>Ga0209417_1007785_pt1 | contig 10119 bp, 10 predicted proteins | sample RifGroF2_FD_184002 | JGI IMG/M metagenome (GOLD analysis project Ga0209417, IMG submission 184002) | Groundwater microbial communities from Rifle, Colorado, USA - Groundwater F2 (SPAdes) (version 2) | ecosystem: Environmental > Aquatic > Deep subsurface > Groundwater | place: Rifle, Colorado... | reverse complement strand
TTTGGCAGATTAATATGTGAAATTGCTACAGGATCAACGCAAATAAACCAATGGCCACCCCTGTACAGCTTCGCCGTATGGTTCGATACATTTTCCCTACGGGAAAACACTCACCACGAGCGGGGTGGTGTATACTCCTTCTAGATCGATATAACCATGTGTTCTTGATCTTTATTTTAATTGACAAACACAATCATCTATTAGATTTTTTATCTCAACTTATTGCTATGAAGATGTGGGTAATGGATAGTCATCCTGAGTGTTCTCATCATGCCTGGGCGCGGGGCTCTAGTGTGGCTGTATCGAGATGTGAAATAAGAAGAGATTCAACCGGTTTAATGAGAGAGTGATTTTTTGCGCGGTTTCCAGCTTTTGAGTAGTTCGCGATAAAAAAGTTCTTTTGGATTTTGCAAATCGTTTTGCTTGAGCGCCCGTTGTGTTCGTTGAGTGCTTTTGAGTAATGTTTCTTTGTCGCAGAGACTCGAATCAATAGCTTCAATGGTCGTGACAATCGAAGCGGGTGTTGAGGTAGAGTGTTTGTAGTCTTCCTCTAATTCTGCTGTTTCAAGAAACGCTTCTTCGAGCAGAAGAAAAAATCCGGTAATGCTTTCGCGTAGATCGGTTGTTGCATTGAGTACTGAGTGCCGATGTTTTGTGGTGGTGTTATAACCATTTTGTTGGGCTGTTTCTACGAGTTTTTTAATAGACTCAGGATCGTTTTTGACCAGCCAATCGATAAGGCGAAGAAGGTCGTATGAGACAATAAGTTGACTTTCATCAAAGGGAAATTGGTTGTTAATCATAAAGGTCCTTTATTTTATTATTGGTAAGGAGTGGGGTTTGATGAAGTTCTTTCTTTGATTTTTTAAGAAGCATAAGCCGTTGTGTCGCATTGGATAAATCATTCTGCGTGTTTTCTTTTTCCGTTTCAATTTCGCGCTGAAGTTTTTTAAACATGCTATTAATTTCTTTTTGGAGACGATCAATACGCTTTTGTTGTTTGAGAATCATATCAACGCCGGCGAGATTAATTCCTAATTTATGGGTAAGGTAGATAATCTCTTCAAGGCGCTCAACGTCTTCTTCAGAAAAAAGACGCGTGTTCCCCTCAGAACGACGGGGGGATATAAGTCCCTCTCTTTCATAGAGACGTACTGTCTGTTGATGAACAGAAAACATTTCGGCAACAGCAGAGATCGAAAAATATCCTTTTTTCTTTTTCATTTTATTCATAGAATATCAGCGCCTCCTTTATTCTTATGCTTTCTTTTAAGTATAGTATAATTTTAACAATAAAGAACTGTTAAAAACCCTTTAATGCAGGTGTACCCGTATGATAATTAAGACACTGTCAAAAAATCTATATTTGACTTTAATCTTGTCTGGTTTCTGTGCAACTCACTTCCTTCATGCTGAAGTGATCAGAGACTATAAATTGTTGCAGAAAGAAGAGCGAATTCAGGGAAAGCGGTTTATTCATCGGAAAGAGTCTGATTTAAATAAATCTTCTGAAAACTGGGTGGTTGATGGAACTACTGTTCCATGGGAACGTTTTGAAGAGAGTTACCTTGAGGCAAAGAAAGAAGAGTTGAGAGCAGAGCGTGCGCAAGAGCAGTTACTTTTTGAGCAAGAAGAGCAGTCAAATCTCCGGTTTAGTCGCGCTATTTTGCAAAAATTGATTACATCTCTGGTTGAAGAGTGTCGTGCGCAGGTTGCAATTATTGAACGAAATGAACTTAATGCCTACATGGTTTTTTCTGCAGCCACCATTAAAGATTCTGCCACCTATATTGAGCTTGTTCAAGAGCGTCTGAGCGCTGCATTGCAGCTGGTGTCACAAATAGATGCCGATACTTCTGTTTTAAAAAAAGAAGAGCAAGATCTTACTGAATCTTGCTCTCGTCTTAAGGCGTTTGTACGAGCTACTATCGATCGGGCTATTGAGCATTGTACCGATACCAAGTTGCTTAAAAAATTGCTCAATGATGTCGAGTAGCGAATTTTATACGTTAAATTTTACGAGAATGATATCGCCATCTTGAACAATGTAGTTCTGTCCTTCGGTTCTGATCTTTCCCTGATCTTTGAGCATGTTGATGCTTTTTGTTTCAAAAAGATCTTTGCAGTTGTAGATTTCTGAACAGATGAATCCGCGCTCGAGATCGGAGTGAATTTCTCCAGCGGCTTGGCGTACATTTGTGCCGCGTTTGATGGGCCAGGCATGTATCTCTTGAGGGCCACAGGTGAAGAAGGTGATAAGGCCGAGATTTTCGTATGTTTTTTCGATAATTGTTTGAAGCCCCGACTGCTTGAGTCCCATCATGCTCATAAATTCAGCAGCCTCTTCTTCTGGCATTTGAGAGAGTTCGTATTCGGCTCGTGCGCAAATAGGAATTACTCGATCTGCGCCAAATTTTGCGATAAGTGTATTGTAATGAGGGTTGTTTTTATAGCCATCATCAGCAATTTCTGCTTCTGCGATATTAGCAATAATCAGGTAGTTTTTGGCGCAGAGGAGCGGAATCATTTCGACGGTTGTTGCATGCATGAGCGCTCTGACTTCTTCCCAGTCAGAATTATTGATGGCGGTCTTGATTTTTTCAAGGGCCGTTTTTTCTTGCTGAAGCTGCTTTTCTTGTACGGGATTTGATTTGTTTATTTTGAGCAGCTGTTCGATTTTTTGTAAACGTTTTTCTATGGAATCCATATCCTTGAGACCAAGTTCAGTAACAATGGTTTCAAAGTCTGAAATTGGGTTAATTGCATCACTGGTATGAACAATGTTTGAGTCTTCAAAGCAACGAAGCACGTGCAAAATAAGATCTACCTCACGAATATGGCTAAGGAACTGATTACCCAGTCCTTCTCCCTCGGCGGCACCTTTTACCAGGCCGGCAATATCAACAAATTGTGTCGTTGCGGGGATGAGGCGTTGCGAATTGAAAAGTTTTTGAAGGCGCGGCATGCGTTCGTCAATGACTGGTGTGATTGCTTTGTGAGGATCAATCGTGCAAAATGGGTAGTTTTCAGCGGGTACCGATGATTTGGTAAGTGCGTTAAAGAGGGTTGATTTTCCGACATTTGGGAGGCCAACGAGACCAGCGCCAATACTCATGGACGATCTTTCGTTCTTAATTGTTTTTTTTCGATAGGGTTTTAAAAAGGTGGTTGAACTTTTGTGGCATGGCACCGTCTATGTGCGCATTGCAAAAGGCAACCACCTTTTTAATTGATACGTATTATCCTCTGATTATTTACTTTTCTTCGGCTTCGGTGTCAATAGGCCCTTCTTTGCGAGATGATGAATCAGATGAATCATCTGCATTATTTGAAGTGTCCTTTTTCTCTTGTTGCTGACTATAGAGTACTTCTGCCAATTTCTGTGAAGCTTTCATTAAATCATCAAACGCCTGTTGGAGCTTTTCTCCATCTTGTGCATGATCTTTAAGTGTAGCTTTAGCCTGTTCTATGGACGTGCTGAGCTTGTTAGCTTCTTCTTCGCCAAGCTTTTCGCGATATTCCCGAAGATTTTGTTCTACTTCGAGAATGGCTCCATCGAGACGATTACGTTTTTCGGTAACTTCGCGTTTTTTCTGATCTTCTGTGGCGTGTTCAGCTGCTTCTTTGACCATACGATCGATCTCTTCTTTAGAAAGTCCACCGCCAGAAGTAATGCTAATCCGCTGTTCTTTGCCCGTTCCCTTATCTTTTGCAGAGACGTGAACAATACCATTTGCGTCGATGTCAAAGGTAACTTCGACTTGTGGTAATCCGCGGCGCGCCGAAGGGATGCCTTCGAGTCTAAATTGGCCAAGTAGTTTGTTGTCGGCAGCCATTTCACGTTCGCCTTGGACTACTTTGATATCGACGGCAGTTTGATTATCTTCTGCGGTGCTAAAGACCTGTGACTTACGTGTTGGAATAGTGGTGTTTCGTTCGATGAGTCGTGTGGTAATGCCACCTAATGTTTCGATACCGAGCGAAAGTGGTGTGACATCGAGAAGAAGCACGTCGGTTGTTTCTCCGGTAAGCACTGAGCCTTGAATAGCTGCACCTGCGGCAACAACTTCGTCAGGATTGACCGACTTGTTTGGTTCTTTACCAAAAAATTCTTTTACCAGTTCCTGAACTTTAGGAATGCGTGTTGATCCGCCAACGAGAATGATTTCGTCGATTTGTTGTTTTGTGACTTGTGCATCAGCAACTGCGCGCTTACAAGGTTCTAATAGACGTCTAAATACATCTTGGCAGAGGGATTCGAGCTTGGCTCGAGAAAGTTTGAGCGTTAAATGCTTTGGTCCAGTTGCATCAGCCGTAATATAAGGAAGATTGATTTCTGTTTCGAGCATGCTTGAGAGCTCAATTTTTGTTTTTTCTGCGGCTTCTTTAAGTCTTTGAAGTGCCATGCGATCTTTGCCAAGATCAATGCCTTGCTCTTTTTTAAATTCGGCTACGAGATAGTCAATGATAAGGTGATCGATGTCGTCACCACCGAGGTGGGTGTCTCCATTGGTTGATTTTACTTCGATAACACCATCATGAATTTCAAGAATTGAGATATCAAAAGTACCGCCGCCAAAGTCAAATACCGCGACTGTTCCGTTCTTTTTTTTGTCGACGCCATAGGCGAGCGCTGCGGCCGTTGGTTCGTTAATAATACGCTTTACATCGAGTCCAGCAATTCTACCAGCGTCTTTTGTGGCCTGTCTTTGTGCATCGTTAAAATAGGCAGGAACGGTAATGACCGCTTCGGTTACTTTTTGGCCAAGATAATCTTCCGCTGTCTGTTTAAGATAGGCGAGAATAGCGGCAGAAATTTCTTGTGGTGTATATTCTTTACCTTGAGCGACAATACCGACACCGCCATTGCTCTGTTTTGCAAGACGATAGGGAATGCGTTTTGTCTCGTCGGTTGTATCTTCGTACATGCGGCCGATAAAACGTTTAGCCGAATAAATAGTATTTTCTGGGTTGGTGACGGCTTGACGTTTTGCAACGACACCGACGAGCCGTTCTCCATCTTTTGTGAAGGCAACAATTGAGGGCGTAGTGTTTTGACCTTCTTTGTTTGGTATTATTGTTGGTTTACCACCTTCGACAACGGCAACGACAGAGTTTGTTGTTCCAAGATCGATTCCGATTATTTTTCCCATAGTATTCATCCTGTATATGTTTTTAAAAGTTCGTTTTCTGCTCTTATTTATAAAGCAACTTCTCGCTTTTGTCAAATTCCAAACGCAACTAATATGAGTCTTCTTCACTCAGGTTTTTTCTTGCGACTCAGCGCTTTAACGTCCGATAATTATCTTGGTCTTGGAGGTGCAAGTTTTTATTCTATCGGTCAGTCTCGCCTTTTCCCCCCTTCCGCCTTTCCGCTCTCTCGATGTTTTTCCTAGGGGGCTTGGTGGCGTTCGGTTTTTTGCGGCGAGACCCTGTAGTCTTGAGCGCATAATCTTGAAAAGGCTCTTTCTTTGAGGGTATAGTGAACAGGGCAGTAGGCCAGTTTTTAATGGTGTCTGATAATTGGGAGCAGCGGGAAATGAAGTTAAGAATAATGATGTTGTTTTTTATGGGAATTGTTTTTCTGTCTCTTTCACCACAGCCTGTTTTTGCGCGAAGCGTGAGTGGCGTAAGCATGACATCTTTTTTTGACCGCCATATTGCCTTTGTAGCAGAGCGTGGTGCTTCGCGCCATTTTTACTTTATGTTTATCGGATTTTCCAATAGATATATAGAACAATGTCGGATAGATATCGAAGAGCAGGGGTCTCTTGAACCATTAAAGATTCTTTGGAATGAACAGCAAAAAGAACTTCTTTCTGATGAAACAGTCTTGCGAGAATTGTCGATATTATTGGCAATGATCTACGAAAACCTGTTGATGACAACTCTGGCGCGTGATCAGACGAGAGATCTTCCATGGTTCAGTTTAATGACTCTCTACTTTAAGTTAAATGCCATTCCCCTTGCAAAGCTCTTTGATATTATTGATGAATGTCTTGAGCGATATAAGGCAATTTTTGAAGATTACTCGACGTATGATCCACGCCAATCGCTTTCTTATTGGATTGTTGAAAATTGGTGGCTTCCTGCAATGATTGGGGCAATGGCTATTGTTTCTTTTGCGCGGTGGTACCGCGATCATGTTTCGAACAAATCAAAAGTGCAATAGACGAAAGTATTTTTTTTGCATACAATAAAAAATGTGGGTGAAGGCCTTTATGAGGGTGAGTTTTATACTTATCATAAAGGAGTCGCCTGTGTTTAATTCCCAAGAAAATGTTGTTTATCCCGGTCATGGTGTGGCGAGAATTAGTAGAATTATAGAAAGAAGTGTTGGTGGAGTTTTGACAACTTTCTACGAACTTTCGTTTCTTCATAAAGATGTTACTGTTTTGGTCCCGACAGAAAATGCGCTCTCGGTTGGTTTGCGATGTTTATCAACACAAGAAAACGTAGCACTCGTCTTTTGCACTCTTTCAGGGCCTGTTCAACAAGAGCGTACGGCAGAATTTTCGGTGAGCAGTTGGAATAAGCGAAACAAATCGTATCAGCTTAAGCTGCGTACAGGAAGTCTTCATGAGCTTTCTGAAATTTACCGTGATTTACGTGCAATTGAGGTTCGCAAGCCGCTTTCTTTTGGAGAGAAAAACCTGCTTCAACAGGCAGAAGCTCTTTTGGTTGAAGAAATTTCTTTGATAGAGAATAAAAATCAAGACCTCATTGTTGAGCAGCTTCGTTATACGTGTCGACAAAACAAGAATATGCAAGGAGAGCGCTAGCTTGCTCGCGCGTTATTAGGTTTTAGGTTTAATGAATACCATCAATAATAAGAAAACTTTTATTATTTTATCGGGGCCTACGGCGGTTGGAAAAACTGAGGCAACTGAACGGTTTTCCAAAAAACTACCGATTGAAGTTGTTAATGCTGACGTAGGCCAATTTTATACAGCGCTTTCAATTGGAACCGCTAAACCCGATCTGTCGACGCAATCTTCGGTACTTCATCATGGATTTGACCTCTTTACAGAGCCCCTTGATTTTTCTGCATTAGCGTATCGTTCGTATGTTGAAAAAACCATCAATGAGATCTGGTCGCGCGGCAATATTCCCCTTATTACTGGTGGGTCACTTTTTTATCTCTGGTCGCTTTTTTTTGTACCGGGCGGCGTGATTGACGAGAGAGAGGCGCGGGAGAGAGATGAGGGCGGTCAGTCTCTTGATTTTGACCGTGAAGCCGCGTGGCAATTATTACTGGAAAAAGATCCGATTCGCGCACGTGATCTTGAAAAAACAAAAGATCCCTATCGACTTCGTCGTGCCCTTGATCTTCTTTCTGAAGGGAAGCTTCCCTCAGCTCGTGCGCCACTCTATACCCCCATCGAGGGAAGTCCCCATTTTGTTTTTTTAACTCGTGAGCGAAGCGAACTCTATGAACGTATTAATCAGCGTGTTTTTGAAATGATGGCACAAGGATGGATACGCGAAGTTGAGGGGTTGTCTGGTGCGTGGCGCGCATTTCTTGAAAAAAAGAAACTGCTTGGATATGGAGAAATTTTACGTTATTTAGCGTGTGATGAAGAGAGTAGGGATTACGATCTTCTCCTTGAATGTATTCAACAAAAAACCCGACAATATGCAAAGCGGCAGCTTACCTTTTGGCGCAAATTCTCTCGTTCTTTGGAGCAAGAGATGGGGCCGCTCGCAAAGACATCTATATGTGAGGCAAACTTGACATTGTCGACTCTTGATTTATATATAGAACAGGTTATGGGCAATCTCAATAGGTGAATGGTAATGAACGAACAAGAGAATAAAAAGAATGGGGTTGTGCTTTCTGAGCGTGAGCTGTCCCAGGTGGTGGTAGTTCTCCTTTTAGGGGCGCTTTTCATTTTTTTGGCAGGATATTTTATCGGTAAAAAACGCATGTGCGAAGAGCTCTCGCTTGGAGATGAAGTTCGATTTGCGGATAAAATACAACATGCTTTAACGAATTTAGCAAATCGGACAAGCGAATTTTCTGAAGAAGCGCCTGAGGCAGAAGAAGATGATTCTGCTGAAGAGGAGCATGATGAGAATGACGTTAATGTACCCGAAAAAGAGCCGGGCAAGACAAAAGAAATTGAAGGTAAAGCGTATGCGCAGCTTTGTGGTTTTAGTACCGAGAGCACGGCAAAAGCATACGCTGCAAGATTGAAAAAGCGGGGCATTGCTTCGCATGTTATCGAACGAACAAGTCGAACAGCTCGAGGAAAAAAAATTATCTGGTATCAGGTATTAACGGAAACAATGGATCGCGCTGAATTGAATCAGCTGGTGCAAAGCATCAAGCAGCGTGATAAATTAGCAAGTGTTACAATAGTTGCTGTATCAGAGTAGTTCTCTGATCTTCAGCATAAAGAAAAGTTGAGGGTGTTATAATGATTTCTCTAATGCGAAATTCTATGGGAAAGCGCGTCTATAAAGCAGTTTTATGGATAACGCTTCTTTCTCTTGCAGGAACTACGTTGCTCTCTATGGTCTTAGGAAGACTGGGGAGTGGTCGTTCTGGGGTTGTTGTAACGGTCAATGAGAGGCCGATCACTGCCCGATCACTTGAGCTTAAAAAAGCAGAAATAACAAGCGAAATTCGTGAAATGCGTGCTCGTCTTGGCAATTATGCAGATTCTTTTTTAGAAATGCAGGGGCTCTCTGGTAAACCACAAGATATAGCGTTAAGAGCGCTTATACAAAAAGAGCTGCTTGCTGAGGTTGCATTTAAAAGTGGCCTCCGGCATATGTCTCCTCTTTATGTAAGTGAGCAGCTGGGAGATGTTTCGTTTGTCATGCGTACCATGCCTGATATACTGCCTCTCCATCTTTTTAAAGGAGGAAGGCTTGACGGACAGGCTTTGCAAAAACATCTCAGGCACAGTGGGATATCAATGTCAGATTTTGAACATCAAGTTGAAGATGTTGTTGCACTTTCTGTACTTCAATCAATTATACCAAGCTTTGTGTATACACCACGTAGCGAACAGCAGGTGAGTAAGCGAGAACTTAAGGCCCAGCGATCCTACTCGATCATAAAACTGCCACTTTCTCTCTTTATTGCGCGAGAAAGCAAAAAGCCTCTTTCTGAAGGCGAGCTTAAGGCTTTCTATGATAAAGAAAACGGAACGATTAAGCGGTATTGGAGTGAAGACAAACGCGCAGGAACAGCCTGGACCTTTAATGCCGATTCGTATGGTATGAGTGCAAGCGAAGTTGAAATTCGCCGCCATTACACTCAAAACCTTAAGAAGTTTGATAACAAGCCATTCGAAGAGGTAAAGGCAAAAGTTGAGCGTGCCGTTATTTTAGACAAATTTAAGCAACGTTTTGCTATCGAAACAAAACAGATGCAGGGAAGTCGCGTCGAAGAATTTGTTTCAAAGCATGGTGGCGTTATGCGGCAACTTCCGTTAATGTCCCAAAAAGCGCTTGCGGCGAAAAAAACAGATGATCAAGCTGAAAATCTCTTATTTGAAATAATGCGCCCCGGGCAGACCCGTGCCGCAACAAATGAGAAGGGAGCATTGTTGGTCCGTCTTGATACGTTTGAAAGCGGAGTAGCGCTTCCTTTTGAGCAGGTTAAGGATCGTGTGCGTGCTGATCTTATAGAAGAAAAAGCCCTTAATGCAATGAGTGAAGAACTTAAGCGACTTACTGATCTTGCAGCTTCAGGCTCGTTTGATGCAGCAATTAAGTCTTATGAAGGGGTAGTGGTAAAAAAATATACCGACCTTTCTCCTCAAAGCGAACAATGGTCTGTGCTCGAAAAAGAAGGACTTCCTGTTGCCCGTATGAAAAAAATGATACATCCTCACTATGCATTTTCGCATATGACCAAAGAGCAGGGCATTATTGTTGTATTAGACAAGTTAGAAATGATGAGTGGAGCTGCCGAGAAAACTGAACAGCCAATAGTGCAATCTGAGTTAGATTTGCAACTCTTTTCTGCGGGATTCATTGCTTCTCTGAACAATTCTGCTACAATTAAACATTATGAGAAATCACAACGTCCGGAACCAGTTTATTACGAAGAGTAAAACGTGACAGAAAAGCAGAAGCAAACTGTATCAGGTGATCGTCGTCAAG
>Ga0209417_1007784_pt1 | contig 10120 bp, 12 predicted proteins | sample RifGroF2_FD_184002 | JGI IMG/M metagenome (GOLD analysis project Ga0209417, IMG submission 184002) | Groundwater microbial communities from Rifle, Colorado, USA - Groundwater F2 (SPAdes) (version 2) | ecosystem: Environmental > Aquatic > Deep subsurface > Groundwater | place: Rifle, Colorado... | reverse complement strand
CGGAGATTCAAAAAATACGTGATTGATCACTTCTCGACCACGAAGTGTCCGAACGCAAAGCGGTCGACAATTCGTAAAGATGAAGAATCTGTAAAATTATTGTATAGAATAATTCGAACAGTTTATCAGGACTTACCGAATAGAATACATATGATTGATGAATTATACGACAAAATACACATCAAAGAAGAACAATGATGTTGAAACGTCAAATTATTTTTATCTTCAGGTTCAAATAATGAACACTTCTTTCATATCTGAGATGAGGGGACTCATGTCGAAGATTGACGTTCAAAAATATAAACTCGTGAGGCATTATATCAAAATAAACAAGACGGATTTCGAAGTTCGATTATTGGAATTCGTATTCAGGGAACGAAAACCGTTACAAATTGAAACACTAGTATTGGATTTATTCAACGAGTTGAATTTCGAAGAAATAGGTGTAGATGTGTTTAAGGATGCGAATGAAAAAATATTAGGTCATCATATTCCCGAAGAATTATATGGACAAGTGAAATATATACCTCGGAATCTTCTGATGAAATATTGTGGATATGTGTTTAATAATTTAAATCCAATACTCATAAAACGCATGAAGTTACGAAATAAAATATTAATATTAGCGAAATATTTTAACAATTCACTTCATAATATTAGTGCTGTCTTCAACAATATCGTCGAAGATAAAAGTTTGCGTGCTGATTTTGAAATTATGATCACCAGTTATGTCAAATACGAAGAAATAGTTGACATGATATACGACCATTTCATCGACAGATATGGAAAGGACATGGTGATTATACTTAAGAAATATCCGATAACAAATCGTAAAGCATGCAATGAATTGTTCAATAAAATTTATAAATTCAGGACTAAATTAGACTCAATCATCGAACGACACGCTAACAAGTTGGTGTCTGTAATGAAAAAATCAAATGTTGACATCAAAGATACGAGAGGATTGAATTTTGATATCGAGTTTCATATGATACTTGGAATGTTGTTGAATCATTCAGAAGAGTTTATGAAAAATGATACATATGCTCAAAATGTGTATGAATCCGTAAAGGTATATGCTGTTCAAAAGTTTTGCTGGAATCTCGATGGTAGTGATGGAAAAGAAAATGAAGAAAAAGATGGTGAATAAACATATATGAAGTTGCTTGAATAATATTTTTATTATTCAGATTAAATGAACAAATTTAGAATTGAAATTAGGGATATAATATCGAAATTTCCGTTTTCAAATGATAGCGTGACCATGAAACTTTTCAACGATATCCATAACAGCAAGAATGATTATAAAATAGCTGAACATGTTTTCAACATCAATCATCGAAGATCAGAATTCACACATGAAAAATTATTAGTGACTATATTCCGAGACATACTCACCAACAGATATTTATTCGAATCTGTCGTGAAAGAAGCAAATGATAAAATATTACATCGAAGAATACCTAAAACATTAATCACACCTGACGAAAAAGTAAAAATACCAGATACAGAGACCCTTGAATTATATCTTGAATATGTGCTGAGCAGGATCGACATTAACAAAATGGATGCAAGATATAAAAAGTATATATTCGGAGTTGCCAAGAATTATTTAAACGAATCGTTTAGCACATCTGGAATGGAATATATTATTTTGAAATTGAATCGCAAACAACCAGTTTCAAATATCGAGTATAGAATCATGGAAGTAGGATGTGTTGATAAATATATCGATGAGTTAGTTGATCATGTTGGATTCAAGCGCTTTGCGAATGCCGACTCTGTCATCAGGCGCTTTGCGAATGCCGACTTTGTCGCCATACATCCAAATTCAAGACTTAGAGAATTAATGTGTGGATATAGGTTTAGACATCCAATTTCAAACGAACCAACAAATATAGACGATGAGGAATGTTCTTACTTGAGGTTGAGAATTAAATTGAAATTGAAAGTTGATGATTACGTGGAATTATTGACAGAAGAGTTAAAATCACGTTACGACGAGTTAAAACAATTGGTGAATATGAATTTATCGCCTACGATTATGTTACATAAAATATACCCAGAAATACTTGATCACGCTTTTGAATATTTAACCGACGATATATTTGCCGGAAATATGGATGAGGACATAAAGGCATGTATACTTAAGGAATGTATTTTCAGTTTCAAAAATTCAATTAATGATGAAATATATCACGGTAAACTAGATATGTTAAAAATTAATATAGACAAAAGCAATTACAAAAACAAAGATGTTAATTATGCGGTGAATGTTTTAAGTATGATTAATCGACTAGTTGAAAAAGTGATACCGAAAGAACAACATGAACCAGAAATTTTGGAGGAAGAAGAGGATGATTATGAATACTATGAATCCGGAGATGATCAATAAATGAGAGATTATTTTTATATTATGAACTAAATGACACAAGAAGAACAAACACAACCAATCATTACAACGATGATTTCAATCAAAAAGACATATTACGAGAATAATTACCTCAATTACATCAAATACTATTCATTAGAAGATGTGACAAAAGAAATCCTTGACGAATCAGCTTGCACGTTCGAAGTGTTAAATAGTGATCTTAGAAAAATATATATGGACATAGAATACATACCTTTTGAATCTTCAGAATTGATTTATGACATAATTTCGAAGTTTAAAGAATTTACTGGTATGGATGACGATATTAAATATTCAATTTCTCGAAATGATGGATCCGAACACACAGGATTATCTTATCATGTTGTATTTCAATGCCATATGCATTACATTGATGTGAAGCATTTAATTAAGGCATTCTGTTTGGAAAATATAGATCCAAAAGATGATAGCAAGTCTTATGCAAATTATATCGATGATAGTGTATATGGAAAAGGTAGATTGTTTAGATTACCATTCAACTTCGGAATTCCAAATAATCCGAAGACACAATTACCCGAAGATGAAGTGTTGTGCAAAGAAAATGTGCATAAAATAATTAATGATATGCCCCTTGAGTCATTCTTGATAAATTATATTGCCGAGGTCCCTGAATTTAAATCCGAAAAGGTTAATGAGGTCCTCAAGTATCACAGATTAGAGAGAACCCGAAAACGTAAAGAAATTGTGGCTCAAAAATCAGATTCAATTAGTTCATCGAAACTTATGCAAAACACAATCATAAGTGCAGTTGAAAGATTGACTTCCGATATGGAAGGCTTGAAAGCAACAAATGAGAAATTAATATCTGTGGTCGAAAATCTATTTAATAGAATCACAGAATTAGAGCATCATTAAATGTTTTGAAATAATAAGTGATTTTTTTTGTAAGTTCAAATGCAACACAAGAACGTTACAATATTATGCGTGCGTGAACACGGATACAAAGAGAACACTCCAAGTAATTATAAAGTGATTCACGACTTTCAAGAATTGGAATCGATAATTTTGGATACATCGAATTCTACGTTTGAAGTATTAAATAAGGAAATCCGCAAGTTGTATCTGGACATCGAAAAGATCCCATCTGATAAACCCGGCTTGATTGATGAATTAATTTTGGATTTCAAAAATATGATTCGAAGCAATCACTTAACCCCAGCAGTAAGTTTTAATTGTGGATCTAATCACGGAGGATTATCATATCACGTTGTATTTCCGATTTCTATGAACATTGACTTAATTAAATCAATAGTTGTGATGTTCAAAGAAATATATTGCATTTATTCTGAATACATCGATGATACAGTTTATACTTCTAATAGACTGTTTAGATTTCCATTCAATCACGGGATTGATGTTGATAATAAACTTGATGAAAACAATATTCATAACATTCGAAGCGGCACACTAGAAGATTTCATCATCACAGATTTAACGAACACAGGTGAACCAGGAAATATTGATGAAATCAAACAGCTGGTGGAAGATTATAAATCGTTGGAAATTAAAAGTGAACTGAAAGGTAATAGTCGTCGTAAACGTAAGACGATGAGATCTAATGATATGAGTGTTGAAGAAATCATTTCAAATACAGTCTCAGCCACATTCGACAAGATGAAAGAAGAGTTTGAAAGAATACATGCGATGAATAGTGAATTATTAAATCGAATATCAATATTAGAAGAGAAAGCTAAATAATAATGTTTCGGTATGTATAACAATTATTTTTACGCTGCAGGTTAAAATTATTTCATACAAAATGGCTCTGAGTAAACTTAGGAAGTTCTTGTCTAAAAACAAACCTGTGATTGATAAACACGTAATTGAATTTGCAAAGATCCAATCGGATAAATTAAGCATACTACATGAATTGTTCACTACAAATTTCAAGATAGAATCTGAAGACTCGTGGAAAGACTTATGCGAAACATTAAAACTAAAACGAAGCGCTGAAACAATTGAAGATTACAAAGATGTATTCATTAAATACAAATTGAATCAATATTCAGGCAACGGTTATCCAGAATGTGACATGGAATATATGATCAAAAATATTATGAATTTAACAACCGAATCAGAAATTAAAACGATGATTCAGGATATTATTTCAGGCAAAATAGGACTTATGGATTCGTTGAAATTGTTAATGTATGGTAATGTTGATAAATATGAGCATCTCATAAATGAATTATATCCATTACAAATTAGAACATACATTATGAATACTAACTATCAAAAGTTACATTCTAGATTCAACAACTTAATGGGAGCAAATAACAAAATTCGAAACGTATTCATGGATAAGGTCTACAGGTATTGCATCGAAAAAGGTGTTGATATAATTAGACATCCGAATTCGAATTTCATATATCGCAAATTGGGATATATGTATAAGAAATCTGACAAGTTCATACATAATAATGAATTCGCTAAATCCAATCTTGAAGAGCTTGCAATATTAATTGTTTCTGGTATTTAAATAATTAATCATCATTTTTTTATAATCAAAATGCAAAAAATCAAAGCGAAAGTGATATCTTTGTTGAATGCACCACCTAAATACAGGGAGCGAAAACATAAATGGAGAATAAGTAACCGTAGATATTTAGATGCAATACCGAAAATAAGTAGGCCGTCGATTAAATGGGTGGTTGTTGATTTAATGTATAGGTTGATTTACGGATATGAAAGCCATGAACTCGAGAAATTGTTACCAATAATTATACCTCCCAAAGATGCCAAGAAATTAGACATTAACAGATATTTCGATAATATCACTTATCCGGGTATTGATAATAATGTTGAGGAAGAAGAAGAAGAAGAAGAAGTGTCTGAAAATTCTGAGGAAGATGAAGATCCGGAAATAAGTATGATTAAATCCAACACCGTTCCACTTTATATTAAATACATCGAATTGTTAATTTTGAATCTTAAGAAGCATGGAATCCATCCTAAAGAAACCGAACAGATATTCAAGGGAATACATTTAACTGATGATTATATATGGAAAATGTTTGAGAAATTAAAATCAAAACGGAAAATGAGTAAGAAAAAACTTATAGAACTCGACCCGAGTAGACGTTTGAATGGTTTGATGCGTGAGTATTATAATTATGAAGACATTAAGAGGAAGAAATTCATGAAGTATATCGTGAAAGCATTCGGAACTTCGACAGATGTTTGTAAGATTGCTTCAATTATTTACAACAACAGGAAGACGTTGAAGGATGAACAATTCGATACCCTATTCGGTGAACTCGTTAAGAATTGGGCAATTGAAAATTATTCTCCAGAAAATGGGGTTGTATAAATTCAAACAATATCTCGGAGGAATAAGAATGGAAAACATAAAATTGCATCCTATCTCGTTGGGTTGTGTGAAATACAGTTTGCCGTGTGTTTTATATCATCCAATTATCAAATTCTACATGAAAAATATAATGAACACTAACACTATGCATCACACTGTCGATAACGAAGAGATAGCCATGAAGTATAATCGTGTTATTATGTGCTCGAGAAAACGTATTGCGGAAGAATATGAAGCACAAGACGCAAATCATACTTCAAAGTATACCGTTATACATCGAAACATTGAAAAATACATAACCACACATTATCCAACGGATGAACAAATTGAGGTGATGTTTCAGAAATTAAAGTATGTGGCATATTTATATTTCGAAGATGTTTTCAAAAGAGATCATTCGTTAAAGTTATATCATAGACTGAATGATTTCAGAGCCAGTCGTGAAGGAGTATATCGAAGAAAAGGAGGTGTGTATAGATTTCGAAAATATGTCATGAAAAAATTTGGTGAAAGTAACAGTATCAAAGCTTTGGTTTTGTATGTTTCACGTTATTATAAACAAATACAACAAAACGGCAAGTTAATGAATTACGTATATTCTGCGTTTATTTGTGAAAGCACTAAGCATTGATGAGTTGATGGTTGTATTATTTTTGATTGAAAATTATTCTACGGAAAAATGAAAGCATTCAAACGATTACTCGAAGATGTTGAATTGAGAGATGAAGAATTAATAATTTGCATGTTTGTTCATCCTTATTATGTTCCATATGTGTTTAGACATAATGATATCATAAGGCACTATCTGGTAAATATTTTAGAACCAAAAGATTATGACATGGATTTCGTATTCATGTCAATTGATAGTATAGAACAAGCACGTAGATATAACAAAGCAATTATGTGCGCATATGAACATATAAAACGAGAATACGAAGTCCAACCCATGAAATATGTTGCCATATATCGAAAACTGAAACGTTACATTGAAAAGCATTATCCATCAAAAAAACAAATTGAAGAACAATTTCAAATCCTAAAACGTAAACCTCACATATCCGGAGGCTTCGCCGACGTCCACGAAGTGTCCGGACATGATATATATGTCTTCGATCACTCATTAAGATTATATTACAAACTGAGGATGTATCGTTTTGGCAAAACCATCCCAACTATATACTACCCCACCATAATCAATGAATATGTTGGAAAGTATTTCGATTATAATCCGAATGTTAAAATGTTATTATGGCAAATATGTTTCTTGAAGGACGAAATATTGAAAGATCGAAAGTTATTGAAAGCATCCTATTTAGCTTTGTTGAGCGAATACATGAAAGAATAGATTAAAATTATATTCTTGAAAATGAAAGATTTCAGAAAAGCATTGCTAAAAATAGAACCAGAATTTTCGGAAGTGAAATTAGATCTAATACTTGATGAACGTCGATATAGCGGATTTAGACATAATCACATGTATGTTCGTGGTTGGTGGTTATGCGATATTTTGGAGCATGATCCGAAAATTAAATTTATGTTTGATGTCATTGTCAGGGGAAAACCCTCGACTAAGTATCCCAGTTTGGACGTCAAATCGTTGCCGATGTTCGAAAAATTTGTGTTCTCGTTGCAAAAATATTATGAATCAATGGACGAACTTGATAACGTTATAACCAAAAGAAGAATTTCGAAATACATCTCAAAGTATTACCCGTCTGATGAACAAATAGAGGTATTATTCAATAAAATGAAGAACAAACCGAAGTTATACCTTCAAACTGTTCTTAACAAAGATTTATCGGGAAAATTACATCAAAAATTAAATGCATACAGAGATGGTCGAACAATTCGTAAAGTGGCATCCATAAATGATAAGAAGTTCATGAAATACATCAGACTAACATTTGGAACAGGAAAACATGTTATGGAAATCGCAACATTGATTTCTAGGATATGTGAAGAATTACTGGGAGATGATAAACTATGTAAATTTATATATCGAGGTTTAGAGGCAGCAAGTCGATTAGATAAAAATAAGATAATATAACGTGATGAATTTATTGAAAGCTCATCATCGGAAGTGCGTCCACTGAGATTTTACTTTCAAAATTTATTTTTAGGTCTGTATTCTCAAGTTGTTCCTTAAAATTCGGAGATATAGAGTTTATTGCTGCTTCTAGTTTATCCAGAGCATTTCCTGCTGCAATTATTGAATTTATCATTTCAAGTTTCAAGTTATTTATCACATACAACCCTCCATCATTCTTGGGATGAACGTAACCTGATAGTGTGTATTTCAAATCTAATATTGTAATTAATACTTCATCAACGGTTGTATCTCTAAGACGTTCAAATTTTGGATTTGTTGCAATGTGTAATTGTATATATTCATTGACGAATTGGGAGATATTGAATTCATGTGTATTATTCACATTAACTGAACCTTCGAAATTTCTGTATAGATCACTTCCGATCACGGTTGCCAAAATATCTCCGAATGTGTGATTTATAATTTCAGACGTCGGCAAGCTCTTCACATATAGTTTTCCGCATAAGTGCAGTGTTATTCTGGTAATACGAGACATAAGTTATGTGGTAAAAAATAATAACTATTCACCATTAATAGATGAAAATTATTGCATTGCAACCAATAATGAATCAAAAGGATTACGAAAGGGGATGTATATGGATTATGTTCTTGAAATTAAAACGACTTATTGGGAAGGATCAGAATCTAATTAACATGTTTGATGTAATAGTTGATAACCCTGATTATTGTAAATATGATCGCATTGAATTTAAATTGTTACCTAAACTTGAGAAGTTCATGTTCTCGATGCGTGAATATTATATTTCGAGTAGTCCAAGATATTATGTTCGTCTGAATATACTTTCAAAAATAATAGCTCGATACTATCCGGATGGAGAACAATTAGGAGTTTTGTTTGAAAAATACAAACATGATTTCGATTTAGATCATAAACTTGTATTCAAGATTGATATGTCAGGGAAATTATATCACAAAATAACTGAATATAGGAACCTTCCATCAACAGACCATTTTAAATATATTATCATCGATTCGAGACCATTGATAAAATTCGTGAATGAAAAATTCGGATACGGTAAAAATGTAATGAATGAAGTTTATCGCATCATAGCCATGTATAATAAAATTGTTATGCGCGAAACGGATTCCGAATTTGTTGTCATAAATTGATACTTGTGTCAATGTATGTATACACAATTATCATATATGAGTATAATAGATAAGATTCGTGATGCATAAACACCAAGTTATTTTTATTCGAGAAACCAAAAATGAAGCAATTCAGCTATAAATTATTGGATGAACCTTATCAGGGCGAGGATAGTTTTGCATATGTTTCACTTAAGGAACGATATCAGGAACAAAAAGGAAACATTAAACATACAACCAACTTTATGGATTTGGTCAACGAAATACACGATGAGAGCACATCTACATATGAAGTTATTTCTAAAGATAATAGTCCAAAGCCAAAAATATATGTTGACATTGAAAGAATCCCGATAGATAAGCCTGATTTGATACGTGAAATTATAAATGCACTGGTAGAATATTTTGGGGTTTCGGCTGCTTCGCAGACGTTGGCGGAGCCTCCGAACATTCAATATGTTGTAAGCATTAATCCCGGAAGTAAATATGGAGGATTATCTTATCATATTATATTTCAGATTCTCGCGCAATCAACTTTAAATATTCGAAACATGATTATTAACTTTAATAATTTACATCAAGAATTTGCTGATTATATTGATGAAAATGTATATTCGCAAGTTAGATTATTCAGAACGTTATACAGTTACAGTATAGAACCAGTTAAGAAAGATAGTGTGCATGTGCCTTTTATAATGCATACCGATAATGAAGCGCCGAATGAACTAGAAATTCTTGAGTTATTCACGATTCAAAAATGTAAAGGTCTCCGAATACTATCCGGAGATGATGAATATCAAGTGAGCTTGAAAAACGCTTCCCGAATGAATGCACCACATGGAAGTAGAGGAATACCTGATCAGGAACTTCTTGAATTAATTTCAACTGAGAAAATGCTTAATATGAAACAATCGGCGCTAGAAGAAATGAAAACTATGCACATAAAATTGACGAATATAGATAACGAATTAAACAAGCGAAATTGTAAGATATAAAGCTGGGATGATATTTTATTTTTCATGAATTCCATTTAGAAATCTTCTTCGGATGATTCTTCTTCCTCGCCGTCACTAGATGATTCTTTCGTCGCAACACGTATTTTTTTAATCGCTTTTGATAACTGTGATATTGTCAATGATTCCGTATCGGTAGGCGGTTTTTCTGGTAGTTTTGTTTT
>Ga0209417_1007782_pt1 | contig 10123 bp, 9 predicted proteins | sample RifGroF2_FD_184002 | JGI IMG/M metagenome (GOLD analysis project Ga0209417, IMG submission 184002) | Groundwater microbial communities from Rifle, Colorado, USA - Groundwater F2 (SPAdes) (version 2) | ecosystem: Environmental > Aquatic > Deep subsurface > Groundwater | place: Rifle, Colorado... | reverse complement strand
TGCGAATTTCTCTTGATGCCAACACTGAAAAACTAACGGCTCAATTAGGCGAGAAATTTAGTGGGCAGGCTGACTTCTCAGGTATTTGGAGTGATGCTCGTGCGACACTCGAAGCTGATTTATTACCAAAACTGCAAATGTGGTATCCAGTTAAATCGCACGGAGATCGCATGGCAGGACGGACAAGTCTTGCGCCTGAAATAGAAGAGGCGTTATTATCATTAGATCCGGCAGAATTGTACGCCGGTTTCTCTAAGATGCTTGCCACGAATACAAGTATAGAAACACAATTTTTGCAGCCTGAGATTCAAGCACTGTTTGAAAAGTTTGGTGCCTCATTAGAGGAATGGATAAGATGGAGTGGCTCTGGAAGTAAGCATATAGATAAAAAAAATGTACCGACAGTTGAAACTATTGTTGCGTTAATGGAAAACGTGGTTAAGCAACAAGCGGTTTGGGCCAAAGACCAATGGTCTAATATATCGACTTCTTTTTCCGAGTTTTATCAGAATTTTGACGCACTTGGAAAGAAACAAACCGAGTACGCCAAAGAGTATAATGCCGCCATGGAGTTACTTGGCGTTGGCACAGAAGATGAAGGATACACAGGCGCGTTAAAGCAAATGAGGGCGCTTGTATTATCGCTTACAGAATTAGGGAAAACTGCGGAGTTAGAGGCTCTGCCTTCGATATTAGAAATAGATGCAGCTTTGGCTGAAATTCCATCTATCATGGAGGCTATTGATGCTCAGTATAAAGAGCAGCAATCTAAGATTGCAGGTCAAATTAAAGAATTATTCAACCCACTTTCTTCTTACGAGGCCGCAGTAAAATCACTTAATGATTCTTTAGAGGAACTGACAAAACAGTTTGTTGACGCAGGGGGTGCTGCTGACGATGTACTTTTGACTTTTATGAAAGATCAAGCTCAAATACGAATAGAAAAAGAATTTGAAGAACAACGAAATAATTTTTTAACTACATCCGCAAAATATGCCTCCGAGCTTTGGAATGGCAGTAACACACTACAAGCCTCCCTCGACGCTGTCACAGAATATTTTGATGGATTAAAAAAATCTTTAGAAGATGTTGGCGCAGGTACAAGAGAGTTAGCGCAATTAGAACAAGACCGCGCAATTGCAATGGGGGCAACTAAAGAGAATTTTAGAAAAAATTTACTTGAAAGTGCTTATGGATTTAGCGCAAGTCTTGGCGGTGCTGATGAAGGTGTGTTTCAAAAAGCTCTGCTAAATCAAGTTAAAAACCAGTTTGAGAGTGCGGACGGCTTAGATGAACAACTATCTATTATGCAAAAACAATATTCCGTCTTGCAATCGATTGAATCGTCTAATGTTCAACAGTTAAATCAAACTATTCAATCAGTAAAATCTATAGATGATCTGCTTTTTAACTTACGTGGTGGAAGTCTCGCCGCTGTCCAGAGTGTTGATATGTATCAAGCGAGATACGCTACTTTGCTTGAAGACGCAAATAAAACAGGAAATATATCTGACTTTAACTCATTTCTTGATAGTTACCTTAAATTTACTGGCACCTACGGCAAAATGAACTATCAGCAAGTTTCCGGGGGAGTTATTAATGACCTTGAGAAATTAAAAGATACTATTTCAGGGGGTGCTACGTTAACTGATTTAAATAGCCAGTTAATACATATAGGCGATTCGCTTTCCGGACTCCCCGTTACAATGGACATGATTAAAAATAGCATAGCAGCTATAATAATAGCAGCAGAAAGTGGGAATATAACAATACCAGGCCATGCTTCTGGTGTAAACTATTGGTCTGGTGGGTTACATATGGTAGGGGAAAACGGCCCCGAACTTGAATATACCGCTGGCCCAACATCCGTAATGTCAAACGGCAATTTAAACAACTTGGCAGAAGATATTGCTAATGCGATAGCAAAGAAGATTGTAACCTCGAATAACAACACTACAGTAGAGCTTCACATTGATGGAAAAATTATTAAAAAGATAGTTGGTGATGGTTTAAAGAACTATGATCCTGGGCTTGTAAACGGCGTAAAAGTCGCTATGAGGTATAACTAATGGCAGGTAAAATGTATGAATATTTCACCGGCACAGTCACAGCAGATTACACTGCTACAGAATTATCTATTAAACCACAAGTGGTACTTTCACAAGCGGCAAAGTGGAAACAAAATGTTCATGAAATGGACGATGGTTCTCATGTGGTTGTGACACTAAACAGTCAAATAAAATATGAAGTGAGAATACAATTTCCGGTACTCCTCGCAACAGACGCGGACACTATTGTCGATCTTCATTCAGATACTAATAAATGTAAAGGAAGCGCCAAGACTTTTTATTGGCAACACCCAACCGATAGCCACACATATGTCGCCAGATTTGCTCCCGAAATGGAAAGGCAGATAGCATGTATACACTCTATTTCAGAAATAGTCTTATGGATTGAAGGAGTCAAAGCGTAATGACAACTACATATAATTATTTTTGGGGATTCATTTTAACAAATATCGGCGCACCATCCGCGACTCAATATTGGTCAACACAAAGTAGATTTTTACTTAGTCATCAATATACAGCAAAAATACTGCCGGATTCTTTTTCGGGCATAAAAATAAATGACGGCGGAGAATCCAGAGTTCATACGCTTGAAGATTTTTCATTCACAATAAAAAAAGAGACCACAGACACTTTTATTGAATTTCAGTTTTTAGGTAAAGATTATGACTTATTAATTTTAGATGCTACCGCTGAGGCAATAAAGAAAAGATTCCGGTTTAGAGTAAAATCAATTGATATATCTTATGGATTATGGACATTTCATTGTGAAGATGCACTCGTTCATTCCTGTTTAAATTATACGACAGATAAATCTACAAATAGTAATTTTCCAACTTTTCTCACTACAAAGACTCTTTGGAATTCAGATATAATCATCCCAGATAATATCTGTCCGCCGGTAGTTTTTGGTACAGCATTTATTCCAGTGTATTTAATTAAAGATTCCAGTGGTGATTTATATTATATATGCGATGTAGGAACAGGAGTCGGAAAAACTTTTTATGAACTGCGTTCTCCAAGAGATTTTGGATCGAATAGCATATGGGATGCCGAGGATTACACTTTTACAGGATGTTTAGTAACATCTACAAAATCACCTTTTAATTACGCGGGGGTGCAGCCTTTAATAGCTGATGGTGCGTTTGGGATTTTTTCACCTAATGATGCTGCCCTTCCACCATTATTACAGTTTGACGGAAGTGTTTATGTCGATCCAGGGGACATCATAAAATATATTCTCGGTCTTGGTGAAGTTTTTATTACAGCCGCAAGTGCCACTTTTGCTACTTGGGGATTAACATTCAAAGGTGCTTTTTATGAGCAAAAAACTCTCGGTGAGTATTTATCTTCTTTGTTAAAACAATGCCACTCTGTACTTGCCCCATATGGCACTACATCATCTACCTATTGGAAAATAAAAACATTATCAAAAACAAGCGTCTTGACTGTTGATAACACAAAGATAATAGACGGATCATTTAAGTCAAGCAAAACAGAATCTTCTCAATACGATGCCGGCATTGTAGCATTTCCGGGTACAGGGGAACCACAAGATTTATTGTATCAGACTTTAGTGAGAACAGGAAGTACATATAGTAATGATTCAGATGAGATTTTGGAAACACCTTATGTAGATGACTCTCAAATGGCGCAAAAACTTGGGATTTTGTATTATCAAAGAAAATATGGTATAGACAAATCAATCTCCTTTGATTCTACACCTGTATGTATAAATGTGGAATGTGGTGATATTATCACAATTAGTGGTGCATTATACAATGCTGATACTCCTTATATAGCCTGTGTTCGTTCTATTAATATAACACAAGATTTTAAGATGAGTTTTGATGCGGATACTTTTGTTCATACTCTTGATGATTGGGGGGATTTAACCCCGGATGCGATAGTACCAGAAGTTGCATCTTTAGTCGCACCGTATACCACACTAAGAATTGGGCCAACTACAACCACAACTGCTGGAAATCCACCGAACAAAAAAGAAGGTGCTGTTTATTTAGAACGAGTTGGCGCATACGACTCAAGCGGGTTGGAATTAACTGATCAATCAGGTTATGGCCCAAAAGTAAATGACGGCGGGATCGTCACAAATGCGTATCAATCAACGGCGATTATCACGCTTTCCGCGCAATCATCCGCGATTGTCCCAGGAACACCGCTAAAAGTGCCATTTAATACTGCCATAATTAATATAGGCAGTGATTTTGACTTAGTTAATTATCAATATACTGCGCCAGTTGATTGCAGAATCTTAATTTCAGGGGAAATATCGTTAGCGGATTTAGACACAGGCGCGGATTACTACGGCATTTCGATAGTTACAAGCAACCGAACAACTAATTTAGGGCTAATTGATCCGAAACGATTTAGCGCAGATGTATCCTACTGGCCCATTCCGTTTTCGATTATTGCCAATATGGACGCTAATGACACCTGCTATGTTGAAGTGGCGCAAGTCGGCGGAACGCAGCAAACAGTTGTTCGCATGGGTCCAAATACCAACATTAACATTACCATTTTAAACTAAAGGTAAAAATAAATGCCAAAGATTAAAATCGAAATTGAAATCACTCAAGAGGAATGGGATGCCGTGCATTCCTACATCGAATCGATTGAGGCGTGGACCGTAGCCGCTATCCGGGAGAAGGTCCGCAAACGCGTTGACGCCGTGGTCGAGGAGCAAACCGGAATGATTGCATATCGCAAAACTCAAGCCGAGAAAATCGACTTATTAAAAAACATAAAAATTCCCACAAAGGCCGAACGTGAAAAATCGCATCTATTGCGTATTCCTAAATAATCCAGAAACTTATTGCGGTTATCAGAAAGTTTTGTTAATTTACTTGTAAAAGATATAGCATTTTCATAAACTTTTACCTATAACTTTCTGAGGCCAACATGGAACATCTCAGCCTGATGAAGCTAATCCTTGACAATATTTATTCACTTCTGATAATCGCAGCACTTTTAGTTGGATTGCTATTTGCGTATATTAAAAGTTCATTTGTGCAAAAACATGACTGTGAGCAACATAGAATGCTAATGCGCGAAGATGCAGTTGCCAGGGCGGAAAAAATCGTAGTTGAATTTCGCGGTGATGTCCGTGCGCTTCATGATAAGATAGATCGAAATAACACAGCGATGCAGGATGAATTCCGAGATTTTATAAAAAGCCATTACGAGTTCTTTGGAAAAATAATGGCAGTTGTCGAAAGCTTAAAGGAGAAAAAATAATGTTCTCAAAATTACTCGCTTGGATAAAAAGCATTTTCTCGGCAAATGAGTTCATTTCAGAAACATTTGTCATGACGACTGGAAATCTTCTGGCAAAGTCTCATCCAGAGCTTGTGGAAGAAATGACAACTGTGTACAGGCTTTTTAAAGTCGGCAAATTAACCGAGCCGATAGTCAACCGCACAATTTTCAAGCTGCGAAAGAAAAATATTTCGCCACTTCTGCTTGACAGATTAAATAAAATTTGCGAAATTTTAGGCATTGAAATTGTCGAGGGCTTTGTTGAGAATTTGGACGGTCTTAAGTCAGAAGAAGCAGAAAAGATTTACCAATGGCTGCTTGCCGGTGCGAAACTTAAGTAAGTTGTGATTTACAACAAACTCGGAAAGCCTGACATGGAAAAAGTTTACAAAGGGCTCAACTCGCCGTTTTTAGTCAGCATCGTTGGGTTTAACTCAACTGACTACAACATGGCGAGCATAACACGGTGCTTGCTGAAGTACACTCCTGCCGCCAGCGGCACTCCAGAATACGTCGACAGCGATGTTCACACGACCGCTTTTGATTGGGCGACTTATGCTGCGAGTGATGAAATTTACATTGATCTCGGGCTGTTAGACTTGACTGTTGGAGTTGATCCGTATACCGAGCTTATTTTGTTTGATTCAACTTTCACATCCGGCAGAGTCGCAACGCAGATTGAACTTGAGATCAGTGATGAGGCATTACTTGACATTAAACTTGCTGATGTACTGACGGTAGTCCGTGCTGAAAGAGGAATTCTTGTAAAAACCGATGATTACACGATAACCACTACTGATTTAATGCTTTATAAAACTTTCATCATGAATGCAGCTACAGCAAAGACTTTCACTTTTCCAGTTTTAACTTCTGCCTACAGTGGACTTGATTGGAAATTCATAGGAATTGGCGCGGGAACAATTAGCGTAGCAAGCGGCGCTGGAGCAACCATCATGAATTCAACAGCTGCCAGCATCACTGGAACACCAACTGAGAACACACCTTATCCAGCCATGAGCTTAACATATGTGCATAACAATACAACCCTTATCGGCACCGATGGAATGGGAAAGTGGGGAGTATGATTAAAATACTATTTTTTATTATTCTGCTGCTTCAATCTACAGCTTTTGCCGGGTCATATAATGACTATACTGATGCGGATAAAGCCAAGGTTGATGCTATCGCTTCTGGCGGTATGTCTACTATGGCTAAACCCACAAGTGATGACAATGAATATGTAATGAAGAACGGTGCTTGGGCTATCATGTCAGAAAGCGGTGGCGCAGTAACTTCAGTTAATGGAGAAACTGGCGCTGTTGTTTTGGACACGGACAATATCACCGAAGGGGTGACAAACCTTTACGATCAGACCGTTGCCATTACCGGGGATCTAAATGTAACCATCGGCGGAACGTACCCGAATTTCACCATCACATTTGCCAACGGGTCTGGGTATCTGACATCGATTACTGGCAACGAGGTAGCATTTACCGGGTGGGATAAAGACGCTTCAAATGATTTCGGCGGCGCGTATTCGTCGCTCTCCGGAATTCCGTCAACCTTTACCCCGACCGACAGTTCCGTCACCACCACCAAATTTTCCGCCGCAACCCTTGTCATCGAATCAGAGGGCATTGCGGCGAACGACAACGACACGACAATCCCGACCAGTGCGGCGGTAAAAGACGCCATCGATGCGGTTAACGCCGGTTTGGCCGATGGGGACTACGGGGATATAACTGTAGGCGGTTCCGGCACGACTATTAACGTCGATTCTGATGCCCTATCTGATGAATATCGCCCTGTGTTCCTTGCAGACGAAGCCTGTATTTACAGGGGCGCAACTGCCCCAGATGCCGCAAAAATTGCCGAATACGTCGCGGCGGGATGCACCGAGGCCAACATTCTATGGGTGGATACTTCAGATACATCCGCAGACGGGAGGATGATTCTCGGATACGCCGATGCTACAGCGCTGCAAGCGGGAGTTCCAGCAGCGTCAGGCAATACCGGGTATTTTTCACTGACTGATGATGGAAATTTGTATATATCAAATGGGACAGAGTGGGGTGCTGTCGGTTCTGTCGCACCAACCATTTTGCTGTATGAAGAGTTTGTCAATTTGACGAATTGGACAAATGTGGCCAACACTACCGCCACAACCGAAAGCGGTAGAACGGTAGCGCAAATGACGCCCACGGCTTCCAACGCGATTATGCACCATACACTGAGTACATTCCCGACAAGCCTGACAGTGACCCTGGTTGTAAACAATGCCACGTTGGGAACGGAAGCAAATGCGAATATGTTTCAAATTGTTGTTTGCAAGAACACAACTGAGTACTCATCAATTACTTGGCGGGACGATGGTCTATTTGCTTATGTTTCCTCGTTTGATGAAATCGGCACCAACGTAACCGAAGCAGGATCTTATATTACGTGGGAGTTCGTATTTGATTTTAGTGGTGCGACCACCACTGTAGATGTCTATAAAACTGGTGCATTAGTCGCTTCAGGGGTCCCAAGTCACGCCACCTCAAGCGGTTTGACTGCCGGTCAAATTAGGTTTTTCCAGTATAAGGGCAGCGCCGCAATTACGACTTACATTGATAGTATTACGGTCGAATAAATAATGAAAAAACTAATCTTCTCCATATTGATTCTTTTTGCGACCTCCGCCCTTGCCGCTGATCCGTTTATTAAAACTGCGGCCGGAAATTCTGTCCAAATTAAGACTGCGGCAGGCGCGGGCGTTTCCGTAAAAACCGTGCAATATTTCCCGGTGATTGCGGTATTGGGGCAGTCCAATGCGTCTCTTATGTTGTGGCCCATCGTCGCAGAGTCCGTATGGTCAAGCGGCGATTCCGCGTATACTTCTCCGGCAAACAGCTACGAATATAACGGGATCAACCAGACGCTCAATAGAATTGCCGAGGGAAAAGTATCACAAGGAACGGTTGAAAATCCTGCGAATTTTCAAAGCTTTTGCCAAACATTCGGAGCATTAATCGATAAGCCGTTTGGTGTTGTTGATACTTCGGTGCCGGGATCAGGGCTTCAAGATGGCGTGGGAATGTATTGTTGGTATCCGGAAGATGTTGACGGGCTTTACGACACGGCTATTTCCGACATCAATGCAGCACTGGCGGCTTTTGCGGCCGCGGGACATCCAAATCCGTATCTGGCCGGGATTATTTATCCTCAAGGAGAAGCCGACGCTGAGGCCGGTGGAAACATTGCAGGATACAAGGCTGCATTTTCGTTGTTGGCGTCTGGCCTGAGATCAACCTATGCATCAAATCTTCCTATTTTCATGGTCCGGACAGGGCGATTGACATCATCCGATCCCACCGGATACCAAAATATTAGACAAGCTCAAGATGAAATATGTGCTGCCGATCCGCTTACTCATATGGCTTACACGGACTCAGTTAATTTTCCGTCTTATGGCTGGATGGTCCCGGAGTCGCCCGATGTACATTATGCTACGCTTGGGATAGACGATATCGGCGTAACAATTGCACCTATTGTTTATCAATATATGCTGCCGCCGTAAACCGATAAGGCGGGACGCGCACGGCTGGCCAAACTCAACTTACAAGGAGATTTAAAATGCAAGAATTATTCCTCAAAACAATCACCGAGAATCCAGAGTTGGTAAACTACCTCCTCTATGCAGCAGGCACTCTTTCTTCCGTGTTCATTGCGAACCTTATTACCATGCTCACCAATTCAAGATCTTCGAACCCGAAAATCAACCTCCTTTTAAAAATTCTCAACGTCATCGCAATGAACATCTTTAAAAACAAAAACGCAGATGCAAATTTGCCTAAAAGTAAGTTGTAAATCGCAACTAACTTATAGCGAAAAATCGGCCGGTAACTGTATTAGTCAATAAAAGGGGATAAGAAATGAGGATTATGATCTACAGCCATACTCCTTGGTCGCGTACAGGGTATGGACAGATGGCAGCGCAGTTGTCACAAGAGATGCTGAAGTTTGGACATGAGGTCTGCATAGTTGCTTTAGACCATAAAACAACTGCGCAGAACTGGTTCGGAGTTGATGTTGTGCCGAGTATGCACAACCTTCCGGATTCACCAGCTGATCTTTATTATTGGGACGAGAAGTTTGAATCAGATGTAATTCTCCAGCTTTTTGACGTTTGGTGCATCGGGCGCCAGTGGATTGAAAACAACAGATCTCCGGTTATTGTTTACTCACCGATCGACTGCCACGGGATGCCGCATTATTTTAAAGAGTCAAGTAAAAATGCCTCGCTCTTGCTCGGAATGAGCAAGCACGCACTGAAAGAATTTAAAAAAGCAAACCTTGGCAAATCACAGTACCTTCCGCACTCGATACACACTGATTTATACCAGCCGCTAAGTAAATTCCAGTGCAGATTCAAGTATAAATTCCCCAAGAAAACACTTGCAGATGATGCTTTCGTCATTGGCCTTATTGGCACGAACATTTCTGAGCGCAAAAATATCCCAGGACAATTGCTTGCATTTCGAATGTTTTTAGACCGCTGTCCAGAGGCGAATGCGTATTTTTATCTGCAAACTGTCCTGACGCCTTTCACGTCTAACGGCTTTGATCTAAAGTACGTTATCGAAGGACTCCGGCTAAATGACAGAGTTCTCATTGCCCCACCTGCCGAAGTCGTAAATAAAATTTACGATGATTCAATGATGTGTGAGATTTATAATTGCTTCGATGTGCTGACGCAATGTAGCTACGGCGAAGGCTTCGGCATCCCAATGGTTGAAGCG
>Ga0209417_1007777_pt1 | contig 10132 bp, 6 predicted proteins | sample RifGroF2_FD_184002 | JGI IMG/M metagenome (GOLD analysis project Ga0209417, IMG submission 184002) | Groundwater microbial communities from Rifle, Colorado, USA - Groundwater F2 (SPAdes) (version 2) | ecosystem: Environmental > Aquatic > Deep subsurface > Groundwater | place: Rifle, Colorado... | reverse complement strand
GATCCAGAGCACACCCATCACGGGCAGGCTTCTGAATATCTGCGGGATAGCTATCAGGACCATCCAACCCATGGCCGCATATAAAAGGATATAGAAGAGGTTCACACCCGAACTGAAATTAGTGGGTCGGGCAAGTTTTATGACGATCCCGATCAGGGCCAGGCCCCATTCCAGGCCGAAAATCACCCATCCGAATGGCCCATGCAGGGCAACCAGCGTAAATGGTGTATAGGTACCGGCTATCAGGGTAAAAATGGCAATCTGGTCAACCGTGAAAAACAGATCCTTTGCCCGTCCCGGCTTTAGCCAGTGGGTCATGGTGGACGAGAAAAAAAGGATGATCATAGTGGCGCCGAAAATAGCAGTAGTTACGATGTGCCATCCGTTGCCGATCCGGGCAGCCTTAACCACCATCAAAACCAAGGCAGCAATGGCCAGGAAGACTCCGATCAGGTGGGACAGAGCGTTGGCAAATTCTTCGCCTTCGGTGTAGCGGGGTTTGTTGGTTGACATGGGAGGAGACTACTGGTTGCTGGTTACTTGTTATTGGTTACTGGTTATTGCCAGAAGTGTCATTCCGGCGAAGGCCGGAATCCCCCGCACACTCACGCTCCCACTTACATCCATTTCCTCATTATTATTCCTGCGAATGTTTCGTAGGGGCGACCCTTGCGGTCGCCCTCCTTGCGGTCGCCCCCGGAATCAACATGATGACACTGGCCGTAACCCTTACTATGTGCATGGCGACCGCAAGGGTCGCACCTACCAAACATTAATCCTACCACAGAGAGAGAGGTGAGTGTGAGTGTGAGTGTGAGATTCCGGCCTTCACCGGAATGACAGTTCTGACCTTATCCGGCAACCGGCAACTGGCAACTGGTAACATTTTCATCTCCGCCCCACCTCCCTCTCGCTCACCACCTCATTTTTTTCGCTGACCACCCTGAGCTTCAGGCTTTGTCCCGTGGCTTCGGCTTCGATTCGGTCCATGTTGCTGTTGATCAGCATAGGAAAACCAAGTCCCGAAAGGGTGCTGTCGAGCCAAAGGTGCCGGTGCGTATGACCGGCCAAAAGGAGATCGCCGCCTGCTTTTTTGATGACTGGCCCGAAATTATCGGCGAGAAAAATCATACCGTGGGCACTATCGCCTTGCTTGACCGGCATATGGACCAGGTAGACCCTGTAGGCGGCATTTTTAAACGCTTCCGACTGAACTTCCTTTTTGAGCCATTCAAGCTGAACCAGCCGGTAGCGGTCGTAATCGGCCAGTCCGTAATAATACCGGTTATTGTCTGGCTTATCTTCACCGCAATCAAGTATAATGAAATGAACCGGCCCCAGATCAAACGAATAATAGTACTTGTTGTCAGGATAATCCAGATAGTTTTTCAGGCTACGCGACATAATCCCGCGGGTTTCATGATTGCCCCTGATGAATACAAAGGGGACCGATGAAGCAAAATAGCGGACGCTGGTGTCAATGATCGGGCCCAGAAGCTGGTTCTCGTTCTCGAAGACATCCAGCATGTCGCCATTAAAGAAGACCATATCTCGGGAACCGATTTCGCTAGATCTCAAATGATTGGCCAGTTTTCCACCATTCGTATGAATGTCATTTACAACAAGAAATCGAGTAGTTTTACTTAATGAAGAATGAGTAGTAAAATTGAACTCTTTTCCGCGGACCGTATCTCCGTAATAAACCTGGTAAGGCCGCAGTTTAAGCAATTCCACGGGACAGACTTTATAGGAATAAGTTTTCCCAGGCTCCAGTCCGGTAATCCGCACCCGATGCAGGATACCGCCGGCATCAATCATCCCGTCGGTCGAATTCCGCACCAGGGAATCCGGCAGTGGCTTTCGCTGGGTAAGCAACACCCCGGGTACCGCCGGGGCATTGGTGGTAAAGCACACTGTAACACCGTCAGCCGTAAGGTTCTGCAACCAGGGGCCATGCGTGATGCTCAGAGGGGTGACACTCTGGGCCACCGCAAACAGGGGGAAACAGATATAAATAACAAGGGTGGAAAGTTTTTTCATCGTGCTCAATTAAACCCCTAAGGTAGACAAAACAGGTTCCGCCCACAAGCCGGCCGGGCTAAATCATTACCTTTGGCTGCAACGGGAAACCAGTATTCATGAGATTTTTAAATCTGATTCTCTTCTTCGGACTTGCCCTTTCCATGCCGGCAAGGGCGCAAAACCCCTTTCCCGATCCGGGTCCGGTTTTCGATGATCAGAAGATTCCCGTTGTGAGGCTCTATTTATCTCCCGATTCCCTTTTCCGGCTGTATCAGAATCCCAGCCTGAATCATGAATACCCGGTTACTTTTATTTTCGAAAATGGCCTCATCCGCGACACCGTTTTCAATACCGGCCTCAGGTTCCGCGGTAACACCAGCCGTCAGTCGGGGAAAAAATCCTTCAAGCTTTCCTTCAATACCTTCAACACCCGTCAAACCTTCTTCGGGCTTGAGAAAATGAACCTGAACGGAGAGCACAACGATCCTTCCATCATTCGCGCCAAACTCACCTGGGACCTTTACCGCATGATCGGCGTCCCGGCTCCGAGGTCAAACCACATTTACCTGTATATCAACGATGTATTCAAAGGAATTTACATCAATGTTGAACAGATCGATGAAGAATTCGCCAACCTGAGGTTTGGCAGCAAGGAGGGCAACCTGTATAAATGCCTTTATCCGGCCGACATGACCTATCAGGGCCCGGATCCCGACGACTATAAATTCATGAGCGGCTCCCGGCGGGCATACGCTTTGAAAACCAACGAATCAGCGGATGATTATTCCGATCTGGCCTCGCTGATTACCAAACTCAACCGGACTCCCGACTACCTTTTCCGGGCAGAAATCGAATCAGTTCTGAATGTCGGCACGCTTCTGAAGATTATGGTGGTCGATGTTCTCACAGGCAACTGGGATGGCCCGTTTTACAACAAAAACAACTTTTACCTGTACCACAATCCACTCACTGGAAAATTTGAAGTGATTCCCTACGATGTTGACAACACCTTCGGAATTGACTGGTTCAATGTGGATTGGGCACTGAGGAATATCTATAGTTGGCCTCCGTCGGGTCAGGAACGGCCGCTATTTACCAAAATCATGGCCGTCGAGGAATACCGTGCTGAGTTTACAAGACTTTTCCGCACTTTTCTGGATCAGGTCCGTTCCGGTGACTATCTTGTGCAGCATGCGATGACACTCCGCGACGGGTATGCCGCCCGGGTCTCGCAGGATCCATTTTACAACCTGGATTACGGATGGATGGCTGCAGATTTCACAACATCCTTCATCAACCGGCTTACAGCAAATCATGTTAAATACGGTCTGGTTCCTTATATCTATGCCCGGATCGAATCAGCCCGCCAACAGCTGGACCCTGTATCAGGCCTGGATGACATAAAATCATCGGCAAACATTCGCATTTATCCCAATCCCTCAAGTGATTTTCTTATTATTGAAGGTGCCGCCGTTTTTGAAAGCTGGTCCCTGACCAACGCCTCCGGCCAGCGGGTCCTATCAGGAAGAATCGAATCTCCTCAATCCTTTACTTTATCCATATCCACTCTACCACCCGGCATCTACTTTATATCCTTCACCCCTCACCCGCCAACCCAGTACTGGCCGGCCTTAGCGCCGGCCAAACCGGCAACCGGTAACCGGCAACCGGCAACCACTAAGATCCTGGTCACCCGATAGCCCCCTGCCGTACCCGTTTCAACTGCCGCACTTCCTCAAAAACCTGCCTCTCGCGGTGCTCGTCGAACCTGCATATTTCTTTAAGGAGATGGTCGGTTCCCATATCGAAATGTTTACTGAACTCAACATCCCCGGGATAAAGCTCACCGTTTTCATCGGTGGCCCGGAAGTGAAATCCGCAAATCAGGGCGTCCAGAATTTTTTCATAGGGCAGGTTATAGTTGATTGCCGCTTTAATTGCCCCAGCCAGCCGGTCTTCCGGACCGAGTTTTCGCATTAAGTCACAACCCACCCTGAAAACGGTGTCGCCCAACGCTTTGTTCCGGAAGCGAATCAGAAGGTCATCAATATGGCCGGTTAAGTCCTCCTCGGAGAATTCCCCGGGGTATTTCTTCATCAGTATGTCAGCCGACTGCAGCATTGCCGCGCGGGTCTTGTTTAAAACCTCAGGGACTGCCAGAACCTCGAACATAAAGTTATTCAAAGGGTTCTCTATAAATCCAAAATAGGCACCTGCTGCATGACCGAGGTTGTGGATAAACAATTTCCGGTCAACCCATGCCTTCATGTTCTCTTTCGGTGCGAGTCCGCTAATGTCAGGAACTGCATTCCTGAAGGCTTTCTTATCGAGGATCAGGGTATTATAGGGTTCGGCAAATACTTGCAGAATATCGGACTCTATATCCTTTTTAAGCATGATGGGGACCATTTTACCTATGCTCGTTTCCACCAGGCCAACCAACCGGTCGAACGGATAATCCCATGGGAGGAGGGGCCTTAGGTTTTCACGGAAAAAATCATCGGCATCCCTCATATTTTCAGCGATAATGATATCCAGGGGTGCCTGTTTATTCAAATCATACCGGAGCTGCAGACCGCTTGCCAGTGCAGGGAAGATGTCCCCAAGCCCGTGCAGCCCAACCGAAACCGCTACGATTCGGGCGGTTGCTATCTCCTCAGCCACCGTTTCGTAATCGTCAGCATAAACACCCCGCACATTCTGAATATTGATAACATCCTCTGTATCAGACTTTATAACAACATTATAACTTCTACGGTTGTTTAATTCACGGATGACCGGTTTAAATACATCACAAAAAACGACCTCAAAACCTCCACGGCTGAACAGCTGGCCGATGAATGACCGTCCGATTTTCCCCGCGCCGAAGATGACTATCTTATTCTCCCTGATGGCATTCATTCAGTATCCGATTTGAGTTAGATAGTCTTGCCGGAGCCTTTGAATTTCCTTCATTTTTTGCCCGGGATACTCTTCGAGAAAGGTTCCCCCCACTGAGAAGCAGCAAAAACCTCCGGACGCAATCCCGCAGCATACTGCTTCAATCAGGTTGAACGCACCTCTTTTCCTGATTTTGTATTGGCCGGCCAGGGAGACAATAATACCTCCCGCAAAATTATCGCCGCACCCGGTGGTATCACCTTTCCGGGCGGGATCCAATCGTAGTTCCTCCGTTACTCGTTGGGAAACCGGAAATCTGGCAAGCCTGCTCTTTTCAAACAGCTCACCGCCCGACCAGGCAACCAGTTCCTGAGCACCGTTTGTAATGATGAAGGAGGAGACCCCGGAAGAAATGAAAAAATCCGCCGCTGCTTCCATCGTGCTCTCTCCACTGATTGAAAGAGCTTCGGTACAGTCCATGATCAGCACATCGATCAACCTGAAGTCTTCGGGGTGGCTCACCAGCGGCCAGGGCTTTCCCGGATTGGCCTTCTCGTTCCGGAAATCATACACGGTGTTCACCAGTGTGATGCAGCCTTTGTCGCGTGCCTTCCCGAGCAGGGATGACAGATTATCATGGATGAGGGGAACCAGTGCGGTGCCGCCGAAACAAACAATATCTGAATTAAAAAAATCATCGGTCAGGTGTTCAGGAGTATATGTCCAGGCAGCGCCGATGTTGTTGATGAAGGTTCGCTCGCCATGGCCAAGGTCGAAATCGGGGTCCGAAAGGACATCGGTGAAGGGAGTTGAGGGAGTTGATTGAGTTAAGGGAGATGGGAGTGGGTGAGGTGTTGTGAGGTATTGTGAGGTATTCAATGGGGTTTGGCGAAGGATGTTAAAAATCTTTTTGGCTGTTTCATCGTTTCCGGCCATGCCGTAGAAACGGACATCAAACTCCTTTCTGCTCAGAAGTTGGGAGGCATGTATCAGCGGTACCACCGAAGGGCCGCCAACATTGAAAGCATCCGGTGCCTGACTGCCAATTAATTCCCCGGCGATTTCGGAATAGGTTTTTCCGGCGAAATGCTCCAGCTCTTCTGTAAAAACCAGTTTTCCGGGACTCAGGCCTCCGTCGGCGGGGCTGACCGAATGATACTTTTGAAAGGCAGGTCCGGAAAAGGATATGCGGTTGTAGAGAAAGTCGGCAAGGGCACAACCGGTGCCGGAAATAATGATTTTATCTGCAATCATAATGCTTTAGAAAACCGAAAGATATTAAATATCATCTTTTACTTCAAAGTTCGGCAGTCTGCCGGTGCCTGTGAAAATCGGCCGGACCTTTCGGATTATCGCAGAGAAAATCTATTTTTACCTGTAATTCAGATAAAAACCTTTCGTCTGATCCCTAAAAAACCTATGAAGCTGAGCCACTTACTACTTGCTTTATGCAGTTTTCCCCTATTGCATTTTTCTCATATCCAGTCGCAGACCGTTGCCAAAAATGATACGCGGCCTGTTTTGCTGGCCGAAAAAGTAACGGAACCGCCTGTTATTGACGGGGATTTATCGGAGTCAGTCTGGAATACAGCCCAGCCCTATAACCGGTTCAAAACCTTTATACCGGATTATGGGCAGGAAATTCCGCAACTTACGACTGCCTGGCTGGCCTATGATGATGAAAATCTTTACTTTGCCTTTAGGTGCCTGGATCCTGAACCGGATAAAATCAAGGCGAATGTTTCTGCCCGTGACGATATACTCAAGGATGACTGGATTTGTGTGAATCTGGATACGCGTTTCGACCAGCAGGCATTGAATGCATTTTATGTCAACCCCCTCGGCATACAAATGGATACAAGGTTCGCCGCAGGAAATGAAGATGCCAGTATCGACCTGGTTTGGTACAGCGCCGGGAAACGGATCGACCAGGGATACTGTGTTGAAGTCCAGATCCCGCTGAAAAGCCTCCGGTTCTCAACGAAAGAACCGGTCTCCATGGGACTGCTACTGGAGCGGTTTATCAGCCGGAACGGGATTCATGCAGGGTATCCGGAACTGGATCCGAAAATGGGCTTCAACCTGTTACCACAGCTCCTTCGGGTCGATTATTCCGGGGTTAAGCATTACACCCTGTTTGAAGCCATACCGGCCGCAACCTATTCGCACAGCGATGTGCGTGAAGGGGATCATCTGGTTAAGGATTTGCGCAAACCGGATCTGAGCCTTACACTGAAATATGGAATCACCTCCGACCTGATCCTGGATGCCGCCGTCAACCCGGATTTCAGCCAGGTTGAATCGGATGCCGGTCAGGTGGATGTGAATTTACGGTACGAACTTTATTATCCCGAGAAAAGGCCTTTCTTTCTCGAAGGACGTGAAAAATTCAAAATAGGTGCAACTCAGGCTTCAGTTGCTGATCCGATGTACTTCCTTGTGCATACCCGCACCATTGTAAATCCCATTGCCGGAGTCAAATTCACGGGAAATCTGGATTCCAAGAACTCACTCGCCCTTCTCTACGGGGCGGATGAATTGCCACGGGATTCGGACAATGCCCCCAGAAAGTATGCACACTTCCCCATTTTCAGGTACAAACATAACCTTAAGGACGATGGTTATATCGGGATGATTTATACCGGCCGCGAGAGCCCCACCGATGGGAACCGGGTCGTCGGAACCGATGCCCAGATCCGGTTCGGGAAAAGCACCATGCTGGAATACAACCTGTTTGGCTCTCAATATTCCGATGAATCCGGCAGGTACAACAGCCAGGCTGAAGGTCTGTACCTCCATTCGGAAACCAGAAACCTGGATTATGGTATTTCCCTTAAGAATATCGGAAAGGATTTCAGGGTAGAAACAGGCTATATTAACCGGACCGGCATCAGTCAGGCTACCCTCTTTCTGAAGCCGAAACTCTATCCCGAATCAAAGTTCTTCCGGAGGTTTGATTTTGAGCTGTTTGGTTCTGCCACCTACGATTGGATCTACTCGATGTGGGAAACCCTGAACCATGTCTCTGCGCAATCCTGGATGGGACCTGCTACCCAGATTAAAGTCAAGTACGGCCTCTCCAACGAGATTTTTCTGGGGCAGAGATTCAATACCAGCGGGATCAGCGCTGCAATTCAGGGGCGTTACTGGAACTGGTTCTCGGGTAATATAACGGTCCGCCAGCTTAACTCGATATATTATTCATCCACCCCCTTTCAGGGCATCAGCCAGCGGGCTGCAATTTCGGCAAGCCTTCAGCCCTGGCCAAAGTTTGAAGCATCCTTGAGCTTTACCTACAGCGATTTCAGAAAGCCTGGTGAAACCGACCTGCTGTATAAGTACTCTATTGAAAGGGTAAACCTCACCTATCAATTTAACAAATACCTGTTTATCAGAGGTATACTCGAGTATAACGGATACTACAAGACTCTGCTTTCAGATTTCCTGATATCCTTTACTTACATCCCGGGTACTGTTATTTACCTCGGATATGGTTCGATACTGGACCAGGTCGCCCCTGAACAGCCTTTCTTTGGAGGTGATGATGAACCGGTTGAGATAAAGCGTGGATTTTTCCTGAAACTTTCCTATCTGTTCAGGCGGTAGGGACGCATAAATGCGTCCTGAACCCGGACGCATTTATGCGTCCCTACAACCTTTGGCCCGGGAAATTGTTAAAGGTAAAAATCGGTTTATGAACGGGAAAATCGTATTGATAACCGGTGCAAACTCGGGCATCGGTAAGGCGGCCGCATCCGATCTCGCAAAAATGGGAGCCCAGGTTGTCATGATGTCGCGGGATCTTGAAAAAGGTGAAACTGCGCGCAAATCCGTTGTATCGGAAAGCGGTAACAGTCTTGTTGACCTGATGGAGTGCGATCTCGCCGACAGTGCCAGTATCCGGCGGTTTGCCGCGGAATTTCAATCCAAATATGACCGACTGGATGTTCTGATCAATAATGCCGGAATTTTTACAAATAAACGGATGGAAACTGCCGATGGCCTTGAATATCAAATCGGTGTTAATCATTTCGGTCATTTCCTGCTTACGGACCTTCTCCTTGATCTGATAAAAAAAAGTGCACCCGCACGGATCATCAATGTATCCTCCGCTGCACATGTGGTGGGAAGGATCAATTTTGAGGATTTGTATCTGAAAAAGCAATTTTCAGCCCGGGTCTCCTATGCACAATCCAAGCTAGCAAACGTTCTTTTCACCTATGAATTGGCTCACCGCCTGGCAGGAACCGGGGTAACGGTAAATTGTCTGCATCCGGGAAAGGTGAGCACGCGGTTCGCCTATGACCGCAAGGATGAAAAACCACTTTGGCGGATAAGGCTGATGCGCCCGTTTTCGGTTCCCCCGGAGAAAGGTGCTGAAACCATAGTATACCTGGCATCTTCGCACTTGGTGGAAGGCCAGACCGGCAAATATTTCGTAAAAAAGAGAGCGAAATCATCCTCGAGGGCAAGTTACGATTTGGAGACGGCGAAAAGATTGTGGGAAATATCCGTGGAAACCACCGCCATCCGACCATGATTTTCCCGTCCCCGTAGGGGCGCACGGCGTGCGCCCGTGATGGATCCGAACGGCGTACACCCGGCATCACGGGCGTCCGCCGGACGCCCATACGGGGACAATATCCCGTATGTTGGCCAGTGTTGTGAGGGTGAGGTTTTTTGGTTATTTTCAAAAATCATAAATCCGAGCAGCCATGAAACACAAACTCCTCACCCTCTTATCTTTATGTCTTTCTCCACTGATCTCCAACGCTCAGAACCCGACGAGCGGATCCGTACCGTTAGGGAAAGTAATTGAAGGCAGGTCCATGACCAGCCAGATCCTTGGAAAACCTGTAAATTTTGCCATCTACCTTCCCCCGGATTATGAAATCGGGGAGAGAAGATATCCTGTGGTTTATCTCCTTCATGGCTACACAGATGACCAGTCGGGCTGGGTTCAGTTCGGTGAGGTTCAGCTGGCGGCCGACCGTGCCATCGCCGCAAGGGAAATCCCGCCCATGATCATTGTGATGCCCGATGGTGGGGTGTCTTGGTATATTAATAATGCAGATGGTTCCGTACGTTGGGAAGACATGTTCGTGCAGGAGTTTATCCCGTTCATTGACAAGGAATTCAGGACCCGTGCCACCAGAGAATTCCGTGGTATATCCGGATTATCCATGGGAGGACACGGATCATTAACTCAATCCCTTAAGCACCCGGAGCT
>Ga0209417_1007775_pt1 | contig 10137 bp, 9 predicted proteins | sample RifGroF2_FD_184002 | JGI IMG/M metagenome (GOLD analysis project Ga0209417, IMG submission 184002) | Groundwater microbial communities from Rifle, Colorado, USA - Groundwater F2 (SPAdes) (version 2) | ecosystem: Environmental > Aquatic > Deep subsurface > Groundwater | place: Rifle, Colorado... | reverse complement strand
TACAATAATATTACAGCTGAACTGCTTGATGAAAATTCCGGCTTGTATAAATTTAAGCCTGATTTGATATATATTTTTACATACCACACGGATTTAAAACAATTTCCTGAATTGTTCAGTATGGACAATGAGGTAATCCAATGGGCTGAAGAAAAAACAAAAGAGATACTGAACTTATTCGAAATTGTATTTAAACGTTTTAATTGCCAGATTTTTTATTCTTTGTATGTTCAACCTATTTATAGGCAATTAGGAAATCTTGAGAAGAATTATTTTTTTTCAGAATCAAATTGTATAAATCTTATTAATCTGGAATTGATTAAAAAGAGACCGTCATATGTGTCATATATTGATTTAGAATATTATGCATCGTTATCAGGCAAAAATAAATGGTTTGATGATAAAAATTATTTTTTGAGCAAGCAGGGTTTTTCTTTCGATTCAATGGTAAAAATCGGTAATGGTTTATCCAGACTTATGGAAGCTTTCATAGGCAGGCAAAAGAAATGTTTAGTAATTGATTTAGACAACACTCTGTGGGGCGGAATAATCGGTGACGACGGACTCACAGGAATAAAAATAGATCCCAATGATCCGATTGGCGAAGCCTTTATTTTTTTTCAGAAATATCTTAAGAAATTAAAAGAAAGAGGTGTTTTATTAGCGATATGTAGTAAAAATGATGAAACTACAGCTAAAATACCATTTCAAGAACATCGTGATATGATTTTAAAATTGGATGATATATCTTGCTTTGTTGCAAACTGGCAGGACAAGGCAGCCAACATAAAATACATTTCAAAATCTCTGAACATAGGCCTTGATGCAATTGTTTTTTTTGATGATAATCCTGCTGAACGAGAACTGATAAAGCAATTTCTCCCTGAAGTAGAAGTAATAGAAGTACCTGAAGATCCTGCTTATTATACTCGTTCTTTAGAAATTTCACAATGCTTTGAATGGCTACAGATAAGCAGGGAAGATTTAGTTAGAACCGACACTTTTAAGGCAGACGTAAAAAGGGAAGAACTTAAAAATGGCAGTGTGAATTACGAAAATTATTTGCAGTCATTAGAGATGAAGGCAGAAATTGGCTATGCAGGGCAAAATGAGATAAACAGATTTACTCAACTTATAAATAAAAGCAATCAATTTAACTTACGAACTAAAAGATATTCTGAAGCAGATATAATAAGTATGCAGAATAATCCTTCGGAATTTGTTCTTTACTATATACGATTTTCTGACAAATTCAGCAATTATGGAATAATTTCTTCAATTATTCTTCGGAAGTATCGTGAAGTTTTATTTATAGATACTCTGGTTATGAGTTGCCGCGCGCTGAAACGCGGTCTGGAAAACCTTATCTATAATTTATTGATTGAAACTGCTAAAAAATTTAATTTTCCAAATTTAGCAGGCGAATATATTGAGACTTCAAAAAACCACATTGTTAAAGAGCTATTGCCTGAACTCGGATTTCTTGAGGATTCTAAAAATGAATATTTAAAAAATTACGAAGGGCAGGCATATTTTCTCCCTGTAAAATTTGCCAAAGAAAAACAGCACAATATTAAAGTAAGCGCCGGAGGAATTATATAAATGGAGATTAAAGACAGATTGCAGAGGGTATTTATAAGAGTATTTGATGATGATAGTATAAAAATTTTTGATGAGATGCAGGGAAAAGATCTGGAAGATTGGGATTCAGTAATGCACATTCAATTGATTGCAGCAATTGAAAGAGAATTCCAATTAGAATTTACTGTCGGAGAAATTGCGAATCTTGAAAATGTCGGAGAAATGATAAATTTATTAACAAAAAAAACACTAAAATGAATAATACAGTTTTTATAACCGGCGCATCTTCAGATATAGGGATTGCTTTAATCAAAGAAATTGCGTCGCCAGATTTAACAATTATAGCGCATTATAACAATTCTATAGAAAAAATAGACAAACTTAAAAATCAAATATCGGGAAACATTATACCTTTAAAAGCCGATTTGTCAAATGATGCCGAATTGAAAATGCTGATTTCGACATTGACGGATAAATATTCTGAAATTAGTAAAATAGTTCATCTTGCTTCTCCAAAAATTGAACTGCTAACATTTAAACAGAGTAAGTGGCCGGAATTTGAAAAGATATATTCTGTTCAGATTAAATCAATTGTTTTGATTCTGCAGGCTCTAATTCCCTTTATGATTAAAATGAAATATGGGAAGATTGTTTTTATGCTTTCCAGCAATACAATAGGTCTTCCGGCAAATGGATACTCTGCATATACGTCTGTAAAATATTCGCTTCTTGGTTTGATGAAATCTTTAGCGGTTGAATATGGATCTCATAATTTAAACTTTAACGCAGTTTCGCCTTCAATGCTTGATAATGATTTTAATAAAAACCTTCCCGGTTCTATTAAAGAAAAATTAAGGCTTTCTTCACCGCTGAAAAGATTTGCTTCTACCGAAGATATAGTTCCTGTAATAAAATTTCTGCTTTCTCAAGAGTCCAATTTTTTAAATGGCGTAAATATTCCGGCCTGCGCCGGAAGTGTAATGTAGAAAAATGTGGAAGGACATGCTTCCTAACAAACAATAAAGATTCAAAAAATTATTATGAATTTATTCAGCTTTGAATATCAATTATTCGTAATCTTTCTATTTATAATTTGTTTTTATTTTGCAAAAAAAAAAAGCAAGCGTATAATTGTTTTGATAATTGCAAGCTATGTTTTTTATTTTTTATGGAATGAGTTTTTTTTATTTTTTCTGGTTTTATCAACAATAATTAATTATTATTTTGCAAAGTTAATATTTAAATCAGAATCAGGTACAACGAAAAAAAAATATTTTATAAGTTTGCTTATAATTAATATTGGAACCTTGCTTTTTTTTAAATATACTAATTTTATTATTGAAAATATTAATATTTTATTGACAGTTTTGGAGTTGAAAAAGCTAACTCTTCAAAAGATCAATATTTCTTCGCCGATAGGCATATCATTTTATACTTTTCAGGTAATCACATATTCATTTGATATATACTGGGGTTTTTTGAAGCCCTGCGGTTCATTTTTTAAGTTTTCGCTTTTTCCTGTTTTTTTCCGCAAGTTTTAGCCGGACCAATTTCTCAGGCAAAAGATTTTCTTCCACAAATTGAAAATGATAGATTTGACACTGATTCAACAGGGGAAGGTTTTTTACTTATTTTTAAGGGGCTTATAAAAAAAACTGCTATAGCTGATTTATTGGCTTTTTGCCTTGTAAATAAGGTTTTTGCAGAACCGGCGAAATACAATACTATCGAGCTTGTATGCGCTCTTTATGGTTACGCTTTTCAGATTTATTATGATTTTTCCGGTTATACAGATATTGCAATCGGTTCTGGATTATTATTTGGTTATAAGCTGCCGGAAAATTTTAAAAAACCTTATTTGGCTGTATCTCCGGCAGATTTTTGGAACCGCTGGCATATAAGTCTTTCGATCTGGTTTAAAAAATATCTATATAATGCTATAGCTATGTTTTTTATAAGAAGGGGGCAATCTGTTTTCCACAAATATTCGCCGATTATTTTTACTATGACAATTATAGGATTATGGCACGGTGCAAATTGGACTTTTATATTGTTTGGTTTTTATTGGGGAATTCTTTTATTTTTTGAAAAAATTATTGATGCCGGTCGAAAAAAAAATAAATCAAAACATATTGCTAAAATCAAATCATCAAACTTATTAAAAGCCTTAGAGAGTCCTTTTTTGAAAACTTTTTTTTTATTTCAACTTATCTGTTTTGGCTGGATATTTTTTCGCTCGGATTCAATAAAAAATATATATGTATTTCTGAAAAGCCTTTTAAATTTTTCGCTTTCATTTAAAATTTTAGATTACAAATTGATTTTATTGCTTTTTATTGCTGGTTGTCTTCATTTTGTTCCAGAAAAAGCTTATTCATATTTGAGCCTGAATTTCAGAACAAAAATGCCTGAGTTAGTTCAGGCAATTGTTTATATGTTTCTTATTGGATTTATTATGGCTGTATCAACATCACAGATTACTTTTATTTATTTTAAATTTTAATCTTTTATGAAAAAAAAATCTTTTATTAGAATTTTGAGTTATTATTTAGTTTTAATAATAATTACAACTATTCTTACTGTGAATTATGGACTGAACGCATTTTATGATGATTTGAAAGTAAGATATTTAGGACATATATTTTTATTTTCAAACCAGAATTATAATTGGCTGTTTATCGGAACTTCAAGAACTTTAACAACGATAAATCCTGTAAAATTGCAAGAAGCAATTAGATTAAAATATAAAAAAGACTCTAAAATATTAAATCTTGGCTTGCAGCATGGAAGCAGATATATAGACTATAAGATTCTTAAGAGTTATTTAAAAAAGCATATACCGCCGGAAAAAATTTTCATTGAGGTAAGCAATATCGAACGCAGGATTCAAGCTGTTCCGCAATATAAAGTTTTTTCTGACATCAGGGATGTATACAATGACATTTCAAAAAAATTATTTCATTTGAATCAATTTACTTTGACTTGCTATTATGAAGCTATTTTTCACGGGCCTCAGGATTTGTGGATTTTTATTTTTGAACGCTTGAATTTATATCAGTCAATAGATGATTTTTATAAAACGCAGGGTTATTATGAGATGAATAATTTTTTTAATAAATGGGATGCCCAGCTTGAAAGAGAACAGCTTAGCGTGCCGGAAGCGAAAATTATTTCCAATGAAAAATTGAAACACGTAATTTATTATACTAATAAAATAAATGAATTGTGTAAACTGCATAATATAGAGTTGAATTTTATTTTTATACCCGCATATTTTGAAAGAAAACTATCAGACGAGCAAATAGATTTTTATAGTAAATTAGGGAAAATACATTTTTTGGATAAATCAATTTATAATAAAAAATATTATCGCGATCCTACCCATTTAAACAGCCTTAGCTCAGAGGTTATAATTAAAAGTATTATCAATACCGATTTGTTATTTAAATGAAGAAAATATTTAAGAGGAAAATAAAATGAATATAATAAAACCAAGTTCAGGTATTGAAAGTCTTGATGAAATTTTAGGTGAAATTAGATTTGGCGACAATATCGTCTGGCAGGTTGATACAATTGACGATTATATAAAAATAGTTGAACCCTTTGCGGCGCATGTCAAAAAGAACGGAGGTAAAATAATATATTTTAGATTTGCCGATCATAAACAGCTTTTGACAGAATCCGAGTCGGTTGGCATTTACAAATTCAAGCCTCGAGACGGTTTTGAAAAATTTATTACTGATGTCCATAAAATAATTGCCGAAGCAGGAAAATATGCATTTTATGTTTTTGATTCATATTCTGAACTTACGCTTGACTGCTACAGCGATAGAATGCTCGGAAATTTTTTTATATTGACATGCCCGTATCTTTTCGGGCTTGATACGGTTGCTTATTTTTCTTTATATAGAAATCATCATTCATATCATGCTGTGCTCCCGATTAAGAAAACTACACAATTATTTGTTGATATTTATAATTATGAAAATACTCTTTATGCTCATCCGTGTAAAGTTGACGGGAGATATTCGTCAACAATGTTTATGCTGCATAAATTTGATAAAGGAAAATTTATCCCTGTTCGGGATAGTCCCAGTATTTCAAAAGTGTTAACATCAACAGATTGGCCTGGCCTGCAGTCAGCTTCATATAGAATGATAGGGCCGTGGGACAAAAAATTTATGCAAGCTGAATCGTTGCTGAATGCATTTAAAATTCATTGCGTATGTTCAGCAGACGACGTAAATCAGATGTTTTTTAAACTAATGACACTGCTTATCTCAAATGAAAAACAGATACTGGATCTTACGGAAAAATATATTGATCATAAGGATATTATTTATATCTGGAAAAGAATGATAGGCACAGGAATGATTGGCGGAAAGACTGTGGGAATGCTTCTGGCGCGTTCAATTCTTTTAAAATCAAATCCACGCTGGGAAAAAATTTTGGAACCTCACGATTCGCTTTTTATCGGGTCAGATGTATTTTACTCATATCTTGTTTATAACAAATGCTGGTTTATACGACAAAAACAGAAAAGTGAAGAGAGTTTTCTTGAAGATATTGAAGAAGGCCAGAATCGTATTTTAAACGGTGAATTTCCCGATTATATTATAAAAAGATTTTCAGATATTTTAGATTATTACGGACAATGCCCCATTATTGTTCGATCGAGCAGTTTACTTGAAGATAATTTTGGAAATGCGTTTGCAGGAAAATATGAAAGCGTTTTCTGCGCAAATCAGGGAGATCTTGAGCATAGGCTTGAAGAATTTATAAAAGCAGTTAAAATAATATATGCCAGTACTATGAGCCGGGATGCGCTTGAATACAGGAAAAGGAGAGGAGTGCTTGAAAAAGACGAACAGATGGCTCTCCTCGTTCAGCGAGTTTCAGGAACCCAATACAGAGATATGTTTTTTCCTCATCTTTCAGGAGTTGGCTTTTCTTATAATCCATACGTGTGGAATGAAAACATTGATCCTGAAGCAGGAATGATACGTATAGTATTTGGCCTGGGAACAAGAGCGGTTGACAGGGCTGATGATGACTACACTCGCGTTATAGCGCTTAACGCTCCTTATCTGAGGCCTGAAGCTGATTTTGTAAAAGTGAAAAAATACGCCCAGCGGAGGCTTGATTATATTGATTTGAAAAATAATGAATTCAGCTCCGGATATTTTGTGGACGCCGTTAAAAAATGTCCTGAATTGCCGGTTGAAATGTTTGCAACTCTTGATCAGGATAACGAAGCATATTATAATAGTGAAGAATATTCGTCAATCAAACCGTGGGTTCTTACATTCGATAATATAATTAAGGAAACCGATCTTATTAAAGATATTCAGGAAATGTTTAAAATTCTGAAAACGACCTATAATGGAAATGTGGACATTGAGTTTGCAGTAAATTTTTCAAACGAGAAGGATTACAAAATTAATCTTCTTCAATGCAGGCCGTTGCAAGTTATTCCTCATGAAGAGGCAATATACTCAGCTGCCCCAAAAATAAATGAATCCGATATTATTCTTCAAACAGTTGGCGGAGTTATAGGCCACAGCAGAGTGATGCCGATTGATGTTATAATTTTTGTGCAGCCTGGTATTTACGGGCTTTTGAATGAAAATGACAGATATTCGATCGCGCGGCTGATTGGTAAAATAACACATTCGCCGGAATGCTCTGGTAATAAAAATATAATTTTATTTGGTCCAGGCAGATGGGGAACGAGTATGCCGTCGCTTGGAGTGCCTGTCACTTTCAGCGAGATAAATAATGTTTCGGTTTTATGCGAAATTGACACTATGCATGAAGGACTAATTCCGGATCTTTCGCTCGGAACTCATTTCTTCAATGAAATGGTTGAAATGAATATGCTGTATGTAGCCTTTTTCAAGGCTAAAAAAGCAAATATTTTTAATGAGGCGTATTTTTCTGAAAGTAAAAATATGCTTCCTGATATTTTACCTGATGAATCAAACTGGGAGAATGCAGTAAAAGTTATTTTTTCAGATAAAAAACAGCCGTCGGGAAAAATATTTCTTAACGCAGATTCACTTAAGCAGAATTGTATAATCTATAAAATGTAACTGCAAGTTTAATAAGAAATACGAATTGAGTAATCAAACTGAATTAATTATAAATACAGTATAAGATTATTATTTCATCAGTGACGGAAACCTCCAGAAATAGTGAGTGATAAAAAATATTTAATAATTAATAATTTAAAAAAAATTAAAAAAAGTATTTGATAGGACAGGACTTCGAGGTATGAAATTTGTTATAAACAGCAGTGTTTATCTGCCTTCAGGAGAGCATATTAATGAAAATATTATTTATCTTAAAAATGATAATATTTTTATATCCGGTATGAATTTATAAACCGGCAAATATTTGATTTTTTATAGGAGAGAAAATGAATACAGTTTTTTTTATTGTTACCAATGAATGCAATAATGGTTGTTTTTATTGCCTTAATAAAAAATATATTGAGAATACATATAATAAATATTCTAAACTTGAGAAAATCCATTATGAAAAAACGATTGCGGATCTTGCTGAATTTAAAACGCAGAATATTATTCTTACAGGCGGCGAACCTTTACTGCATCCTGAAATTTTTGATATTATCGGAATGGCGAAAAATAAAGGCATACATACAGTTCTGCTAACCAATGGCGAGACTATTAATAACGAGATACTTAATAAACTGAGGTCTTCAGGTCTTAACGGGATTACTCTGTCATTATCAAAATTGCTCGATCAATCTGCGGCTGATTATCGGTCCCAACTTGCTTCATATATCAGCGTATCTGAAAAAATAATAAAATGTTTCGGCTCTCTCTCTACTGTGTTTCTTCTTACTTCCAAAAATTATAAGAGCTGTTTTGAAATTTACAAAAAATTTTCCAATAAAGAAAATAAAGGACTTATAATACAGCCGCTTCATATTGAAAATGAAAGCAATGAATTTTCCCAATATTCTTTGAAAACATTAAAGCAGGACCAGTGGAAAACAATAAAGGAACAACTTTCCGACTGGATGATAAATTATAATACCTACAATTATGTGCAATTGATTTACGATTATTATTTTTCCGGAGAAATACATAATATAAGCTGTTTTATGGGCAGCGATTCGATGATTGTAGATTTGTATGGAAATGCGTTCCCGTGTTTTCATAAGCGCGATATGTATCTCGGGAATATACAGGTTCATCCATTGCGCGACATTGTTATGAACTGCATCCATAAATCAAACGCTTTAATTGACGCCGGCTGCATTTCTTCAAAATGCCTTTCTCTATTTTTAAATTATGTCTGAACAGAAATACGCAAGTATATTTGATATTCTCGGTCCTGAAATGATAGGCCCGTCTTCTTCGCATACTGCCGGAGCTGTAAGGATAGGTCTCGCTGCGAGGAGTATTCTTAACGATAAACTCTTAAGTGTGCGGATATTTTTTTATAATTCGTTTGCTGATACCGGCGCTGGACACGGGACAGATAAAGCGATACTTGCCGGCCTGATGGGCTATGAAAAATCGGACAGCCGTATAAAAGAAGCGGAAAAAATAGCGAAGGATAAAGGTATTAAATTTTCAATTACCAGAAAAGGCGGGGCAAATAATTATAAACCGAATACCGCGGTAATTAAAATGAAATCTCCATTGTGGAATATTGAGGTTGTCGGGGTCTCGATCGGCGGCGGACTGATTGTTATTGAACAGATAGACGGATTCGAAGTAAATATAAACTGCGAATATGAAACGCTGATTGTTACACACCGCGATAAGGTAGGGATACTTGCTGAAATTCTTAAAGAAATTTCAGACAGGAATTTAAATATTGTTTCAATAAATTCTGTCAGGCATAATAAGGTCGAAGATATAAAAACAGTAATATGCTTTGATAACCACATTGATGCTAAAATACGGGATAAGTTAAAAAAAATGAATGATATTCTGCGGGTAAGAATAATACATAAAATAGAGGAACGATTGTGAAATATACTTTTGAATACAATTCTGCGGCGGAATTGAAAAGAAACGTAGAAAAGTCGAAATTATCTTTGGTTGAATTTATCTGCGCGCGTGAACAAGAATTTTTCGATTTTTCAGAAACGCAGGTATATGAAAGGCTTTCGCGTTATCTTGCGACTATGAGAAAATCAATCGAATACGGTTTGAAGAAAAAAGAAAAACTTATTTGCCTTGATAATGAGGCGTTGAAACTTTTTAACGCAAAAATAATTATTGCAGGTGAACTTGAACTTGAAATAATGTATTCGGCGCTTGCAGTTGCTGAATATAATTGTTCAATGGGAAAAATTATTGCATGTCCGACGGCTGGCGCCTGCGGAATTGTGCCGGGTGTTTTAATACCTGTATCAAAAAAGTATAATTTTTCCGATGAAAAAATTATCGACGCTTTGATTGTTTCAGGCGAGATTGGAAGAATAGTAGCAAATAGAACAACAATTTCCGGCGCTGCCGGCGGATGTATGGTTGAATGCGGAGTTGCCGCGGCTATGGCTGCCGCTGCTGTTGTGCG
>Ga0209417_1007770_pt1 | contig 10142 bp, 12 predicted proteins | sample RifGroF2_FD_184002 | JGI IMG/M metagenome (GOLD analysis project Ga0209417, IMG submission 184002) | Groundwater microbial communities from Rifle, Colorado, USA - Groundwater F2 (SPAdes) (version 2) | ecosystem: Environmental > Aquatic > Deep subsurface > Groundwater | place: Rifle, Colorado... | reverse complement strand
GAAACAATATTTATTTGGAGGAAAGGCTCCAGTACATTTGGGGCAAATATTTTTCTGATGTTGTTAAAAAAAATCCGATTGAAATACACTTTGGAAAAAAGGCCAGAAAAAGATTGGGAAGTATAAGGGAAAGAAAGTGTAATGGAATCTCTGATACCTTGATAGTAATCAACGGTCACTTCAAAAACCTAGAAATTCCAGAGAATGTAATCGATGCTACCATCGCACACGAACTTTGCCATTATGCACACGGTTTTGGGTCTTCGCTTCCTCAACTTTCTAAATATCCCCATCGTGGAGGATCTGTAGATCGGGAAATGGAAAGAAGAGAATTGGGCGAATCGCTTGAGTTTGAAAAAAACTGGTTGGATAAAAACTGGATAAAATTTTTACGGCGTCACCATTAAAGGGTCTCGATCATTTTGGGCCCTTTTTTGGTCTGCTTTTTAACCCTCCCTTTCGTCCAGCTTCTTTCGCTTCCTCTGGGGTAAACTCATGGGCTGTTCCCTTGGCGTGTGATGCTTTGCCGCCACGACTAGCAATTTCTTTCCGTTTCTCTTCGTTCATTGAAGCAAAACCTCTTTTTTTTGTGTTACTTTTGGTGGCCATTAGTATAAAAATTAGATTGATAAACATCAACAATTGTTGCATTAATGCACTACCATCTAAATAGAAGAAGTTACAAATAAAAAAATGAATCAATTGCTCGATTCATCTTTTGTTTATTGTGTACCCTAATTATTCGGATGAGTGAACTTTTTATAGGCTTCTTTGTCGTTGTAATCAAGGAAATCCTTATGATGTTCCGGTTCAATAAAGCCGCCACCAGATTTATGCTTTATGCCACACCAATATTTTTCAGTATCGCCGGTAATTTTAACAGCATACGCAGCCAAACCATTGCCGTATCCGCAATACATACATGCTACTTTGTCCGGCCAGCTTAAATATGAGAGTTTTTGCCGGTCAATTCTTATGTAATTACTTCGTTTGTTTACTGGAATTCCGTAGAGCGGAAAAGCGATCCGATGGTATATTTCCATAGTAATATCTAAAATTACCAAGGGTATGATCATACCCCAAATGAACGGGAAAGCAATTATGTGGCGCAATCTTTTATATCGAAGCTTAGAAATCTTATTTTTCATATAATGATTTTACATAGAATGATATTTTTTTTCAACCGTTTTTTGGGACTCGCCCGACAAGGTGGCAAGATGATGCAAGAGAAAGGAGTTTCCACAAATTTAGATAGCCGCCCTAATGATAGTGAAAGTATTTTAAATCATCTTGATCAAATTTAGGATTTTTATTGTTTTTGATAAGCCTTATCTAATAATATTTGTTCTGCAATAACATTGTCTTCATATTCCCAGATCAAAAGTATGGGGGTCCATAATATAAACATTCCCCCCAACAAGAAAAACCATCCTATATAAAATTCAGAGATCCTGTAAGTGCTCTCTACAAAGTATGTTAAATATGAGATAAAAATCAAAACTATAATCGAAGCTACATGATGTCTTGATAACCACATAGTAAATTTACTTTTCTTTTTTAAAATTACTCTTTGCGGTTTAGCTCCATTTTTTGCCTCAATCAAACCTTTCCTTTCAAGGACATCAATTATTTTTCTTGAGGTCTGATAATCAATGTGAAGATGTCTTTGAAAAAATCCTGTACTGATAATCCTGCTCTCCACTGCTAATTTTTTTGCAGGTTCGAGTAGCTTAATGGCTTCGTCTAATACAGTATAGGAGTTTGATTCAAGTATTTTCTTGCTAATTAATGTCTCAATTATATTGTTTGATCTAAATTTTCCAATTTTCAACCTTTCTTTTAAGATACCGGTTGACAAGCAACCTAACTCATCGGCGATTTTTAAAGCGTCTTTTAAAAGATCGTCATGTTCTTCTGATAATTTGGAGATTTCTGCCATTTCTAACTTTCTCATGACCTTATGCCTTCGGTCATGATCTTCTTTTGTGTTGTCTGTCTTTTTTTCTTTTTCCATTATTTCTCCCTTAGTTATTTTGCATTTCCTAATTTGGCGGTTTCTTCTGGATTTGTCTGTCTTTTAAAATGCTAACCAAATAGAATATACCCGTAGCGACATTAAAGATTGCCCACGAACTTTTTGTCATATAGATTGGAAAAATCGGGTTGAACAAAATAGCTATTAAAGCATAAAGTATAATCCAAGGATCAGCTTCCTGTTTGTCATCGTATGCTTTGTAGGCGAAATAACAGCTAGTCACAAAGATTGCAATCCTGAGAAACTGATAATAAGAATACGGATTGTCTGCTAGTGCCCAAAAGGATAAACAAGCAATTATTATTTTTATTATTGTGACCATAATGGAATTCTTATTATGTCTTTATTTAATTAATTCAGTCTTTCCGATATGCGGAATGTGCCCCCAAAATTATTACTTGTTTTGTTTGTGTTCGTAATAACTATTGTTAACAATTTACCATTACCAGCATAACAAAATATTCTAATTGTTGCTATTCTGAACCGGTTGTTATCTTTTTGGTAGCCCAAGGGGAGGATCTCACGTCGGCTGTTCGCCTTTCTGGACACCCTCTTCAGTTTCCAGTTCCTTTTGACAGCGGTAATTTCCATTTTTTTGACCCCTTCCCTGTTCGATTCAGATTTCACTCTACCATGAAAAAAGCACCACTTGCGTGATGCACTTTTCACGGTAGCCTCAATGCACTTTGTTTCGAACACCTTTAGATTGGTTGAACCAATTCATGATTAAATTTATAGCAGAAGCCAAATCACCCGAGATTGAATGAGTCATATTTTAGGAGTAAATTGAATTAGGAATATCTTCGTTTCAATAACACCTTATAAAAAGGAAGAAAAACATGATCGAATATTTAGAAATTGAAGGACTGCGAGGTTTTGGCATAAAAAGAAAAGTTGAATTTGCGATTCCTGACGGCGAAAAACATGGCAGCGGGCTCACTGTCTTAGTCGGTGCGAATAATTCTGGTAAAAGCACTGTGCTTGAAGCTATTTCCGATTTACTTCAAGACTTTACGCCTGGTGGCAGTATCTGGGCGTCGAAATCAACCGGAACCATTGAATTTACTAATAACCCAGAAGTGCCTGAAATATTAAGAAATCAAATGATTCCTTGCAAACAAAATCTGGAGTTTGCAAACCCTAATCCTATTGCGAAAAGCACAGTTTCATATCCCAGAGGCAAGAGAAATGAAATAGCAAAAGGAAAAGTTAATTTATTTATGAAAACAAATAATGGCTTTTTTTGCTTAAAATCGGTTGAGAGTATGGGGAGTGAGTTAGATCTAAGTCTCGAGGGAGATGGAGTGAGTGTGTTTATTCTTTCGCCAAAAAGATATTTTGAACCATTTTTCGGCAGGAATGACTCGACGCAATCCAGAGAAGATTATTTGAAAAATCGCCGATATCAGCGAAAGGGAAATATTGAGTTTTCTCAGAGGATATACAAAATTCAAGGCAGTAAGGAAAGTAAAAATGAGTACGATGAACTGATTGGCATAGTATTAGGATATGATTTAGATTGGAATATTGAGGGAAATGATAATCAGCAATATTACATAAATATTAAAAATGGTATCAATAATCACAGCACTGAAGGGGTTGGAGATGGCATTATTAGTATTATGGCAATAATCGATGCGTTATATGATTCTAAATCTGGTGATAGTATTGTAATTGACGAACCCGAATCCTCTCTTCATCCAGCTCTCCAAAAAAGACTATATATGCTGCTGGAAAAATTCTCTGTCGATCGTCAAATAATAATTGCAACACATTCCCCTTACTTCATTAACAGTGAAGCAATTCTGAATGGTAGTAAGATTTGTCGTTTCACAAAGAATCGTGATGGAAATATCGATGTCTTCTGCTCGGATAAGATTTTGTCCGAAAATATAAAAGCTATTACTAAAGACGAACATAATATTCATGTGCTCGGATTGGACGCGAAAGAAATTTTCTTCCAAGAAGATGGTGTCGTACTAGTTGAAGGTCAGGAGGACATCATTTACTTTAAAAAATTATTTGATAACATCGACAATAAAATCGACGGTCATTTTTTTGGCTGGGGAGTAGGCGGCGCTCCAAAAATGGTTAATGTGGCGAGAATACTAGATAATTTAGGATATAAGAAGGTTATGGGAATTCTGGATGCAGACAAAGCTGGCTCGGAAGCATTCCAAGCACTGAATAAAGAATTTAACGGCGAATATCTTTTTATACAGATCCCTGCTGAAGATGTGAGATCCAAGCCATCTGAAAAGAAAGCTGCGAAAGAGGGCTTATTCGATCTAAAACACAAATTTCAAACTGAAAAATATGGCAAAGCGATGAATGAGCTGATAGATAATGCAAATATATACATGAGAAAATCCGCTGAGTGATCACAGATTTCTAAAAGAGCTAATCCTAAACATTTGACATGAATAACGAAAAAAGCACCACTTGCGTGATGCATTTTTCGTTAACCTTTTGCTAAATTTATCGAACACCGATATATCTAGTACCAGAGCAATAAAGTGCTGTTTGAAAAGGTTAAATTTTCATTTGGTAGTCCCAAGCCTGCCTGCCGGTAGGCAGGGGGAATCGAGTCATAGGTTCTCGCCTGCTGGCTCGACCCACGACCCTGCCTCCTTCGCCTTTGCTCAGTCCGGCTGTTCGATTCCTGCGAAAAACAGCCATGAAAAAAGCACCACTTGCGTGATGCACTTTTCATGGTAGTCCCAAGGGGAATCGAACCCCTCTTGCCACATTGAAAGCGTGGTGTCCTAACCACTAGACGATGGGACCATGGTGGATCGCCTGGGACTCGAACCCAGAACCAATGCCTTAAGAGGGCACTGCTCTACCAATTGAGCTAGCGGTCCTTCAACTTAAGATAGCCTTATGTACATTTGATGTTGACAGAGTCAAGAGTCTATTCCAGTGATAACGAAAAAATTATATCAAAAAACATAAAATTAGGCAAGAGTCAATCAAAGAAGGTGAACATTTTTCAAAAAACGCTGATTTGCTTTTTCGCTTAAAAAAAGATATACTATAAGCAGATTTTTATTAATTTTAAAACAATATTCCCAATATAATCAAATGGAAAAACAATTATTAAGCGAGTTCATTTACAGAGGTAAACTGAAAGAATCTGTCTAAGACAGCGCTTTTTGATTGAGGGATTGAAAGGACCGAGATGTTGAACATAATTATTGGCGCGATTGCCGGCATTATTGCCGGTGGTGTAGCCGGTTTTTTGTTGTTTCTCAATGCTAACAATAAAAAAATTGCAAACGCAAAAAACAAGGTAGAAAAGCTTATTGAAGATGCGAAAACAAAAGAGAAAGAGATTTTGTTATCTGCCAAGGATGAAGCCTTGAAGGAAAAGGAAAATGCAAGGAGAGAATATGAGGACAAAGAAAGGTATCTCGACAAAATCGAGCAAGATTTAAGACGCAGAGAGCTGAGTATTGATAAGCGCTTTGAAGAAATAGATAAGTCTCAAAAAGCGGTTGGAACGAAAGAAAAACAGATTGAGGAAATCAAACAAGTATTGAGAGATCTGCGAAAGCGTCAAGAAGAAAGTCTCGAGAGAATTGCCAAGATGAAAAAAGAAGACGCTAAGAAAGTATTACTTGATCTAGTTGAAAAGGAAGGCAAAGAAGACTTGGTTAAAAAGATAAAAGAAGTTGACCAGTATGTAAAAGAAAACGCTGAAGAAAAGGCTAGGGAAGTAATCGTAACTGCTATGCAGAGAATTGCTGCTGAAACCGCTGCAGAATCAACGATTGCAACTGTTGATATTCCAAATGACGAGATGAAAGGTAGACTTATTGGTAGGGAAGGCAGAAACATCCAAGCTTTCGAAAGAGTTACCGGAGTTGATCTTATTATCGATGACACACCAGAAGCTGTAGTGATATCCACATTTGACCCAATCAGAAAACAAGTTGCAAAGGTCACCCTTTCACAATTGGTTTCTGACGGTAGAATTCATCCTGCCCGTATTGAAGAGGCCTTTGAAAAAGCTAAAAAGATTGTAGCTTCAGATATACAAAAATCTGGAGAAGAAGCTGCTTATGACGCTGGTGTAACTGGTTTGCCACCGGAAATCGTGAAGATTCTAGGACGATTGAAATTTAGAACATCTTTTGGTCAAAATCAATTACAGCATGCTATCGAAGTTTCAAGAATTTCTACCCTGATCGCTCAGGAGATCGGCGCTGATACAGCACTTGTCAAGAAAGCAGGTTTGCTTCATGATCTTGGTAAAGCCGTGGATCATGAGGTTCCAGGTTCTCATGCAGTTATTTCTGCCGACATAGCTCGAAAATTCAAATTACCAGAAGACCTGATTCATGCCATAGAGGCTCATCATGAAGATGTTGAAATCAAGACGGTGGAAGCTGCTATTGTTCAAATATCGGATGCAATCTCTTCTGCAAGACCTGGAGCCAGAAGAGAATCTCTAGAGCTTCACATGAAAAGATTAGAAGAACTTGAGAGAGTAGCTAATTCTTTTCAAGGCGTTGAAAAATCGTATGCAATCCAAGCTGGTCGTGAAGTTAGGATTTTGGTTAAACCTGAAGAAATTGATGATTTACAGTCTGCTAAATTGGCGAAGGAAATTGCTCGAAAGGTAGAAGAAGAAGTCCAGTATCCTGGCCAGGTAAAAATCCAAGTAATTCGTGAAGTTCGAGCAATGGAAATTGCAAAATAGCTCTTTATTTTATAAAAAAAGTTCTTATAATAAAAAAATGAAATCAATAAAAATATTATTTATAGGTGATATCGTAGGCAAGCCAGGGCGAAGAGCCGTTGCCGGCATTATTCCTGAAATTAAAAAAGAAGAGAAAATTGATTTTGTTGTTGCCAATGGAGAAAATCTGGCATCAGGAAGAGGCATGACCGAGGGTAAATATTTTGAAATGATTAATGCTGGAGTTGATTATTTCACTTCTGGCAATCATATTTTGAAGAATAAAGATTTTTTACCATGTCTCGATGATCCAAATTACAAGGTTTTGAGGCCTGCCAATTACTCTGACTCTGTGCCTGGAAGAGGAAGCAAGGTGATAGAAATTGGCGATACTAAAATTGTACTGGCTAATCTTCAGGGGCGAGTTTTCATAAACGATGAGATTGAGGACCCTTTTGTGATAGCTAAGAATATAACTGATTATCACAAAGACAGTATTATTATTGTCGACTTTCATGCGGAGGCCACTAGTGAGAAAATTGCCTTGGCTTACTATCTAGATGGAAAAGTAAGTGCGGTCTTGGGTACTCATACTCATGTTCAGACGGCTGACGAGAGGATCCTTCCAAAAGGAACTGCGTTTATAAGCGATGTAGGAATGTGTGGACCAGAGGATTCAGTCATAGGGGTCCAAAAGGAAATTATAATCGAAAAGTTCTTGACACAGATGCCGCTATCGCATAAAGTAGCTACTGGAAATAGTATATTCAATGCTGTTATAGTAGAAATAGATCTTGTGACAAAAAATGCTGTCAATATTAAGCGCATTAATAGAAGATTCGAGATATCATAAACCTTTGAGAGGAGGTGAATAGTATGAACAAAAATGAATTGATAAACGAGGTAGCAAGAAAAACTGGCCTATCAAGACGAGAATCTGAGGTTGGTGTACAAACAATGCTTGATCTTGTTGCCAAAGAAATTTCTAGAGGTGGCAAAATCACTTTGACAGGATTTGGGACATTCGATGTTGGTAAACGTAAGGCTAGAAGTGGAGTAAATCCACGAACAGGTGACCCGATTAAAATCCCTGCTTCTAAAATGCCCCGTTTTAGACCAAGTCGCACATTGCGAAATCAAGTAAAATAACAACTGAATATTTAAATATATATTTAAAAACTCCTACTATTTTAGGAGTTTTTAATTTTCTAGGATTGGTCGGGAATGACGGATTTGAACCGTCGACCTCATCGTCCCGAACGATGCGCGCTACCTGACTGCGCTAATTCCCGTTATTATGCAGGGGAGGTTGTGATGCTACCAATTTACTTCCCAAAGTCAAGAAGTCCTAAATAAATACTACGACAAGAGTATCTTCGAATCAATAAATACTATCGCTTTTCTTGCTCGTTTTTGCTATGATTACGCTGGTATTACTCTAAATAAATTTAAAGTAAGGGAATAGCTTTCTTTGAATGGTGAAATGAAGAGCCCGCGTAGCTTCCCGACGCTACGGCCGGGATACCGACATCCAAAGGATCGTCGGGACAGTGGTACCTTGATTTAGTTTGCAAGACTAATCAATGAAATAATGATGATGTTTGCCCGCGTAGCTCAGTGGATAGAGCGCCGCCGTCCTAAGGCGGGCGTCGCAGGTTCAATTCCTGCCGCGGGTACCATTTTTAGACCCACCAGATATGGTGGTTCTAAAAATAATATACAGAAAAAAGAATTGAAAGCCGCAGGACATGTGGTCCGAGGCGGGGTCGATGGATTTTTCAGCAGAAAAATACCAGTGACCAATTCCCTGCCTACCGGCAGGCAGGCTGCCGCGGGTACCATCTGACCGTTATTGATTTCAATAATTATTCACTCATGTGATTATGAGAAGTCAGTGTCTTGGGCACAGTCGAAGCACAAAATATTTTTTGTTATATTTGTTATAATAGTATCATCATGGCAAGGCTATCTAAAGAAAAAATTTTAAGAAAAAGCAAAACCATTTCTATTAGAAGTGCGCTTGCTATATTAAGCGTTGCGTTTGGAGTTCTGATCACTGCTCAATTTCGTTCTATCCCTGAGAGAGTTACCAATCCAATTGCTCCTTATACTAGTCTCAAAGAAACTAAGGAATCATTATATGCTGAGCAAGACCAGTTGAAAAAAGAAATATCAGGACTCCAAAAACAAATCGAAACTATTCAAAAAGATTCTGAGGATATCGTCCTAACTAAAACTGAATTATCAGATCTAAAAAACAAAAAAGCTCAAGCAGGTTTAACTAGATTAAACGGTCCTGGATTGATCATCACTTTAGACGATAGTAAATCAGGTAATATCAACGATGACTCAATTGTGCATGCTGCTGATCTGCGCGATATCGTAAATCTTCTCTGGGGATCTGGCGCAGAGGGTATATCAATAAATGGACAAAGAGTTGTCATAAATACTGCAATTGATTGTATAGTGAACACTATCCTGGTTAATGATACTAGAATCTCTGCTCCTTTTAGAATCGAAGCCATTGGAAATCCTGATTTATTGCGTGACCGAATAAATAACACAAACATTTTATCGAACATTCATCAAAGAAAAACTCAGAATGGTTTGATATTTGATGTTGATACAAACAGTGACATTACACTTCCGGTATTTAACGGCACTTTTGAAATAAAATCGACAGGTAATGCAGATGTTTAAAAAAACTGATTACATCATCATATCTATCATTTGTTTATTTTTAGGCATATTTTTAGTATCCCAATTTTATTCTGCAGGAGAATATAAAAAAGTGACTCAGCCTGAAAACAACGAAGTTTTGGCGGTTGAAGTTGCAAAGCTTACAAGAAGTAACGCAGACCTAAGAAGGGAAGTTCAAGACCTTACTTTTGATCTTAATTCGTACATGAATGCAACTGATTCTCGAAAAAAATCTTATGAAAAATATTTGAATGATACTCAAAGATACGATGTCATAAACGGAGTTTTGGGCTATTCTGGACAGGGAGTAATAATATCTATCAATGGTAAAATGATTACGCCTCAATTAGTTGATTTGATAAACGCTATTAAGAACATTGGCGGAGAGACTATAGAAATTAACGGAGAAAGAGTTATTGTTGGTACTGATTTTTCCGTGTTCAATAATAGGGACTTCTATACCATTAAGGTTCTTGGCAACAGTAAATTACTTAAGTCTGCAATGGAACGAAAGGGGGGTATTGTAGATCAGATTGCTACAAAGGATGTTTCTTTTCAGATAGAGGAATTAGATAATCTTACGATAGGCCCTTCGGCAAATGTGATAAAATTTAATTATTCAAAAATATTAGAGTAGGGGATTTTATGAAAGAAAAAATTGAGCTAGAAATTTCTGCCTGGACGATTGCTAAGATTATTCTTGTATTGGTGGGAATATATTTC
>Ga0209417_1007769_pt1 | contig 10143 bp, 11 predicted proteins | sample RifGroF2_FD_184002 | JGI IMG/M metagenome (GOLD analysis project Ga0209417, IMG submission 184002) | Groundwater microbial communities from Rifle, Colorado, USA - Groundwater F2 (SPAdes) (version 2) | ecosystem: Environmental > Aquatic > Deep subsurface > Groundwater | place: Rifle, Colorado... | reverse complement strand
GCCATTTTTAAAATATATATTTTTTGATAGAAGGTATTTATAAAAATATCAAAATAGAGTTATTTGCCTGTTTCGTAAGAAACTTCACCGGAACGTAAAATATTTTTTGTTAAATTTAAAAATTTTGTGCTGATTAACCCTAAATCAGAAGATCTTGGTCCTAGTGATGCAACATCTGTTGCGTTGCTCCATAATCTTATCATATGACTACTGCCTTTATGTATTACTTGAGTTGTTTTACTTACCTCTGAATGTGGAATTATTTTGCCTAATGCATTAGTTCCAAAAGTAAGAGCTATATAACTTGCAGATTCCGCAAAATCGGTAAATGCTTTTTCTTTATCATCTCCATTTTGTGCATTTGCAACTTTTTTAACGCCTTTTATTAGAGGATTTGCTATAAAATAACATCCTAATGCTGTTAAAGCATATCCTGCAATCGGAAATGCAAGAGAAAGTGCCGTTAATCCAATACAAGAACCACCTATAATTACTGCCTGAGCCGGATGCTCTTTAGCATATTTTATAACATCGTTAAAAGGTTTTTTAATTCCTGTCCAAAAATTCTTTCCCGCTTCATTAATATCGAATTTTTTATTATTTGATAAATCTTGTTTTTCCGAGGTATTAGCAGCATTAAACAGTTTTATCTTTTCGTCTTTCACAGACGTTATACTGTCCCTATTTTGCGAAATAGTTACAGGTTCATTTTTTATATTTATTGCTATTGTATTAAATCCCATTCCCAAAATTTATTCCTTCCTATTAATATAAAAAAATTCAAATACAAAAAATTTACTAAAAATAATACAAAACCACATTGGTTTTTTAAAAAATCAATGTGGTTAAAGCTTTCAGCCATTCAATTTTAATTAATATATTTTAATATATGACAACTAAAAATAATATCTAAGATTTTATTCTATCAGCAATATATTTCCCCGCATATTCGCCCATTGACCAGCAATTTGGCTGAATCCTGACAGAAGCCTGAGCCTTAAACGTTGTAGAGATACATCTTCCCACAACTAAAAGATTTTCTAAGTTTTCGGGAATAAGTGATTCCAGTGGAATTTCATAATATTGATCAGGAGGAAGATGTTTTAACTCGTTTTTGCCTTTTTCTTTGGCGTGAACATCTACGGGGTAATTTGATTTTGCTACAGGGTGTTCAACTTTTTTAGCGTTTAAAATATCATCTTCGGTTAATTTATATAAGCCGCTAATTCTTCTGGAATCTCTAACTCCAAGCTGCGGAGCAATTTGGCTCACATAAGCTTCTTCAAATCCGGACAGATATTTTTTACAAAATTTTACGAGTCTTCTAATTTGTTTTCTGCCCTGTTTATAAGCATACGAAACATCTTCGGCATTAAGAGGGTCGAGTTCTTTATCAGCAGAAATTCTTGGACAATTAAAAGCTATCGAATTTTTTTGTCCAGGTATGGAAAATACCTGAAAATAAGCCGCGTCTTCTTCTTTCAAAACGCCTTCTCTTACAGCAAAACTGAAATAAGGTCTTAATTTCCAACCCAGATTGTCCCATGTATGCGCTGTAGACAGCAAAATTGATTCGTAATTATGATAATCAATACCCGTAACGCTGCTATCAGGGTCAATTTCTTCCAGCCATTTTGCGAAAGAATCCAGATTTACATTTGTCATTATAAATCTTAAACTCATTGTTTGGTGTTCATTGCTTTCAAAAGGAACACCCGCTAATGCCGCTAAATCAGCGTCACCTGTCGCATCTATATAATATTTTGCTTTTAATTCTGATTTTCCTCCTTTATTCCAGCATTTTATAGAGGTAATATTGTTATTATCAACTTCAGCTCCAAAAACGACCGTATCAAAAAGAATTTCAACATTATTTTCTTCACAAAAATCATCGAGTACGCATTTTAGCATTTCAGGGTTAAACCATCCCGGATTATCGTCTTCAAATGTTGCGCTGTTGCCTGTTTTAGCAAGCCTGTCGAGGACTTCTAAAACAATTCCATGCGTGAGGCTTTCTCCTGATTGTGTGATATTTTTCATCATTGGGGTAACAAGAGCACCTGTTGCTGTTCCGCCAAGAAAACTGTTTTTTTCAACTATCAAAACCTTACAGCCTTGCCTGGCAGCTGAAATTGCAGCCGCTACGCCGGAAGTGCCACCGCCGACCACTATTAAATCCCAATTTTTATTCATTTTTTAACCTCTATACAGTTAATTCAAACCCGATGTTACAGCTAAAAATATAACTAAATTTGCTTAATATTGAAACGAGTATAGTTTTACGTTCTGATAGAAATAACCGAGTATTTGATAAGCATTATAGCCCGCATTTGCAAGAGCATTTGCTCCATATTGCGACATTCCTATACCGTGACCACTTTTAGGCACATCTGAATCATAAGCAACTACAGGTCTCACAAATGGTAAATCTTTGCTCCATACTGCGCTTGAAGGCAATGTCTGTCCACCTGAGCTTGCGTGATAATACGCGGGTATTACTTTGTTGCCGTACACAAGCACTTGTCCGCGTGTAGATTTGACTATGCTGTTAGTTTTAATTGTTTCACCTGACGCGCCTTTATAAACCTGATCCTGCGTTGTATCATTTACATCAAAACCATATTTGGCTCTTTTGCCCATATTGGCAACAGCATAACTTCTTGCTGCAATAGCTTGAGCCTTTAATGCTTCGGTATTCCAACGCGCAGGCATTTCGGAAGGCACTACGCCTTGAATATAACTTTCAAGGTCTACGTCATTAATTAAGACAAGACCGTTTCCTGTGTTATATACAAGAATATTTCCTCTGTACCAGCGTTTTTTTGTATATACTAAGCCGTCTGGTTCCATTGTCTTTATTTTTACTTTGTTAGAATTTATTTGATAATTTTTTCTATCTACGGAAATTATCATACCTGCGCCATTTTTCTTAAGGCTATATGGCTTCATTTGTGAAATCATCATTAAATTCTGACCTGTTTGAGCGTCAGAAAGCATGCCGCCCTTGGATGTTCCTATCATTACTTCATTTACATTAACGTACAGTCCTACTTTAATAGCTTTTGCGGGCAAACCTGAAAAGAATAACCCGCTAACTAATATAAATAGCGATATTAAAATTTTATTTGAGTATTTAATCATATAAATTAACCATATATTTTGATTTTAATTATAATCCTGAGCTGTTTTTTATTCATCACTTATAAATATGAATATACCCTAACAAAATGAGTTTTAGTCATAAAAGTTTTATTTGTTAATTAATTTATAAACTTCTTGATACCGCAGCAGGGGAATAAAATTTTTGCTTGTCTGATTTATTTTTTAATTATAACGCAAGTAAAAGGAGAGGTTATATGTTAAAAAAAATAATATCAATATTAACTTGTTTGATACTTCTTCAATCACTCCCTGCATTTTCACAAAATTATGAGTATTATAATGATCAAAATAATGAATATAGCGATTATCCTGTTATAACAGGAATTGAAAGAAATATTTTTGGCAATACATTTCAAAATAACAATATTTACCAGAGAGTAAACAGGCTTGAAATAGCTGTACTCGGAACAAATTTTCCGCAAGAAGCTCTTATTGACAGAATAGACAGGATAAAAAATGCGGCTTCTGCTGGAAATTCTTATGCATACAACAACCCAACAATGCAACAATATATGAACCAGAGTCCATTAAGCTCTTCGTGGTCAAGCATGGCTAATAGTTTTGGCAACAATAGTTCGTACAACAACCAAAATTACAGTAGTTCTCAAAGCGCTTCGGGGCTTCAAAAAGTGCTTGAATATGCACTTCCTATTCTTAACAGTTTAGCAGGAAATAATTATAATAATTACGGGTACAATAATTATGGATACAGTCCTAATTATACGCAGGATTACAGCGGTTTTAGAAATACAAATTACGGAGTGGGCGTCAGAATTCTTCCGTAAATGTAAATAATTGTTAATGCAATTATTGTTCAAACAACTTAATTGTTCACTTGCGCTATTTTTTAATTATCACAACAGTTGTTGCTTCAACAACTTTTGAACTCCAATAAACTTCTGTTATGATGAACACTAGATGTTAATTATTAATGCGGTGTTTTATGAAAATCTGGGTTGATGCAGACGCCTGCCCTAGCGAAATCAAAGAAATTATTATAAAAGCAGCTCATAAACGTTGTATTGAAACAATATTCGTTTCAAATAAAATTATTTATCTTCCCGAGTCTCCATATCTTTTTGCTGTCAAGGTTTCTCTTGGGGCGGATGTGGCGGATAATTATATCGCAGAACGGGCAGAAGATAAGGATCTTGTAATTACGCAGGATATTCCGTTAGCAGCTGCTCTAATTCCAAAAGGATCTGTAGTTATAAGCGTTCACGGGGTTCTTTTTACGCTATCTAATATTAGAGAACGTCTTTCAGTAAGAAACTTTATGTCTGATTTAAGAGATACAGGCGTTCAAACCAGCGGTCCGAAACCATTTAGCAACAAAGATAAACAAAAATTCGCAAATACCTTTGATCAGCAATTGTTCAAGCTGTTAAAATTTCAGACTTAAAATTTTTATTTGATATTATATTTATAGATATGTATTTGATTTTGGAGATTTCTATTGGAAATTATTCCCATAATTACTGAAGACGGAACGATAAGTCTTTATAATTTCAGCGCAAAAGACGTTTATCACAGCAAAGTCGGCGCTTACACAGAAGCTTTGCAAAAATATACTATACCTTCAGGCTTATTAGAATTTGTGAAACACAATAATGAAGTTAAAATACTCGATGTTTGTTTTGGTTTAGGCTACAACAGCAAAGTTGCGGTTTCTGAAATTTTAAAAATAAATCCTAACTGCAAAATTACAATTAATGCCATAGAAATTGATCCGAAAGTTCTCGCACTATCATGTATTTTATTCGACGGAATTGATAACCAATTTTTAGAACAAACTTTTTATGAAACAATTAGTAAACAAATAAATGTAGACACAATACTTGATGAATACATAAAAGATGCTCATAAATACAGCCCTAATTTAAACGAATTATTACCAGCGGGATACAAAACTATAGAAGCACCCGAAATAAATCAAAAATTACATAATATATATTATCGGACTATATCGTCTAGAAATATTAGAAACGGGGAGGCTTCTCCTGCAAACGGTTTATTGACTATTAACTTTTTTATAGACGATGCAAGAAGCGCTATAAAGCTTATAGACTGTCTTAACGAAAACTCGAACAATAACCTGAAGGATTATGGGCAACTAAAAAGTGGCTGCTGCCACCACCATGACTTTATTTTTCATGATCCGTTCACTCCTTCCAAAGCTCCAATTCTTTGGACAGTGGACTTTTTTAAAGAATTACACAGACTTTTAGATGAAAATGGAAATTTAACAACTTACAGTTCTGCTGCGCCTGTTAGGGCAGGGCTGATTAAAGCTGGTTTTTTTATTGGCAAAACTGAACCTGTCGGCAAAAAAACTTCAGGAACTATTGCATATAAGAAAAAAGAACTGTTAAAAAACTATTTAACCGAAAAAGAAAAAGGACTTCTGGAAACTAACGCAGGTATTCCTTATCATGATGAAAATTTTTGCAGTACTTCTGAAGAAATTTTAAAAAATAGAGAATTGATGCAAAAAACTTCCGGCAGAGTTTCATCAAGCAAGTTTATGAAATCATATTTCTAGTTTTATTATGATAAACTTATGTTAAGCAAATTAATTGTGATATAAAAATGAAAAAAAGAAGAGTTTCTAAAAAAATAAGAATAGGAAATGTTGAAATAGGCGGAAATGCTCCTATTTCAGTTCAGTCTATGTGCACAACTGACACAAGAGATGTAAATGCAACTGTAGAGCAAATCCATAAGCTCACTGATGCCGGTTGCGAACTTGTAAGAGTTGCTGTACTCAATAAAGAAGCCGCTGAATCCATAAGCGAAATAAAAAAACGAATAAAAATTCCTCTTATAGCAGATATTCATTTTGATTACAGGCTTGCTCTCGAGTCTATTAATCAGGGAATTGACGCTTTAAGGCTAAATCCGGGGAATATCGGCAATAAAGAACATATCGAAAAAGTTGTTAAAGCCGCAAAAGAAAGAGAAATTCCTATCCGGATAGGTGTAAATGCGGGTTCTTTGGAAAAAGAACTATCGGTAAATCCTGATAAACTTCATAAAAGTCTTGTTAAAAGCGCGCTTAGGCATGTAAAAATACTGGAAAACCTTGATTTTGACCTTATAAAAATTTCTTTAAAAGCCAATGATGTTACTACAATGATAAAAGCTTACAAAAAAATGGCTAAAAAAGTTAATTACCCGTTTCATCTAGGAGTTACAGAAGCAGGAACAATAAAAACAGGCTTGATCAAATCTTCTATAGGCATCGGAGTGCTTTTAAATCAAGGCATTGGAGATACAATAAGAGTTTCACTCACAGAAGATCCCGTTGAAGAAGTTTTTGCAGGATGGGAAATACTTAAGGCGTTAAATCTTCGTAAAAAAGGGCTTAATTTAATCAGCTGCCCAACTTGCGGAAGGTGTGAAGTCAACCTTATCGAACTTGCCAAGCAAGTGGAAGAAAAATTCAGAAATATTGAAATACCTCTTACCGTTGCTGTTATGGGATGCCACGTGAATGGTCCCGGAGAAGCAAAAGCGGCAGATATAGGCGTTGCTTGTGCTAAACAAGAAGCTTATATATTTAAAAAAGGCGAAATTATCAAAAAAATACCTTTTCAAGATGTTTTACAAGTCTTAAATGAAGAAATAGCGTCTTTAACTTAATTTAAATTTAAAAACATCCATTTGTTTGTCTTTTATCAGATAAATTCCTCTTGAATAAAGCTTGAAATTATTATTTTCAATGACTCCAAGCCTGCTTTTTAAAAGTTCGCCTAAAAGAATTTCTCTGTCACCGCAAAGATTCAAAATGGCTGATGTTATATCAAAATCGACCTGTGCGCTTGCATCACTATAACTACAATGACAGGCAATTGCATAACTGAATTTTATATTTAAATCTTTCATCCCTTTATTAACTTCTTCTACACGCTCCATGAAAAATGGCAAATATTCTAAAAATTTGTTTATATCTGTAAAAATATAGTTATTTAAACCACTTGTTCCGCCAAGACGTCCAAAAGGTTTTCCGTTAAACTTTTTATAAACATTTTTTAATGAAGTTTCATAAGAATCAACTAATCCAACAGAGAAAAAATCATCTTCTTCTCCTTTAACAAGATAAGATTCCTTAGTTTGATTTTTTGTTAGTTTTAAGACTACATATATAGTATTATTTTTTGTTACTTCATTTATAAATGACTGTTTTTCTTCCTGTTTTTTTCTAATTACTTCTTTCATTTTTACTTTATTTTGAATTTTTTCGATAATATTATTAATAAAATCCAATATATTTCCAAATATAGTAAACATAAATGCCAGACATAAAATCATTACGGCAAAAAACAAAATTGTATAATCTACTGTATAGTCATTTTCATAGATAATTTTATATTCAAGATAACTTTTGAAAGGCAAAATCAAAGGATCAATAAAACTGCCTAATAAAGTTATAAATGGCTTAACAATATCAAGATTTATAAGGGTCAATGACCAATAAAATACTACGATAGGCAAGAAAATAAACAGTATGCCTTCAATAAGCTTAGATATTCCTTTTAAAAATTTAATCAATATATAACCCCAAAAAAATTCCCAGCTATTATTTTCCTTATATATTATTCAGTTTAACAATAATTTTAAAAATTGTATAGATTAAAATAACAAATTATCAATTAATCTAACATTATTTATTTTTACAGCTATAGCTACAAGAGTATTTTTTTGTAGTATATCAACCTTTTCAAGTGTATTAGCATCTAAACTTTCCAGATATTCAAGCTTTGCATCTGGATGAAGCAATTGTAACGCATTATTAACAGCCACTTTGCTTGAAGTGATTCCTGCTTCATAACTTTCTTTAATATTTTTTAGCGCTTTTGATAAAGTTAAAGCTTTAGTTCTGTCTTCCGCGGATAAATATGTGTTTCTGGAGCTTAGAGCAAGTCCATCAGCATCTCTAATTATAGGGCAGCCAACAATTTTTATAGACAAATTCAAATCTCTAGCCATTTTTTTGATTATTATAAGCTGCTGAGCGTCTTTTTGCCCGAAATAAGCTTTATCAGGCTGAACAAGATTAAAAAGTTTCAAAACAACAGTTGCTACTCCGTTAAAATGTCCGATTCTGGATTTACCGCAAAGTTTGTTCTGATATGATGAAGGAGGAACTATTGCAGTAAATATATCCGCTTCGGGATACATTTCTTGAGAATTTGGAGCAAAAATCAAATCAACATTGTTTCTTGAGCAAATTTCTTTGTCAGATTCAAGCTGTCTAGGGTATTTGTGATAATCTTCATTAGGTCCAAACTGAATAGGATTTACGAAAACGCTTACAACTACTCTGTCGCATTCATCTGCGGCTTTTTTTATCAGACTTTCATGTCCTGAATGAAGAGCGCCCATTGTAGGAACCAAGCCTATAATAAGCCCCTGTTTTTTCCAGTCTTTTATTTGATCTCTTAAAAATTTTATTTCAGTCATAAGATTATAATTAATGTGTTTTTTTAACATCTTTAGGAAGTCCGCTTTTCATCGCATCAATTGCAGCAATTACTATAATAACCATACCTATAAATGCTAATATTTGAAATATATTCATTAATTATTCTCCCATTCGTCCAATAGTTTTAAAATTTTCTGTATAAAATTTAATTTTTTCTTTAATTAATTCTTCATTCATATAGTTTTTTTCTTTCAACTTCATCGAGTCGAAAAATTTCTTTTTCTGCCGGAAATTTTGAGGAAATAACATCTTCTATATAATCAGAAACAGCTTTTTCTGTTATTACGTTGATATTCGCATATTTTCGCGCAAATTTTGGAGTAAAATCCTGATACTTCCCTAAAACATCATCAATTACAAGAATTTGACCGGAGCAATAACCCCCTGCGCCTATTCCTATTGTAGGAATTGAAAGATTTTCCGTAATATATTTTGCTGATTCCTCTGGAACCATTTCCAGCACAAGCCCGAAAGCACCGGCTTTTTCTATTGCTTTTGCCTGTTCCAGTATTTTTTTCGTGGTTTCAAAGTTTTTTCCTTGAACATTATATCCGCCAATAGTATTTAAAAATTGAGGAGTAAAACCCAAATGTCCTAATACAGGGATGCCTGATTGAACAATGCTTTTTGTACAGTTGATTACATGCTCGTAACCGCCTTCCAGTTTTATTGCATTAGCCTCCGCTTCTTTAATAAAACGACCTGCATTCAGCAACGCTGTTTTTTCATCGGATTGATAACTCATAAAAGGCATATCTGCAACAACCATTGCCCTCTTTACAGCTCTTGTAACAGATTTTGTATGGTGCAGCATTTCTTCCATAGTAACTGAAAGAGTATTTTTATATCCCAACGCAACCATAGCAAGTGAATCACCGACAAGTATAAAATCAATCCCGCTATTATCAAGTGCTTTTGCTGTTGAATAGTCGTATGCCGTTAATGCGGTGATTTTTCTGCCAAGTTTTTTATATTTTAATAATTTATTTACTGTAATCGGTTTTGAATTATTCATATTGGTAAAACCCTAGTCATCGTGTTCTTCACAGAATTCACATGTTTCATCACTGGAATGTTTATCAGATCCTTTGTACCAGCTGTAAATTATTCTGGTGATTCGTTTTGCGCTGTGACGTACAAAGCCTTCGCTGTTTTCATCTATTAATCTTCTTATTAAAACTTTTAATCCTAGTTCTTTAACTTTTTCCAAATCATGCTCTACAGGAAATGAGTTTGCTTCTTTATATTTATTCGCCAGATTTTCGGGCAAGTTATCATTTACAAGCACTGTATCAAGAATATTATCATGCTTTGAATGATCCAATATAGCTTTCACATGGTCGTACACACTATATCCGTCTGTTTCCCCGGGTTGAGTCATTATGTTACAGATATAAATTTTCTTAGCTGTCGAAATAGATATAGCTTTTGTTATTTCAGAAATCAAAAGGTTAGGTATAACGCTAGTATAAAGACTTCCAGGCCCCATTATTATA
>Ga0209417_1007768_pt1 | contig 10144 bp, 9 predicted proteins | sample RifGroF2_FD_184002 | JGI IMG/M metagenome (GOLD analysis project Ga0209417, IMG submission 184002) | Groundwater microbial communities from Rifle, Colorado, USA - Groundwater F2 (SPAdes) (version 2) | ecosystem: Environmental > Aquatic > Deep subsurface > Groundwater | place: Rifle, Colorado... | reverse complement strand
ACAGGTAGATCTCGCCCACCTCCTTATGGACGATCCGGTTCTCCCCCTCCAGGGACAGCGCCAGCTCGAACTCCTTGAGGGCCTGCTTGAAAAGCCCCTTGCGCCGGAAGCCCACCCCCAGATTGTAGTGGGTCATGAATCCGTCCGGGGACACCTGCACCTGATCCTCCGAATGGCGCTTGATCTCGGTCAGCAGGTCCTGGCTGTAGTAATCGATCCCCAGGTTGACCTGGGCCTTGGAATAGTTGGGATTGAGGGCGATGGCCTGGCGGGATTCCTCGATGGCCTTTTCCAGCAGGCCCTTCTCGCCGTAAGTGAAGCCCAGCAGGAAGTGGGCCTCCGAGCCCCCGGGGTTGATCTTGATGGCGGTCTCCAGCTGGTTGATGGACTGGTCCAGCAGGCCCAGGTTGTAATAGATCTCCCCCAGCCCGGTGTGAATGACGTATGAATCGGGATCCAGCTTCAGGGCCTGCTGGTATATCTCCACCGCCTCGTTGAACTGCCCCTGCTGTTTCAGGGTCAGCCCCAGGTAGAGGTAGGCCAGCATGTCGCCGGGCTTGAGCTCCACCGCCTTCTGGTAGTTGGCGATGGCCGACTTGTACTGCCCGGTGTTGCGCAACGCCTCGGCCAGCCGGAAGTAGGCGTTGGCATCGGGGCTTTTCTTCAAAGCCTCCTCGGCCTGCTGGATCTCATCCCGGTAATAGCCGCTCTTGCGGTAGACCACCTCCAGATTGCTTCTGGCCAGAACGTTCTGGGGGTCGATCTCCAAGGCCATCTGCAGCACTTCCACCGCCTCGGCATACATGCCCTTGTTGAAATAGACCACCCCCAGGTTGTTATGGGCCGAAGCGTCGCCGGCGTCTATCCGGCTTCGGAAGCCCCGCAGTATCTTCTGCTCCTCTGGGCTGACCGGGGGGATGTTTTTTTCTTCAGCGTGTTCCATTTTATAAAATCCGGATCCTCATGAATATTTTTGTTTACCCCAGATGGATGGCCTTCAGTATCACCCCCAGCGAGTCGGGATCCGGCAGCAGCAGGAAATATCCGTGCAGCACGGCGTTCTTTTCCACAAAACGGAATTCGGTCTCGATGCACACCACCAGGTCCTTGTCGTTGCCGAAATCCAGCGACACCGCGTCCAGCACCGCCGAGGCCATGTCCACCGTCATGCTGGGCACCGAGGGGACCATCACCAGGCCCAGCAGGTCGCCCAGGGCGTTCATGTAGGCGCAGGTCAGGACGTTGGACACCTCCTTGAGGGCCGATTCCTCCAGCTCCCCGATCCCGGTGGTGCTGCCCACCGGCTTTCTCAGCAGGCAGTCGGTCAGGTGCCAGGCCGCCTCCTGGGGGAACATCAGCAGGGTTCGGCCGGTCATGTCGCCCAGGAAATAGATCAGCACCCCGGCCACCACCTCGTTGGGCTTGGCGGCCATATTGAAGATCTCCTCGATGGGGTTGATCCTGATCACCGGAACATTGACCAGCACCTTCTCGTTGGTCAGCTCCGACAGGGCGGTGGCCGCATGGCAGGCCCCGATATTGGCCACCTCCTTCAGGGCGTCCAGTTGTATCGCTCCCAGTTCGTTAAGTTCCATCTTTCTACCCTCTCTATATCGCCGATGTATTGATTGTCTTTTTTATCAGACCGCTATATTGTTGAGATCCAGGATCAGCATGGGGCGGCCCTCCCGTCCGATGGTGGCCCCGCTGAAGGTTTTGATCCCTTTGACGAAACGGGACAGCGGCTTGACCACGATCTCCTGCTGGCCGATCATGGAGTCGAACAGCAGCGCCAGCTCCGCCCCCTGGCGATCCACGATCAGGGCCGGCCCTTCGCCGATGCCGGTCTCCGGAGAAAGCCCGATGACGCTGGCCAGCCGCACCACCGGGATCACCCGGTTCCGGAACTGCAGCAGCCTCTTGCCATGCAGTGTTTTCAGGGCCTTCTGCTTGATATTGGTGATCTCCTTGACCTGGGTTATGGGGACCGCGTAGGTCTGGTCATCGGCCGAGATCAGCAGGGTCCGGATGATGGCCAGGCTCAACGGGACCGTGATGGTAAAAACCGATCCCTGGCCGGGCCGGCTGTCCATGGCGAAGCTGCCGCCCATCTCCTCGATCCGGCGCTTGACCACATCCAGCCCCACCCCTCGCCCCGACAGCTCGCTGACCTTGTCGGCGGTGGAAAATCCCGGCAGCAACAGGTATTCATACAACTGCTGGTCGGCCAATTCCGCGGCTTGGATCGCCGTCAGGTGCCCGTTGTCTATCACCTTGCGGCGGATCCGTTCCAGATCAAAGCCCTGGCCGTCGTCGACCACCTTGATCAGGACCTGGTCCTTCTGTTTCAGGGCGGTCAGGGTTATCGAGCCCAGCTGCGACTTGCCGGCCTGCTTCCGCTGGTGCGGCAGCTCGATGCCGTGGTCCACCGCGTTTCTCAGCAGGTGGATCACCGGCTCGGAAAGCATCTGCAGGATGGCGCGGTCCATCTCCAGCTCCCGGCCCTGCACCGTGAAATCGATCTCCTTGCCCAGCCCCTTGGCGGCATCCCGCACCACCCGGGGAAAACGGTCCAGCACCTCGGACATCGGCACCAATCGGGCGGTCAGCACCTCCTGCTGAAGGTCGGAGGCTATCTGGGCGATCTTGTCCACCCCGTCCTGAATGGCCGGATCTCCGTTCTGAACGGCCAGCTGTTTCAACCTCTCGCGCCACACCACCAGCTCGCCCACCAGGTTCATCAGGCTGTCGAGCCGGGCCACGCTGACCTTGACGTCCTTGGCCTTCTCCTGGGCCAGCTGGACGAAAGCTCCGATGGTTTTTCTCTCCAGCGCTTCCTCGGCGCTCTCCTCCCGCACTTCCTCGATCTGGATGTCCTCGACATCGGCGCAGGTGACATCGTTCTTCAACTCCTCCTGGTCCTCCTGGTCGGTAACCAGGAAGATGGTGAAGCCCCGGTCGAATTTCTCCGATTCCAGGTCATGCCTCTCCGGCACGGTATAGGCCACCCGGCCGATCCTCTCCAGGGTATGCAGTATCAAAAAGGCCCGGGCCGATTTGAGGGAGACATCCTGCTCCAGCAATATCCGGATCTTGAAGACATGGGAATTGTCGGTTTTAAGGGGATTGATCCTCTTAAAATCGCTGCCCCCGTTGGAGGCTACCTTGGCCGGGGCCGCCTCAGGGGTCACGGCGGTCAAACCCACAATCTGACCCACCAGCTCCCGGCATCGCTGGGTGAGGCTCTGGTCCGGCTGTTTCCCGGCCGCCACCAATCCCACCGCTTCCTCCAGAAAATCCAATACCGAAAAGATCAGATCTATCTCCTCGGAAGCGGCCGCCGTCTGACGGCGGCGCATCTTGTCCAGCAGATCCTCGCCCTTGTGGGTAAGATCGGCGATGAAATCCAGTCCGATGGAGGCCGCCATGCCCTTGATGGTGTGCATGGAACGGAAGATCTCGTCCAGCTGGGAGCTCTCGTCGGGCTTCTTCTCCAGGGACAATAGCGCCTGGTTCAGGCTGACCAGGTGCTCCCTGGTCTCCGCCACGAACAGATTTATGTATTTTGCGGTATCCATGGAATACCCCTATTCCCGGTCCTTCGCTAGCAACGAAACCTCCGGGATATCAGGTTATCCTGATGCTCGAAGCGGTTATTTCAGCGCCCGCTGGGCCGCTTCCAGTACCCGCGAGGGCTGGAAGGGTTTGACCACGAAATCCCTGGCCCCGGCCTGGATGGCTTCCACCACCAAAGCCTGCTGGCCCATGGCGCTGCACATCAGGATCCGGGCGTTGGGATCTATCTGCATGATGGCCTTGACCGCCTCGATGCCGCCCATGTCGGGCATGATGATATCCATGATCACCAGGTCTGGCTTCAGCTTCTGGTATTGATCCACCGCCTCGGCGCCGGTGGCGCCTTCGCCGCAGACCTCGAACTCTCCCTTTTTCAGGATGTCCGAGATCATGGTCCTCATGAAGATGGCATCGTCCACCACTAATACCTTGCGACTCATTTAACCTCCTCCAAAGATAATATTTTATCCAAGTTAAGTATTATTATTTTTTCCCGGTTGATCTCTATCACCTTGTCGTAGAATCGCCCGTTGGCGGCTTTTTTGATGCTGTCGGGAACATCCTTCGGCACAGCCTTGATGGTCTCCACGCTGTCCACCCGATCCACTATCAGCCCGGCCGTCTCCTGGTTATAATCCACGATGATTATAACCACATCGGGTCCGAGCCGGCTGTTTTCCACCAGATGCAGCCTTCTCCGCAGGTCGACAATGGTGGTTATCTCGCCCCTCAGATTGATAAGCCCGGCGAGATACTCCGGAGCCAGGGGCACCGGGACAATATCCTGCATTTCCTCGATGCTTTTAACCTGATCGGTGTAAAGTGCAAACTTTTCTTTACCCAGGTTGAATATTACAATTTCCCGGGATGCAATTTTTTCCGTCATAGAACGGTTATCCTATTAAATATATAATACTTAACAGTTTATAACTTTTTTTACCATAAGTCAATAAAAAAATACCGGAAATTTCATCTTTAAGCCAAATAGCAAAAGGGACGGCAAATATGCCGTCCCTTAACAGAAAAAATTTGATTATTCAATCACTACTCTCTTCTTGGTAGCCTTGAAATCACCGGTTTCAAAACGTTAGATATAAATTCCGCTTAGTGCATTTAATAACCCAGACCTTAAGGTCTGGGTTATTAATATTGTCTCACTCGTATCTTAATGCCTCTATCGGATCCAACTCGGCCGCCCGTTGGGCCGGATACCAGCCGAAGAATATGCCCACCGCAGCCGAGAAGCCGAAGCCCAGCAGCACCGACCACCAGCTGACCGAAGCCGGCAGTTTTATCACCAGAGAGACCAACCAGGCCAGAATGAATCCCAGGATCATCCCGGTCACTCCGCCTACCAGCGACAGAGTCACCGCTTCGATGATGAACTGCTGCATGATGTCCTTCTTGCGGGCCCCGATGGCCTTGCGGATTCCGATCTCCTTGATCCGCTCGTTGACCGACACCAGCATGATGTTCATGATCCCGATGCCGCCCACCAGCAGCGACAACAGCGTGACGCCGATCATCAGGCCGAACACACCGGCGGTGATCTTCTTGAAGATCCCCATTATCTGGTCGGCGGTGACAATGCCGAAATCATCCGGTTTGGAGGGCGGCACCTTGCGCCGGCGGCGCAGCAGCTCGGTGACCTCATCCTTGGCCTGTTCGATATGAGCCACGTCAAGCGGCTGGACAGCTATAGTGACCGACCCGCCCCGGCCCCGGTTGCGGATCTGTCCGGTGAATATCTTCTGGTAGGTGGAGATGGGAATGATCAGCATATTATCCTGATCATTGCCCAGGAATGATCCCTTTTTCCCCAGCAGGGCTATCACCTCGAACCGGTTGCCGTTGATGATAATCTCCTTGCCCAGAGGGTCCTGCTGGCCGAAAAGCTTTTCCACCACTGTCGATCCCAGCATGGCCACCTTGCGGCTGTGGGTCATGTCCACGTTGGACATGGCCCGGCCGTCGATGATCTCATAATCGGCGATGAACTGGAATTCCGGCGTGGTGCCGTGCACCTCGGTGCCCAGCACCTCCTGCTTGCCGTATTTGACGCTGGCCATGTTGTCCAGCATGGGAGCCACCCGTAGCACCGAGGGACAATTGTCCCTGACGGCGTAGGCGTCATCGATGGTCAGGTTCTTGCGGCCCCTGGTATTCAGCCAGTCGTCATGGCTCATCACCAGACCCTGCTTTTGAACGTATAACGTAGTGGTGCCCAGGGAGGAAAGCTGCTTGGCGATCATCTTATTGAAGCCGTCGATCAAAGCCAGCATACCGATCACCGTCAGCACTCCGATCATGATGCCTAAGGTGGTCAGCCCGGAGCGGAGCTTGTGGGCCCAGATGGCGTCAAAAGCCAGCCTGACCGCTTCCCAAATATTCATGGCCTTACCCTTTCCTTATGATTTGATCGGAGACGATCTCTCCATCCAGTATCCGAACCGCCCGGTGGGCATGTTCTCCCACTTTTTGGTCGTGGGTCACCAGGATCACCGTCTTGCCTTCTTTATGCAGCCGGTCGAACAGAGCCATGATCTCCACCCCGGTCTTGCTGTCCAGATTTCCGGTGGGTTCATCGGCCAACAGGATCGAGGGATCATTGACCAGGGCCCGGGCGATGGAAACCCTCTGTCTCTCGCCACCCGACATCTCGGTAGGCTTGTGATGAACCCGGTGGGCCAGCCCCACCGATTCCAGCGAAGCCATGGCTTTAGCCCTTCTGATCCCGGAATCGACCCCGGCATACTGCATGGGCAATTCCACATTATGCAGGGCCGAAGAGCGAGGCAGCAGATTGAAGGTCTGGAAGACGAACCCTATCTTCTTGTTTCTCACCGCCGCCAGCTGGTCGTCATCCATCTCCGATACCAATAATCCGTCCAGATGATAGCTTCCGGTGGTGGGGGTATCCAGGCATCCCACCAGGTTCATCAAGGTGGATTTGCCGGAGCCCGAGGGACCCATGATGGATACGTACTCTCCAGCCGCGACGTTCAACGAAACTTTTTTTAAGGCCTCCACCTTGACGCCATCCATCTTATATACCTTGGAAAGATTTTCCATTTTTATCATGGCTTACAACCTACTTTCCCCGGCTGCCCTGTTTCCCGGCAGCCTGATCTTTGGTCACTTTGACCTTATCGTGGTGCTTCAGGTTCCGCAGCACGCTGAACGGCCCCTTGATCACCTCCTGGCCGTCCGATAATCCGGAAAGCACTTCAATGTTTTCCTGGTCGGAGATACCGGTGGTGACCGGAATGATCACCGCCTTCCCTTTCTCCACGACATAGACCACCTCCTGCTCCTTCTCCTTGGCCTTCTTGCCGTCGCTTGTCTTTTCCCCGGCCAGGGCTCCGCCCTTCTCTTTGCCTTTCTTGCGTTCAGCCGCTTTTCGCTCGGAATCAACCTTGCGCATAACCACCGACTGGATGGGGATCAGAATAATATCCTTTTTATTGGACGTGGTGATATCAACGTTGGCAGACATTCCGGATTTCAGGTCATCCGATCTATCGATGAATCTTACTTTCACAGTGTAATTCACCGAAGCATTGCTGGAGCTTGAGATGACCGAGCTGATGGCGGCATTCCCCACCTCGGAGACCTCTCCCTTGAATGTTTTGCCGATGATGGCGTCCACCTCGATCTCGGCCGGCTGGCCTATTTTATCCTTTACATCGCTCTCGTCCACCTGGGATTCCACCTCCATCTGGGACATGTCGGCCACTACCATGATCACCGATCCGGCGTTGTTCATGGTCCCGGTGACCACCACTTCGCCCACCTCCACATTCAGCTGGACCACCGTGCCGTTGATGGGCGAGGTGATGGTGGTCTTGCTGTAGGTGTCCTGGGCCTGCTCCAGCGAGGCTTCGGCTTGGGTCAGGCGGGCCCGGTCCAGATTGAATTGGGTGGTAGTGGCCTCATTTTCCTCCTGGGATATCAGTCCGGCGGCAAACAGCTCCTGCTTGCGTTTATAGATAAGTTCGGTCTGGGCCAGGTTGGCTTTGGCCAGCTCCAGGCTGGCCCGGGCCTGCTTGACCTGGGCGGCATAGCTGGTGGGGTCTATCTGCACCAGGATCTGGCCCTTTTTCACCAGGTCTCCCTCCTTCACCGGAAGGCGGCTGATCTTGCCCATCACGTAGGCCGATATCTGGACCTCGGTCTCGGCCTTGACGTTTCCCGGAGCCGAGACGATGGAGACTATCTCGCCCTTCTTGACCTGGGCGGATTGGACGGCCAGTTTCTTGGTGCCCTTTACTATATTGGAAACCACCAGGATCACCACCAACAGCGATGCCGCGGTTATTATCCATAATTTCTTGCTTTTGAAGTTGATCATCGGGCTTTCTCCATTTGTATGTTCTGATTTTCGATTTTATATTTCCGTAAGCAGGATAGATCACCACTTGCCCAGGGCTTTGGCGGTTCTGGCCTCCGCCAGATAATATTCGCACAGGGCATTGGTGGCCTGCTGTTGGGACTGGTTGTAGGTAAGCTGGCTGGTCAACAGGTCCAGCACCGAAGCCGAGCCCAGTTTGTATTTTTCGTTGGTCAGTCGGTAATCCTCGCTGGCCTGCTGCAACAGGTCCCCCACCAGCGCTACCGCCTCCTTGGCGGTCTTCAGGCCGATCTGCGCCTGTTTAAGTTCGGAATAGACCGATTGCCGGGCCGATATCATGTCGGCCTCGGCCGCCCTGGCTTGGGCCCTGGCCTGCCTGATCCTGGCCATCGAGGCTGTGCCGTCAAAAATATTCCAACTGAGGGCCAGACTGGCGCTCCAGTAATCATGGGCGTTCCAGCTGTCGTTGCTGGCAAATTGCATACTATCGGAATATCCGTAGCTATATGAAAAAGACAGGTATGGAAGCTTGCTAAGATATGCCGACCAGGCAGAGGATTTCTTGGCTTGGTGGTTTTTCTGGGCCGACAGATAGCCGGGGTTGCTTTCGATGGTCTTGTCATCCAGGGATTCTATGGTGTATGCCTGCTGGGCAGTGTCCGGGAATGCCACTTCCGAGCCAACCCGCACTTCTCCGGCCAGGCCCAGAATGTTGGCTATTGCCTGCCGGCCTGTCAGCTGGGCGCTCTGGGCATTCAGCAAATCTATCTTGCTCTGCATCAGGCGCACCTGTATCTTCAGCATGTCGGCCTGGCTTATGGATCCCAACTGGTACATCAGTTTGGCCTGCTTGGACTGCTCCTCGCTCTGCTTGACCGAGGCCTGGGCCACCTCCATGGCCTTCTGCAGTTTCACCAGATTGTAGTAGGCCGCTTTGACATTATAGACCAGCGAGGCCACCGATTGCTGATATCCGGATTTGGCAGCCTGCCGAGACCGGTACGATCCCAGGATATCCGCCCACTGGGAGAGATTCACCACGCTCTGGCTGGCGGACAATGAGGTCCGGTAACTTTCGTTTTTTCCCCCTTCTACGACATTATAGAAGGCATCGTAAGTTGTGGCCGGGCCGCTCTGCCCGTAGCTGGAGGAGGCGTTTATGTGCGGCAGGATGCCCGACACCGAGGTCTGCAGCCCGGCCCCGGCAATGGTCAGGTTGCTTTGGGCCCGCACCATATCCGGGCTCTGTTTAAGGGCCATCTCCACGCATTGTTCGACAGTCAATAGTTGATCGGCCGGTTGGGCGGTTATCATCGATGCCGGCACCCAGGAAAGCATCAATATCAGGAACAGGTTTTTCATACATCTGCCTTTGATCTTTATTGGTTTGATTATTGCTAAAAACTACGTTTTATTGAAAAATAAAGTTTCCTAACTTTTGGCTATGCCGTAGAAGAAAAGATCAGTTATGTTCTTGATGGTCTTGCTTTTGGAAATTTCGGGATGTGAATGAAATGCCCCCCGGCTGGCCATGGCCATCATGCCGGCCCACAGGGCATAATCGCCCTGCTTGAACTTGCCCGCCCTGGCGCCGTTCTCCAGTTCATCGGCCAGGACCTTTATCACCTTATGGTTATGGGCCTTGATCTTTTTGACCCTCTTCATTATCTCCTTGCCCTCTATCTCGTGCATCAGGTTGAGCAGGGCGCGGTTTTCGGTCACAAAATCCGCCAGGGCCTCCAACATGCCTGCCACCTTATTTTCCGGGCTGTTCCGCTTTTTCCTGGCGGCAATCATCCGGCCGTGCATCTCATCCATGGCATTTTCCAATATGCTGAAGAACAGGTCCTCCTTGTGGGAAAAATAGCGATAGATGGTGCCCTTGCCGATCTTGGCCTCCCGGGCCACATCGTCCATCAATGTTTTATGGAAACCTTTCCGGGGGAACACCTTCCCGGCGGCCCTCAGGATGTCCAGCTTCTTGTTATCGTTCAGGGTTCGCATTTGTACTCCGATTTATAATAGAACTGACCGGTCAGTTCTATTATAAACAAAAAACAGGACATTGTCAAGATGCCCGGTATCTATTGTTTGGCACTCCGAACCGGACTCTATTTAGAACGGCCTTTCGCCGTTTATGCCAGTTCTGGAGGAAGCTGGCTGTCCGGCTAGGGCCGTTCTTTGGGTTATGAAGACTCTATGCAGGATTAGACTTGA
>Ga0209417_1007767_pt1 | contig 10144 bp, 5 predicted proteins | sample RifGroF2_FD_184002 | JGI IMG/M metagenome (GOLD analysis project Ga0209417, IMG submission 184002) | Groundwater microbial communities from Rifle, Colorado, USA - Groundwater F2 (SPAdes) (version 2) | ecosystem: Environmental > Aquatic > Deep subsurface > Groundwater | place: Rifle, Colorado... | reverse complement strand
TAATTCTGTTTTGCGTTTTAATCTTGGATGTTGTCTGGTTAAAAATGGGGACTTTAAAGATGGTTGGGAATATTTAGAAAGTAGAATGGATATATTTGAACATCATAAGTTAAAGTTTGACCCAAATCTAAAGCCAAAATGGGACGGAAACCAACCAATACAGGATAAAATTATCTATATATACCCTGCTTCAATGAGTTTTGGTAATGGTGATTCAATGAATTTTGCCAGGTATATGCCAATACTTGAAGCTATGGGTGCAAAAGTTTTGTGCAAAGTTCAACCAGGACTTGTGCGGTTATTTAAACAAAGTAATTTAAAAGCTGAAATTATTGATAACTCTACTCCTGATGAATCATTGGAATTTGATTACCAAATGCCGTTTATGAGCTTACCTGGTGCATTTGAGGCAAATCCTGATAATATCCCTTTCAAAAATTCTTATCTTAAAGCAGATCCTGAAAAAGTGAATTATTATAAGGAAAAATATTTCGACAATAATAGCTTTAAGGTTGGTATATTCTGGTTTTCAGAAGTTTCAAGCACAGATAGAATTATGTCTTTAAGTGATTTTTATCCTTTAATTCAGTTAGAAAATATAAAAGTATATTCTCTGCAAAAAGGGAGTGGAATTGAGCAATTAAATTCTCTTCCTGAAGGTATGGAAGTAGTGAATCTTGGAGAAACATTTAATGATTTTTCTGATACCGCTGCTGCTATAGAAAATCTGGATCTTGTGATTACTCCTGATACTTCAATTATACATTTAGCGGGTGCATTAGGTAAACCAGGGTGGGTTATGCTGCCTTTCTTATGTGATTGGCGATGGTTAACCGATACCGAGGATTCAATCTGGTATGAAAGTGTTAGATTATTCAGGCAAAATGAGCCACGTAATTGGCATGGGGTAATGGAAAAAGTAGTTAATGCTCTTAAAGTAAAATTAAGCGAGTGATAAAAAGACCAGGAAATGTTAACACAAGCAATAGAGCAACATCAAACAGGAAACTTTCAGGAAGCAGAAATTTTATATAGACAAATACTGCAAAATAATCCTGAAAATGATATTGCATTGTACTATTTAGGGATAATGGCATATGAGCTTGGCCAATCAGAGATGGCGATAGAGAATTTAAGAAAAGCTATAGAGCTTAATCCAATATATGAATATTATAAAGATTTAGGGAATATTTACTTTGATATAAATAATAACTATGAAGCAATTCACAGTTATGAGCAAGTTATAAAGCTAAATAACAATGATATAGATGTATATTTTAACCTTGGATTATTGTACTGGCAGGTAAGGGAAATAGAGAAAGCTAGAAATAGCTTTGAGAATGTAATCAGGATAAATAACAATGACGCTGAAGCATATAATCATTTAGGAAGCATTTATTATAATGAATTTAAAGATGCACAAAAAGCAATAGAATGTTTCAACAGGGTTATAGAAATAAATCCTGAATATGCAGATGGCTATTTTAACCTAGCGCTAGCATATAACTCAATAAATGAGAAAGCTAATGCAATTAAATCCTATCAGAAGGCTGTAGAGATAAATCCTGAACATTTTCAGGCATATTTAAATCTTGGGATCTTGCTTATCGAGAAAGACAGAATTGAGGAATCCATAGTTTGCTTTGAGAGAGTTATTCAACTTAAACCTGATCATCCAGAAGCTTATTACAATTTAGGAAATTCTTTACAGGAAAAGGGCGAATTTGAAAAAGCTCAATTTTATTATCAAAAAGCTGCTGAGGTAAAACCTGATTTTGTAGAAGCATATAATGGTCTTGGCCTTGCTTTGAGTCAGCAAGGCAGATTAGATGAAGCAATCAAGAGTTATAAAAAAGCTATTGAATTAAATTCTAGTAATGCCGTTAAAGAATTAGCAGTAAAACCTGATTTTGCAGAAATATATATCAATCTGGGAAGAGCTTTTTATGATAACCTGAACATTGATCAGGCAATAAAATATTATCAAAAGGCTATAGATATTAGTCCTGGCTATTCTGAGGCTTATTTTGGCTTAGCATATATTAATCTCTTAAATGGTAATTTTGACAAAGGCTGGGAATATTATGAACATAGATTATCCATTGGCGATAAAAAAAATAAGAATCTACCAGTCTTTATAAAGCCAAAATGGAATGGAAAAGAGTCAATACAAGGTAAAACAATCTTTGTACATCACGAGCAAGGATTTGGAGATTCGCTACAATTTGTAAGATATCTTCCTTTATTACATTCGTTAGGAGCTAAAGTATTATTTAAACCTCAAAAAGGATTAGAAAAATTATTAAAACAGAGCGATCTTAAAGCAGAAATTATTGATAATTCTATTCCAGATGAATCGCTTACATTTGATACTCACATTTCACTTATGAGTTTGCCATATTGCCTTAAAGCTAACTCTGAAAATGTTCCATTTAAAGATAAATATCTAAAAGTTGACCCTAAAAAGATTGATTATTATAGAAAAAAATATTTTCAAACTGATAAATTTAAGGTAGGCATTTTCTGGCAAGGCAGGAAAGAGTATAAAGATGATAACAATAGGTCAATTCCCCTTGAATATTTCTTAAATTTATCACAAATAAAAGATGTTAAGTTGTTTTCTTTTCAAAAAGGCTATGGAATAGAGCAGCTTGAAGATATATCTGAAAGAATAGAAATAATAAATCTTGGAGAAACATTCAAGAATTTTTCAGATACTGCTGCTGCTATAGAAAATCTTGATTTGTTTATAACTATTGATACATCAGTAGCACATTTGTCTGCTGCTCTTAATAAGCCCACCTGGATATTACTTTCTTATGTGCCTGAATGGAGATGGGGGCTAACTGGAGAAACATCTTACTGGTACAATAGTGTAGAGTTATTTAGGCAAAGAGACCCCGGTAATTGGGATGAATTATTGAATAGAGTAACTAAAAAACTTAATAATATCTTAAATAAAAAATAATTCTATTTATATAAATAGAATTATTTTTTGAGAAACCTAGGGAATAAATTTTTTCTAGGTTTCATTTATAACAATTAGAAAATTATTAATACAATTTTATAGATTGTAATCTTAATTAGTATCTATTTAAAGAAGAGTTTGTTATTGGGGGATTTAGAAAGATGGCTTATATTGAGGGAACTGATAGTTATAATGTTTTAAAAGGTACCAGTGGTGATGATATTTATAATGCCAGGGGTGGTAATGACTATACTACTGATTACGCAGGAAATGATACTTACATATTTAACCTAGGTGATGGCCAGGATACTATGCGTGATAGTGGCGGTAGCGATATGATTACATTTGGTACTGGAATAACCTTGAATGATCTGCAATTTGTCAGGTATTCCAATAATTTTATCATTAGAATAAGAAACACTACTGATAAAATGGATATATACAGCTGGTTTACAAACCCTGCATATAAAATAGAAAAAATGCAGTTTACTGATGGCACAGTTATAACTGCCGAAGATGCTGAAAATATATTAGAAACTGATAAAATAGTTGTTATTACGACAGGATACAGCGATTCTGTTCAGGGAACCACAGGAAATGAAATATATTATGTAATGGGCGGTAGTGATACAATTTATGATCCTGGTGGTAATGATATAGTAGAAGCTGCTTCAGGTGATGATGTTATTACTGATATGGATGGGAATGATATCTATTTTCCATCTTGGGGTAATGACACCATTATGGATTATCAGGGAAATGATACCTATTTCTTTGATCTGGGAGATGCACAAGATGTTATATATGATTACGGTGGAACAGATACAATAAATTTTGGTGATGGAATTACTAAGGACAGTTTATCTATTTCACAAGTTGGAAATAATCAGGTTGTAAGCATTAATGGAATTTCAGATAAAATAACAATCTTGGATTGGTATGTTAGTAATCAAAATATAATAGAAAGATTTGTTTTCTCCGATGGTAGTGTATTGAATTTTGAAAATACCAACCCTCCTACAAATCCTCCAAGTGATCCTCCAAATGATCCACCACCTCCAACTAACCCCACAGATCCACCAGAAGCTACAGTAATTGGAACGGATGGGAATGATACTTTTAAATATTATAATGGCAATGATGTCTATTATGCTGGAAAAGGTAATGACAGGATAAATGATTATTCTGGCAACGATACATACTTGTTAAATCAAGGTGATGGACGAGATACTATAACAGATACCAGTGGTAGTGACACCATAAGATTTGGTTCAGGCATTACTCAGAATGATATTAGTTTTGAAAGAAATGGTAGTGCTCTTTCAATAAGTATTAAAGATTCATCTGATGGAATAACCGTAATTGACTGGTTTAATAAAGATAAATATAAAATTGAGAAAATAGAATTCTCTGATGGTACGGTTTTATCTGCCCAAAATGTAGAAAACATAATTAATGGTGTTGTTTCAATTATAGATGGAACAAATAATAGCGAAGTCTTAAAAGGCACTGTATCTGCCGATACAATAAATGCAGGTGCAGGTAATGATACCATTTATGGTTATGGAGGAGATGATGTTATAACCGGTGGAACAGGAAATGATATAATATATGGATCTTCAGAAAATGACACATATATATTTAATTTAGGAGATGGCCAGGATGTTATTCAGGACTCTAACGGTGATGACAGGATAAGATTTGGCTCTGGGATTTCAGAAAGTAATCTTGAGTTTTCACAAGATATATTTGACCTTATTGTGAGTATCAAGAACAGCTCAGATAAAATAACTATTATTAGCTGGTTTAATAGTGATCAAAGTAAAATCGAGAAATTTATTTTTGCTGATGGAAGTATTCTAGAAAGTGGAAATATTGTTATTCCTACAAACCCTCCAAATGACCCACCACCTCCAACTAACCCCACAGATCCACCAGAAGCTACAGTAATGGGGACGGATGGGTATGATCTATTTTCAGGTTATAAGGATTATTGGGGAAGTGATACATACTTATTAAATAAAGGAGATGGTTGGGATACAATTACTGATACTAACGGCAATGATACTATAAGATTTGGTTCGGACATTACTCAGAATGACGTTAGTTTTGAGAGAAATGGTAATGCTCTTGCAATAAGCATTGAAAACTCCTCAGATGGAATAACTGTAATTGATTGGTTTACTCAGGATAAGTATAAGATTGAAAAAGTAGAGTTTGAAGATGGTTCATACCTGCGTTCTGATGATATAAATTTAGCAATACAACAAATAGCAACTTATTCAATTAATGGTAATTTAGATGTATCAGGTATAGATGATACTTCTACCCCAAATGATCTTATACTTGTTAATTCCTATTAAGATCTTATACTATTTTGCATTCAATAAAGTATATTTATTCCGTCACTGTGAAAATTGCTTCGCATTTTCAAGGTTCCTCCATAAACATACTTTATTTTTCATACTCGATAGACTGCGAATTAGTATTACTCGACAAATAAATTTTAGCTGTCATAGCAGACCTTTTAACAGAAGTATTTTTAAAAATTTCTCTCTTATCTAATTACGCAACAATTCCTAAAATTAGTAATATCTTACTGCTTTAAATCTTCTTTGTATGCCTCTTTTAAACTTAATATCGGGATACCCAAGAACAAATGCCATTCCAGGCTTTTCGTTTTTTAAAATACCATATTTTTCTTTTAATTTTTTATCTTTTTCAAGAAGTGGTGGGACAGAGCCAATTATGCAAGTGCCAAGTCCGAGAGATTCAGCAGCAATAGCAGCATGTGCAGAAGCTAGAATCTTGTCTTCTTTATCGGTTAATTCTGTGCCATAAAACAATACCACTGTAGGAGCATTATAAAATAGAACATCGTTTCCTTCTTTTCTTGCGTCTACAGTTATTTTAGCTAGAGGAAGTATAAAATCTTTAAAGAGCTTGTACTGTACTTCACCAATTATGGGTTTAAAAAGTTTTAATGTAAGAGGATTAAATATTTTTTGGAATTGAACGAAACCTTTAACCAAATCTTCAGCAAATTCCTGAACCTTATCAAATCCATTAATAACTAGAATTTTGACTTCTGAAGGTGGTATGCTTATTGGTGCAGTAGATGCAGCCTGGATAATTTTATCGATGATTTCTTTTGGAATTTCTTGATTTTTAAATTTTCTTATACTTCTTCTTTTTATGAATAATGAATTTATTGCATCAAAATCAGGTAAATGCTCACTTAAATGAACAATATCATTTTCTGAAATTCCTTCACCTCTGATTTTGATTGAATTTGTTGGACAATTCATCATGCAATGGCCGCATTGTATACAGCCAAATGGACTGTTTTCATTTGCATAAATTTTATTATTTTTAGAAATTAAATAATCAGCAGGACATATTGATGCACAATAACTGCAATTTATGCAACTTTGATCATCAATGACAATTTCTACAGGTTTATCTTTATTTAACATTATTATCTCTCAATTTGTTATGAAGTTTTTCTAATATTTTGAATAGACTTATTTTATCAAATAAAGATTCATATTCCTTAAAATTGTTCAGCAAGTAAAAATTAAGGCAAATTTGAGCCTACCACCTTTAGAGTATTAAAGCTATTTATCTTTATTAATACTCAAAGTATTTGTGCATTTCTTTAGCCATATCAAATTGTTTATCAATAAGTGAAATAAATTTATCTATATTGCTATTACACTTCTCTGTATATAATTTCACAATCATTTCTGAGGTTATAGCGTTATTAGCGTCCTGTTTGTTTAAATTTCTGATAAATTCCACAATATCAAAGCGATCTTTATCAGCACAGGCACATAAGATATTAACTGCGCCCATATTCTTACCGGTAATCTGTTGAATTATTTTAAATTCCGTTGCCTTATTTCTTACCATATCACTCTCCAAATAAAATATAGATCATACTATAAGGATAGCAGGTATTTTTTATAGATGTAAAATTTTTTCTCATAGGTTTGTATATTTTATTATTAATTATTAAAAAATTCAGTAATGCTATAACATAAACTAAGTGGCTAAGAGTCTATCAAGGAATAAAATTTCCTTATATCATCACGAGGTGCTTCGCACTCAAATGAATTTAGAAAAGGTGACTGTGTCACCTGAAGTGGTGATCTTACCGATTTTGAATAATTGCTGTAAAATGGATAGATTGCCACAGATTCCTTCGGAATCTTCGCAATGACAAAATTGATTAATATTGTACATTTTTTGTTTCCTGGGTAGGCTCTAAGCCACTCAGTTAAGTCCTCACTGAAATAATTCATGACTTAAGTTAGGTAATGGATATTACCAACAATTTTATTGGTATAAAGCATCTCGTTTCTTCTTTATTTTAGGATCAGTTATGTATTCATCATAACTTGTCTGTATGTTTATGCAGCCTTTTGGAGTAATCTCGATTATCCGATCTGCAATAGACTCGATAAACTGATGATCTTGTGAAATAAACAAAACTGTACCGGGAAAATCAATTAAGGCATTATTCAATGCGTCAATTGATTCCAAATCCAGATGGTTTGTAGGTTCATTCATTATTAATACATTTGCACCAGTAACCATCATTTTAGAAAACATACAGCGGGCTTTTTCTCCCCCTGATAAAACATTGACCTTTTTAAGAGATTCTTCACCGGAAAATAACATTTTTCCGAGGAATCCCCTGATAAAATTCTCGTCCTTTTCTTTAGAATACTGGCGAAGCCAATCAACCAGAGTCAAATCGTCCTCAAAATATTTACTGTTTTCTTTAGGAAAATATGCCTGAGTAGTTGTAACTCCCCATTTAAAGCTTCCTTTATCAGCTTTTTGCTCTTTCATAAGAATTTCAAAAAGAGTTGAAGCCGCCAGATTATCTCTGCCTACAAAAGCAATTTTTTCCCCTCTTTCAACCGTAAGACTGAAATTTTTAAACAAAACACTGTCATCAAAAGATTTAGACAATTTTTCAATGTGCAGAATATTATCACCCGCTTCTCTCTCCGGCTTGAATATAATATAGGGAGATCTTCTTGAAGAGGGTTTTATTTCTTCCAGGGTTAATTTGCTCAATACATTTTTTCGAGAAGTTGCTTGTTTTGACTTGGATGCATTTGCGCTAAACCTTGCAATAAACGTCTTTAATTCTTCCATCTTTTCTTCAGTCTTCTTGTTCTGATCCTGCTTTTGCTTTAAGGCAAGTTGACTCGCATCACGCCAGAATGAAAAATTTCCGGTATAAAGCTGAATTTTGTTGTAATCAATATCTGCAATATGAGTACAAACTTTATCCAGAAACTGTCTATCGTGGGAAACAACTATAACGGTATTTTCAAAGTTTATAAGAAATTCTTCAAGCCACATAATAGTATCGACATCAAGGTGGTTGGTAGGTTCATCTAAGAGAAGAATATCAGGATTACCAAACAATGCCTGTGCAAGGAGAACTCTAACTTTCTCACTACCGCTAAGCTCACTCATCTGATGATCATGAAGCTCTGTTTTAATTCCCACACAATCCAAAAGAGTTCCTGCTTGTGAATCTGCTTCCCAACCGCTAAGTTCAGAAAACTCGCATTCTAACTCTGCAACTCTAATACCATCCTGATCATTAAAATCAGGCTTTAAGTAAATAGCATCTTTCTCCTGCATAATATCATAAAGCCTTTTATGGCCCATTATTACTGTTTCTAATACTTTGAATTCATCAAATTCAAAGTGATTCTGTTTTAATATAGCTATTCTTTTTCCTGTTGCTATGGATACATTTCCTTTGCTTGGGTCTATCTCTCCTGACAGGATCTTTAAAAAGGTAGACTTTCCCGATCCGTTTGCTCCGATTAATCCATAGCAATTTCCGGGAGTGAATATTATGTTTACATCTTCAAATAAATCACGGCTTCCAAACCGTAATGTTAAACTGCTTGTGCTTATCATGTTTCTCTTACATCCTTGCTATTATCTGTTTTTACTATTTATTACTGCTGTCAAAATCTTTATTATTGGTATTTTAAAGTAGAGAGCCGTAAAGGATGAGCAAATAGCTCACTTTAATTATTAATCTAGCATAAAAGCTTATAAAACCAAAAAATAACATTTTAATCACTAAAGTTCATTGTATCCAAGGAATTTCTTTGATATATAATAATTGAAATATAACTTCTCCTATAGCAACAAATCTATAAGGTTAAATAACTTTGATAGTTCAATTACGTCAAAAACCTCTCGATGTTTTACACTCAGTTTTTGGATACAGCTCCTTTAGAGATAAACAGGCAGAGATTATAGATCATATTATTAATGGTAAAGATGCATTAATATTGATGCCTACTGGAGGAGGAAAATCTCTTTGCTATCAAATTCCGGCTTTGTGTCTTCCTGGAATTGCTGTGGTTGTTTCGCCTCTTATTGCTTTAATGCAGGATCAGGTTGAATCTTTGAAACAACTAGGAATAAGGGCTTCTGTTCTAAATTCCACATTGTCAGCCAGGGAATCATCAGAAGTAGAAGAGAAAATGCGTAATGGTGAGTTAGATATAATATATGTTTCTCCTGAAAGATTAAATACAGAAAGTTTCCTTAATAATATTGAACAGTGTCAATTATCTCTTTTTGCTATTGATGAAGCGCACTGCGTTTCTCAATGGGGACATGACTTTAGGCCTGAATATCTTGAATTTTCTAGATTGAAAGAAAAATTTCCTTTGATACCTCGTATTGCATTGACAGCAACTGCGGATGAACTTACACGTCAGGATATTGTAAAACATTTAGGTCTTGAAAAAGGTCGTATATTTATTTCCAGCTTTGATCGTCCTAATATCCGTTATCGTATTATGGCTAAAGATAATGAAAAAAAGCAGCTTTTAAATTTTTTAAATGATGAGCATAAAGGCAATTCAGGCATCGTATACTGCATTTCTCGAGATAAAGTTATGGAAATCGCAAAATACCTAAAAGAACATGGTTATGATGCATTACCTTACCATGCCGGCCTCAATAAAGATAAAAGGATGAAAAATCAGGATCGATTTATCAAAGATGACGGGGTAGTGATGGTAGCAACTATTGCGTTTGGGATGGGAATAAACAAACCCGATGTCAGATTCGTTGCTCATTTAGATCTGCCTAAAAGCGTAGAATCCTATTATCAAGAAACAG
>Ga0209417_1007762_pt1 | contig 10152 bp, 12 predicted proteins | sample RifGroF2_FD_184002 | JGI IMG/M metagenome (GOLD analysis project Ga0209417, IMG submission 184002) | Groundwater microbial communities from Rifle, Colorado, USA - Groundwater F2 (SPAdes) (version 2) | ecosystem: Environmental > Aquatic > Deep subsurface > Groundwater | place: Rifle, Colorado... | reverse complement strand
AAATCCCCGCCCTGTTGAGCGACATGGCCCATCACCGGGGTGATGGCCACCTGCTGGCCCTGGGGTCGCGACGTCTTGCTCAGCAGATGGGCAGGGCAGAGCTGTCCATGAGCGTCAAGTCGCTGGAACTGCCAGCCTACGACCCGCGCGGCGCCTATGGCATGGCCCTGGCATACTGCACCAGCAACCGTGGCGGCTGCCATCTGCGGGCCTATCCGATCTCCCACGAAATCCTGCGCAAGCCGGTCCCGACCGACCGTTTCTCGTTCTCCGGCAAGGCCCGCATCATCACCATCGCCGAGGACACCAACGCCACCGTAGATTCGCTGGTGGCCTGCAAGTTCGCCTTCTTCGGGGCCAGCCTGGAAGAGTACGCCGAACTCCTGACCGCCACCACCGGAGTCGAATACTCCCCCCAGCGCCTGAAGGAGATCGGCCGCAGGATCTGCCTGACCGAGCGTTTTTACAACTGCGCCAACGGTTTTAGCCGCAAGGATGACATGTTGCCGGAGCGCTTCTTCACGGAAGCCGGTTCCAGCGGCGACGGCATCGAGATTCACCCGATCGACCGGCAGCGTTTTGAGGAAGAGCTGGACAAGTACTACCGCATCCGCGACCTAAATGCCGATGGATGCTTTGACGACCCGCATTTCCTGGAAAAGCAGCCGTGATGAGACTTAACGATGATCGGCTATAGCGCTTCTGTAGAAATGTTCCATTTAGTGGATGAGCGTTTCACGCGCACGTGCGCGTGAAACGGTAGAACAAGGTGTTGAACGACAAGGATATGAAAACACTCATAAAGTTTTTGACAATCGTGGTAAGACTAGTTGGAGTGCTGCTCCTATTCTTCGGTTTAATAGTCGGGGTAATTGGCGTTGGACCTGACACAGTATCAACGACGTGGCGTTGGATTGGAATTGGTGTTGGTGTAGTTGGCGGTTTATACTGGATTCCCTATCAAAGAGTGACTTCTAACAAATTATGGACTACTGCATACCTTTTTGGGGTGTCATTACCTGTATTACTCATGGCTTTTTCGCTGATTCAAGACATAAACACAGGACTTGACAAAGATGCAGTTGCAACAGCAATGACAATCATAGGCATAATGTCTCTAGCCCCTGCAACACTGCTGCTTAGAATTAAAATCGGAAGTTAACACCATTAAAGGCAAAGGGGACGCCCTTGGGGAACGTAGCTGCTTTATTGCTTTATGATTATTTTCCATCGGTGGATTGAACTTCTGGATATGGATCTGATTGAGATGGAAAAGAGTGGCCTTAAGGCGGCTTGATAGAGTTGAATGTTATATTGGGTAATTAAGTACGGTGTCCCCGGGGAAAACCTAGGGGGACGTACCTGCTTTATTGCTTTATGAGAAGAGAAAGCAGGTACGTTCTTTAAGACTAAATGTAAAAACGATAGAAAACGAGAGGTTCCAATCGGGTAGCCGGGGGTTTTTCTCCCCCAGCCCCCACACCACATAGCATGCGGGTCTGCACTAGCGGTCGTTGTCCACTCCCCGTATTACGGCACGGAGAGCCGTGTTTCAATGTCCATATGCCCATGCAGAACACGGACAATCTCGATCATATCAGAACGAGTTTGGCGGTAATAGATCACATGGCTGCCAGCATTCAATTTCCGGTAGCCCATTCGAATTTCACTGCAATCCTTCCCTTTGAGCGGGTTGTCAGCCAACTGCTGAAATGAAACGTCCAACATTTGTAGATACAAGTTGCGCTGTTCACGCCCCCAACGTTTTTGTGTGAAGTTGGCAATCTCTTTCAAATCAGCCTTTGCCATGTTTGTGAGGGTAAAAGTGGGCATCAGTTGAAATTTTCACCGTCAAGTTCAGATAGTAAGCTTTTGAGCGAATAATCAGCGGTGCCGCTTTCTTCACCCTCAATAAGCGCACGGCGCAATAAAGACAGTTTGGTTTCCCGTTCTTCCAAAAGTCGCAGACCGGCACGGATTGTCTCACTTGCTGAACCAAAACGTCCTTGGACAACCTGCTGGGAAATGAAATTTTCGTAGTGCTTGCCAAGGGTAACACTGGTATTTTTTTGCATGAGATGACCTCCATCAATGCCGTTATGATATTACCTTATAATATTTATTGGTATTGTTCAACGGATAAGATGGCTGGTATATTTCAAGGTGGGACTATGGGGACTGGGAAGGTTTTGGCGGAACGCGGCTTGTTATTTTTCTATTGAAATAATTATCACAATAACAAGCAGCGTGCTCTGGATGGTGCAATACAGGGAAAGGAAAGTGGCATGAAAAAGTGTCCGTTGTTGTGCTTATGCGCGTTGGCCATGCTGCGGCATTTTATCAAGAAGTCAGAAAAGACCCCACCAAGAGAACTTGAAGCAGGATCGGCATGGAGCTCAATATTCTCAAGGAGTTGAAGATGGAAAAAATTGACTATAAAAAACAACTCAAACACCAGTATGCACCATCTACCAAGGAAATCGTCCGCGTCGATGTGCCGGAAATGAATTTCCTCAAGATCGACGGCGAGGGGGATCCAAACACCGCGCAATCGTTCAGTGATGCTATCGAAGCTCTTTATTCGGTTTCCTACACTTTGAAGTTCATGGTCAAAAAAGGACCTCTATCGATTGACTATGGGGTAATGCTGCTCGAAGCGCTCTGGTGGGCTGATGAAATGTCCGCATTCTCTTCTGGAAAAAAGGATGACTGGAAATGGACTGTGATGATCATGCAGCCGGAATTCATCACGGGGGAAATGGTTAAAGTGGCAACGGAAACAGTGGCAAAGAAGAAAAAGCCTGTAGCCTTGCCGTTGTTGCGGTTTGAAACTTTCAAAGAGGGAAAGGCCGCGCAAACATTGTATGTCGGCCCGTTCTCGGAGGAGGGGCCGACCATTGAGAAGGTACATCTGTTCATCTCAGAGAATGGCGGCCAGCTGGTCGGCAAACACCACGAAATCTATTTAAGCGACCCGAGACGAACAGCGCAGGAAAAGTGGAAAACGATTATCAGACAACCAATGTCGTGATGGCGGGAAAAAACCTGGCCATAATAAACCGACTGGTGGGAAAAGCGAGCGAACCTATCAGTTGGTCCAGTTCCTCCATGCCGGAACATCGCCTTGCAGCCTCGATCCGCTCCAACAGTGTCACCGCCTCTCTTCGCGTCAATCGTTCCATCATTTTACAATTCACCCTTTCCTGTCCGAACGGACAGGTGATTTTTCACAAACATTAGCATATAGTAAGCTGCCGCGACAATCGATTCCACTTGAGAGTGGCATTGGATTGCACTGCAATGAGGTTTTATGATCGCGTCAGGGAGAAAATAAATATGAACGAAGCGGCAATACTATTGGGCGGAGTTCTTTCCGCCACGGTAGGTGTCGGGCATTGTTTTTTTTATCGAGGCTTCGGCTGGAAAGAGGATTTCGAGAGTACAAGACTTCTAACTGCACGGGTCCTCTACACCATCCACATATTCCTGATTCCGATGTTTGTCTTGTTTGCCTATCTTTCATTTGTCCATACGGAGGAGCTCGCCGGCGCCACCCCTCTCGGAAGATCCCTGGCAGCCTTTTATGCACTCTTCTGGTTTGTTCGTGGACTCTGGCAACTGATCTATTTCAGACCTTCCCGGATACAGGGATTTGAGAAGATGCTTGCGTTGCACTACATTTTGATTGTTTTGTTTGTTTTGCTTTGTGCGGCGTATTCCTTCCCGCTTCTAAGCACTTTTTTTAACCGCTGAGTATCTGAGCATGATTAACTTCAAACTATATTCACCGCGCCACGGCCGCACGGCGGCCATGCCTTTCATCATGTTGACCGTGCTGATCGACATGGTGTCGATCGGCCTGATCATTCCCGTGCTGCCGACATTGGTCGGAAGTTTCACCGGATCACAGTCAGACCAGGCGTTCTGGTATGGCGTGGTGGTGTTCGCGTTTGGGTCTGCGAATTTTATCGGCTCGCCGATCCTCGGTGCACTGTCCGACGCTTATGGCCGCCGTCCGTTGCTCTTACTCGGTTTTTGCGGGCTCGGCCTCAGTTTTTTCGTGACCGGGCTCGCCACCGCGTTGTGGATGCTGATCGCGGTGCGGCTGGTGGGGGGTGCGATGCAGGCCAATGCGGCCGTGGCGAACGCCTATGTGGCGGATATCACTCCTCCCGAGGAGCGTGCCAAACGTTTCGGCTTGTTGGGCGCGATGTTCGGTGTTGGCTTCATTGTCGGGCCGGTCATGGGTGGGCTGCTGGGCGCGATCAATATACAGCTCCCGTTTTTCGTCGCCGGCGCCTTTACAATGCTGAACTGGCTCTACGGCTATTTTGTTTTGCCCGAGTCGCTACCTGTCGAGCGCCGGTGCCCGTTCCACTGGCGAATGGCTAACCCGCTCGTGTCGCTGCGCACGCTGACCCGGCTGAGCGGTGTCGGCCGACTGGTGGCCGTGGTTGCGTTGAGCGGGCTTGCCCAATTCGTGCTGTTCACCAGTTGGGTGTTGTACACGACCTTCAAGTTCGGCTGGGGACCGCGGGAAAACGGTTGGTCGCTCGCGGCGGTCGGCATCATGTCGCTGGTCGTGCAGGGTTTTCTGCTCGGTCGTCTGCTGAAGCGCTTTACCCCGCGCCGCCTGGCGGTTGCCGGGTTGATGTCGTCAACGCTCGCCTATGTGGCGTGGGGAGCAGCCACCCAGGGCTGGATGCTGTACGCGGTGATCTTTCTGAACGTGCTCGGCTGTACGATTACCGCGTCGTTGCAAAGTATAATTTCGGGTGCCGCCGACCCCCAAAGCCAGGGACAGACACTAGGGGCTGTGAACTCCCTGAACAGCCTGATGGCGGTGTTTGCGCCGTTGTTCGGCGCGCCGCTGCTTGCGATGGTTTCCCATTTGCCGCGCGGAGATTGGCGAATTGGCGCGCCGTTATATTTTTGCGCCTTGCTCCAGGCCACATCGCTGGCCCTGGCTTTTTTTCACTTCCGCAGTGAACGCGACCGCGCGACCGCGTCATAAGTAAATAATAAGCAAAATAGCACAAGCTACGTTCCCCTGGGGGTCCTAGAACCGCCGTATTCGGAACTGTTCGTACGTTGGTGTGGGAGCCCCACGCCTCCTACCCAATTGAAAGTAAAAAAAACAAGAGAGAATTTCGCATGAAAATATTCTGTTTTGCTATTTTGACCCTTGTGTTACTGAGACCATACACTGCTCAAGCCTCTGAGGGACTGGCATTTGCGTTCGTATATTTCTATAAGGCTACCGCGATTACTGAAAAAACAATTAACACATGCGCCGAAAAATATCCGGAGTTAGCTGCGCGAGGAGCCTCTACCCTTACTTCCTGGCGGCAGCGGAATGCAGTTGATGCAGAGAAAAGTGCGGAAATGTGTGAAACCGAGTTGCACAAGAAATTTACAAGCGATGAAAAGATCGCAGAAGCCAAGGCCCGAATCGAGCAAATAGAGCAAGAATATTTCAATGCCTTTAAGACGAAAATAGCCGCCGAAGGCATTGCAGTATGTAATGAGTTCCTAACGATGACCGAGCGAACAGAGGGTGATTTGTCTCGAGTTTTTACAAAATGATCTACCGAGTTGGAAGGCGGTCCTTGCGAAAACATATAGATCTGAAATAGCAAATACGCTATATTGAGCCCATGAGTTGGACAATCATTTACTACGACGATTCAGTACCAATTTATCAAGAAGTCAGACAAGACCCCGCCAAGAGAACTTGAAACCTCACAACGAAGAATGAAGGAGTTCAAAAATGCTCACTCACAAAGAACTTAAAGCCCGCGCCCTTGAAAGGGCAGATGTAAAAACCGAATATGATCGTCTGGACGAAGAATTCAGATTTCTTGACGAATTTCTCAAAGCCCGTGCTGCCGCAGGTGTCACACAAGCTGAAGTTGCAGAACGTATCGGCACAACCCAGTCTGCTGTAGCCCGCCTCGAATCCGGTAAAGGGAAGCATTCTCCGTCAATTGCGACATTAGAAAAATACGCGCATGCTCTCGGATGCCGCTTGGAATTGAGGTTGGTCAATGAAACCGTCTCAAGGAAAGTAGAAGATCAAACAACGCGCTCAACCGGACGTACCAAAAAGTTGCGAGCCGCCTAGATCTCGCCTCCAACCCGATCAAGGCTTGCTATTGTATTTTGACAATTTATTGGCTAAAGGAGAAAACATGAAGACATACAACGATGCCTTGAACTTCCTTACAAGCGACCAAAGGAACGAGATTGCAGATGCCATTTCAAAAGCTGAAACAATCACATCAGGCGAGATCCGTGTCCTCGTGGTAGCCGCCTCAAGCGTCTTACCAAAGTTCAGCAAAAAGGACCAGAAAGAGGCGCTCCGGCGGCGTGCCATAAAGGAATTTTCAAACCTTGGAATTCAGAATACCGAGGACAAAACCGGCGTGTTGTTAATGGTGTCGATAGAAGAACGCATGGTGCAGGTACTCGCCGGCAATGGCATCAATTCGGTCGTTCCTGAAAACACCTGGCCAGCCATGGTGCATCACATTACAGAAGGAATAAAGGCGGGGAATCCCGCTCAAGGGATTAAAGTGGCAGTGGACGAGATCGGTAAAATGCTTTCGGAAAAATTCCCAATAAAACCAGATGACTCTAACGAGCTTTCCAATGAGGTTGTAATAAAGGGACGGTGGTAATCATTGTTCGTCCTGATCTAACGGGATAGTCACCTTTTCCATTTCCGGAATCCAAGAGTAGCAAATCATATTCCCTACCACTGCCCGGCGATTTCCTCGCCGTTGCGCAGGGCATGACGCACCGCGGTCAGGCGGGTGTCCATCTGCTCAAACAGGGCCAGGTTGGCCCGCTCTGCCGGGCTGGTACAGCGGATGCATGCCACCCCTCCATTTTTAAATACCAGGCGTTGTTGCCCCATCAGCGCCAGGATCGGGTCATGGGTGGCCATCAGCACGATCTTGTCCTGATCCGCCAGGAGCGACAAGGCCCGCTTGCGGTCAATTCCTGCATTCTCAATCTCATCAATCAAGACAATCGGTGAACTGCTGAGGCAGGCCACGTCTGCGATCATCAGGGCGCGGGACTGTCCTCCGGACAGGGCGGTGACCGGTGTGCCCGGCGTGAACTGCTCGCCCGCCAGGCTGTTGGCAAGATTCAGGATAGCTCCGGTTATGGCTGCCGGATCAGCCACCATGCGGCTTTCGGCATGCAGCCGGATAAACTCTTCCGCCGAAAGATCCATCACAAAGTTCATGTTCTGGGAAAGCTGGGCCACCAGCTTCTGCTCCACGGCATAACGGCGGGCCGGGTCAGGGGGAGTGCCGTTGATCAGCACCCGTCGCCCGGTGGGGCTGTCACCCTGGGCCAGCCATTCAATATCAGCCAGGAAACGGCTCTTGCCCGATCCGGTGGGGCCGACAATGCAGGTGACCTCGCCGGGCCGCAGTTCAAGCCTGAAGTTTTCAGCCGTGCCACTCTTGTCATGTCCGCCAAGGACGGTAACCGATGAGACCAGTGCCTGTTGCTGATTACGCAGCCGCACTACCCCGGCCATGTAATCGCTGAACTGTCCCAGCAGGTCTTGGCGTTCAATCCCCACATCCAATAGCAGTTCTTCATCCAATGCGTCCAGAGAGCCGCCTAAGGTTGTGGCTTCAGGCAGTGCAGGAAGTCCCAACGCAGAAAAAAACTCCCGTGCATGGGGATGTTCGCAAAATAACTGATCAAGCGTCATATCCGCATAGTTGTTGTCCATAGCGTCTACCCCAACTCCATCTTCTTGACGTTACCCATCTGGAAGTCCGCGCCGATCCGGCGCTGCCCCAGACAGTAAGAGCAGAGCGCGGCCGGCATGGAAAAGCGCAGCAGTTTGCCCTGCAATGACTCCACGCCGGCGGCATCCCGCAGCAGCCGTCCCAGTTCATGGCCACCCTGACCGGTCAGGCCGTTGACATGGATGATAACGGCGCTGCTGTTGACCTGGCGGATGCGATGCACGAAGACCTCCCTTTCCGCCTGGGAAACGATATCGCCCTTGGTGATCACCACGATGTCGGCCATCTTCAACATCGGCCCGATCTTGCGCGGTGTTTCCACGCCGCTCAGGTTGTCGATCACGCAGACCGCGCAGACATCCTTGATATGAGGAGCGCAACGGTTGCAAAGGCCGGCGCTCTCGCTGATCAGCAGATCAAAGCCGCTCTGCAGGCCCCAATCCAGACACTCCTCAATGTTGCTGACGTAAAAATGATCCGGGCAAAGATTGCCGGACAGGCCGGTACGGGCCGGTATGCCCCGGCGTTCGTAAGTTGCCTGGTCTCCGGAGGAGAGGCAATCGAACTTGATTACGCCGACCGAAACGCCGTCGGCCTGCAGTGCCTCGGCAGCCTTGCAGATGATGGCGGTTTTGCCGGAGGATGGCGGACCTGCCACGGTTATCAGTCGCATCGGATGTTCTCCTCGCGGCCCTGCCGGAAGGCCGTGTTAACGTCGCTGATCAGCTTCTTGATGTCATTGTTGATGATGTAATCCCAGCCGATCCACTTGAAGGTTGCAGACTCGGGCAACCGGTTGTCCACCTCCGGGTGAACCGCCGGGAAAAAGGCACCGCTGAAGATGGCCGCCACCCTGGGACCGGCCCAGAAGGCCAGCAGGTCATCCAGCGCGGCCCGCTTTTCGGTCTTGACCAGCATGGTCACCGGACTGATCAGGGCGCCGTCTTCGGGCCAGATGATGCTGTACTGCTCCCTGCCAACCAGGTTTTGGGCAAAGAAGAGCGGCATGACGCTGATGGCCGGAGCATCAGGGCTGCTCCCCAGGGCGGCCTTGACCATCTGGGAGGGGTGCCAGCCGTGGCGCACATTTCTGCCCATGCTGCGCAACCCTTCCACACCGTTATCCTTGTAGACGGTCAACAGCAGGGTTTCGCAGAAGGTACCGTCCTTATGGCCGCGAATGGCGATACTGTTTTCATATTCGGGTTTCAGCAGATCAGCCCAGCTGTGTGGCACAGGCCGATCCCCCAGGCGGCGGTGATCCACCACCGGCACCAGCAGGTTCATGGCCAGCATGGTGTAATTATTGCCAGGATCGCAGACCCCCAGAGCTGCCAGATGGCGGTCACCGGCATAGTCGTTCACACTGACGAAGTGTCCGGTTTTGATGAACCGCTCCACAAAGGGCGGTTCAAAGAGGCTGTTGAAACCGGGGGAGATGATGATATCCGGAAACTGCTCCAGCTGCGTCAGCTGCTCCACCGTGTTGTAATAATCCGACTCAATGTTGGCATTCCCCTCCAGCTGGCAACGCAGTGCGGTCGCACGCCCGGGGGGCAGGGTGGCCAGATACTCGTCAAAGGCCTGTTCAATCGGCACTTTTACCGGACAGGGCAGCAGGGCAAGCAGGTTCAATCCGGTGCCAATCATGGGTATACTCCTCATCCGCAAAATAGATTCACGCAGCAGTTCCTGCAGAGTAGAAAAACTGCAGATCCAGGCGTGCACAACGCAAGCCAAAACACGGCGACAGGAAACAAGTGCAATTTCGGCAACTAACGCCATATCAGCCGTTTTCGAATGCGCACTATTTGTTGTGGTGATCATAAATGAGTCACTATGGCGCGATTAATGGCGTCATGGTCGTATGGCGATATTCCGCACACCGCTCCAGGTCGTACAGTTCAGCCACATTGGCCGGGGTCACGGTCTCTGCGGGGGGGCCGTCCCGCAGAATGGCCCCGTCGCCAGGCAGATTCATGGCTCATAGCCGGAGTAAAGCCGACAAGCTGCCCAAGGATCTCGCGCACTATCCCTCATCACCTTTCTTCATACGAACAACTCCTGTCAGGCGCCAAGCTCTATATCACCCCGGCACAGTCGTCAGGAGTATCTGACAACTCGTCTATAAACGACAAAAAGCCCCATCTGGAAAGACGGGGCTTTTGCATTAATCCTGATGCAATCACTTTAAACACGGTGAAACAGAGAGCAATTGTTCTTTGTTTGCTTCCTACCTACCTGATCGTAACATTCTCCATGATCACGCTGCCCTGCTCGATGGTCATGGTTCCTTCCAGGATCGTGTTGCCGCCGCAGCTGTTGCAGTCGTACTCGGCGTCGAAGCCTCCCTCCAGTGTTACCTGGCGGTTGCCGT
>Ga0209417_1007760_pt1 | contig 10154 bp, 10 predicted proteins | sample RifGroF2_FD_184002 | JGI IMG/M metagenome (GOLD analysis project Ga0209417, IMG submission 184002) | Groundwater microbial communities from Rifle, Colorado, USA - Groundwater F2 (SPAdes) (version 2) | ecosystem: Environmental > Aquatic > Deep subsurface > Groundwater | place: Rifle, Colorado... | reverse complement strand
GCAGGGCGGGAGTTTATCCGATGAACTTCCTGCAAAGTGCTGCATTTCAAATTTATTACTTTTCTGGCAATGAAGCACCGAAACCCGACTTGCCTGGTAACTTGCTGTTATAGAGCGTTTTTGAATCATCATACTTTAGTCAAAGAATTATAGTAAAGAATAAATATTTTTTGCAAATCAGTCAAAAATATCCCGATGCTAATTAATGGTATCGTATGGTGCATTGCTGAATTTTATCTTCATCAGAAAAAGTAACATCTTGGTTTGGTTGAAAGCTAACACGAGCATGAGCAACAGCATTTCTGATATGTCGAATATAGTCAATCTTAATTTTGTCGGATTTGTAGGTTGATTGCTCACTCGATTTTAAGATTCCAATTTTTTTATTGAGGTCGTCAAACTCTGTCGGAAATTTGTCAGAAATTAATTGTTTGGGAATTACCAACATGCTATATAGAGACATGAGAAGTGCTCCTTGATTATCAATTCCTATTTGAGGAAGAATTTCCTTTACACTTCTGTCACCAAATGATAGATTCTTGAAATAATCACTCGATAAAAAGTTGTTGTTCTTTAACTCAACTAAAAACGAAGTCGTAATGTAACTCTGGATTAACAAATTGTCTTCTTGTGTAATAGCCATAGTTTTAAAATTTAGATGTCTTTGTTTAGCACAGATTAAATGCCCTATAATACATGGCTATACGAAAACCGTCAAGTATCCAAGTTATAGAAAACCTTCGTTTCATATTGCTAATCATCTGCTAATTTGATCAATCCAAATTTACAGAATCTTTTGGCACCACTAAAATTGTTCTCGGAGTTCATTTCTATGGCTATCCGTCCGCACAGGTATGTGCTACATCTGCTGAGCAATCTCCGCAATCTCTCACGGATTTATGCGCCTTATGATAAATCACCTCCGGTTCAATATTCGTTCCTAAAACAGTTATTTTCAACCCCTTTTCATCAGCCATTTTGTGAGCCAGGTGGGGAAAACGGACATGTTGACCAGTCCTCGCCGAACGGAATTGGCCAGTCCCTGCTGAGTTTATTAAACTATCATCCATTTGTTGTTGTAAACCTGTTAGCTGCCATGATCCAGGTGGTCATATGACTCCGGCAGCCACTGATCAACTGGTTTGTCGGAAGGGGGTCAAATAGCCCGGCGAGGACTGGTTTATTTTGTCGGTGTGCCTGTTTGACTACTATTCGTCTTCCCCCGGGTTCCTACTCTTTAAAATCCATTAACTCAGGACGGGAATTTATTTTTAGCTTACTATAGATACTGTTGATATGCGTCTTGACTGTGTTGGGACTGATATTAAACTCACTCGAAATATCCTTATTCGATTTCCCCTCTTTTAATAGTTCCAGGATCTTCCGCTCCTGGACGGTCAGGGATTTTTGAAGTGACTGTGATTTCTTTACCCTGCGTTTTCTGATCCACAAGTATCCGAGCACACCCGGAATAATTATAGACACAAGCAAAATAGTCAATATCGAAGGTGCATTGTCCGATGACAAATGCTCCCTGAAAACCGTAAAATAATTATTACCCTGCCCTTTCCATTTAGTGAGAAATTCTTGATAGTACTTCCTGTTTTTAGGGTAGTTGGTTTCAAAACGGCTCATATAAATGGCATACAGAGATACCAGAGGAATGGAGCAGGTATCGGCATATTGCCTGAGGCGATCATAAACGGCATTGCGTAAAAAGTCTCGGTTCATTGTGGGACCATAAAGATCCAGGGTGTCAATCAATCCTTCCATTCTGTTGATTTCCACAAGAGATTGATTGGGTCTATGGCTTGAAAAATCAATAACGGAAATAAACTTCTCCCCGGAGGTAATCCTCAAGGATAAATTTGTTTGACTATTGCAGATCAGAAACAAAAAATTTTCTTCCAGGCCTCCGATATGTAGCGAAGCGGGCGAATCACCCTTTTTTGAAAAATGAATGCGATAAAAATGGTCCTCAAAATCCAGTAAACTGGCATTGAAAGAAAAGTTTCCAACACTGTCAAGTGGAGCTTGTTGGATAATTGATTCATACGAGATCTCGTTCATCCGGGTAAAATCCTCGATATCCGCCAAATAGGCCATTGGATTCCAAATCGTAGTATCCAGTTTAAAATGGCCGTCTATACGGTTCTGGCCTTGGGTTTTATTAAATCCAATCAGGAGAATGAGTAAGAAGGCACACCACTTCATCTTCCCTATCTTCATTGTCTCAAGCGGCTGGCCCCAGGATGCCTTTATTATCACCTTCATGGAAAGCTAATTAGTCTTCGGATTTGATTGCTGTGAAATTATATAAGAAACTTCTGCTTTAGTGAAAGAAGGGGTAAACCGAAGGGTCCATTGCCCTGGCATAGGATAGACAAACTTCTTTTCCAAGGTCCCGGTTACCAGTTCTTTCTCTGCTGATACCTCTTTAGGGTCAGGTGAACCTCCATTTACGGTGATATGGTCCTGTAATACACCATTGGGATTATATACACTCACATTCATCGTTCCGAATTTAACTTTGCACAGAATCTTGATCTCCAGTGAATTGTATTCCGGAGTGATATTAAATCCCACCTTCTCACGATACCCTGATCCCGGTAAGAAATATACGGTTTTACTTCTTTCAAGTTTCAGCATCTCTGGCCGGTCTTCATTTTCTTTCGCCAGACACTCACGGATTTTAGTTCTTGACGTTATAAACTCGATGCCCTGATCACGGATTTCCGCCATTTTTGCTGAATCTGATTTTTCAGCCTGACCCTGACAAATAGCAGAGGTGAAAATGATCATGATAACGACAATGAAACTTTTATTAAAATTTGCTTTCATGGGAGAGAATTTTCTTCCAAAAGTAAGCTGGCTCCAGTTAAAAGCACCATACTTTAAGGGTGATAATGGGGTGAGATTTGGACCATTTTGCTGTGATACTGTACGCGTCGATCAAAAAATCGACCCCCGACAGGATTGACTACCTTCCGATAATATTATTAGTCAACCGACGCCGCTTAAAACTGACTGCTCAAATCCTGGCAACCATCGGAACGTTACTCTCATTTGTTTTGTTTATATTTGCGTATCACTACGATAGTTGTAGTTATTTGCAATTCTAAATGATGGATGAATTAGAATCAAAACCAACCTCCGGGCTTCAGGAATACCTTTTCAAAATAAGGGCTAGAGGCCGCTATTCCTTTACGCTGGATGAACTTAAATCAAGTCTTTCTATTTCAGAAAAGGCTATTAGTCAAAGCCTTTTCCGCTTGAAAACGAAAGGTCAGATTGCCTTGGTTCGTCAAGGATTCTATGTAATTGTACCACCAGAATATTCAGCATCAGGCATCTTACCACCATCTTTTTTCATGGATCAGATGATGAAATGGCTCGGAAGGCGGTATTATTTTGGGCTCTTTTCCGCAGCCGCAATTCATGGATCTTCTCATCAGCAGCCCATGGAATCATTCATTGTTACTAGCCCCCCTGCCTTACGAAGGATCAGTCAGAAAAACCTGGTGATAAATTATTTACTCAAAGGATCATGGGAAGAAAGTGATATCGTCCAGAAAAAAACGGAATCCGGATATATTAATGTGTCTTCTCCTGAATTAACCGCTCTTGATTTACTCCTGTACAATAATTGGGTTGGGCTCAATCGGGCGACTGAAATAATCACGGATCTTGCCCTTGAAATGCACCCTTCAGTATTGGCACAAACCGCCCGGCGATTTCCAGTTACTGCAACCATTCAGCGTCTTGGTTATATTTTGGATCAAGAATTAGGAAATGAAAAACTGGCGTCGACTGTAGAAAAAGTGCTGGATGGCCGGATAGTTCACGTGATCCCACTGTCAATCAGCAATGAGCGAAAAGGGCGAATGTCCCCACGTTGGAAAATCAATATAAATATGGAGGTAGACACAGAATAATGATTCCGAGAAGTTTTATAACCGAATGGAGGGAACAGTCCCAATGGCCGAATGATGCACAGGCCGAACAGGATATGATCATAGAGAGAGCGCTCATCGCCATTTACCAGGATGACTATCTGGCTGACCAACTTGCCTTCCGTGGTGGGACTGCATTACATAAACTGTGGCTTCAGCCTCAGGTTAGGTACTCCGAAGACATCGATCTGGTGCAGGTAGCTCCTCTACCCATAGGAGATGTTCTGTCGCGACTTCGAAAGGTCCTGTCATTCATTGACGGAAAAATTACTGTTGACCGCGGGGACTTCATGACCACCATGAATTACCAATATCTCACGGAAACGGAACCGGTTCAAAAAATGAAATTGAAAATCGAGATCAATTGCAGGGAACATTTTTCGGTTCTTGGCTTTCATCAAAAACAGGCAAGCATTAGCAATACCTGGTTTACTGGTCAAGCCGGCATTCTTACCTATCAGATTGAAGAACTCCTGGGAACCAAACTCCGCGCTCTTTATCAGCGTCGCAAAGGTCGTGACCTATTTGATCTTTGGTATTCATTAACACATCTCAATCCTGATATTGATTTAATTATAAAAACATACCGTGAGTATATCACCCGGCAGGGGCGAAGAATTCTTACTGAAGATTTTAAAATCAACCTGGAAAACAAGATAAATGATCTTGAATTTCGTAAGGATATGGTGGGCCTCTTACGATTGGACAGGACCTACAATCCTGATGAAGCCTTCCAATTAATCAAATCTGAAATCCTGGATCGTCTCTGAATAAAGGTTGTAAGGCTGCCCATACATACCGCCTGTGAAATCCTGTTTTCGACATTGGGGATTCACACATCTACAACCGTAATCCCATGCCGACGATCAAACAGGAATTCCTATCTTTCATACAATTTGATTTTCAGCCATTGGTTTCCATGATCTCCCTGGAATATTAACACTAATCTATCATGAAACAGTTACTGATTTTTGCATCGCTCACGTTAACCTGCCTGACACATCTTAATGGACAGGAGTTGGGAATTCTGGCACTTGACCATCAGGCTTTAAAGAAGGCGCAACAAAAGATTGTGGAACTGCAGGCTGATAACTCCACTGTCCAGTTTCTTGAACAAACACAGCAATCATTTACGCAGGAGACCTCTGCATGCAGTATTATCAAGGCGGAGGGCCGGACTTATATTTTCGATTTCCTGAAATCAAAGGTCCATGCTTATGATGAGGCGGGTAACTATTTGCACACCATTTACCGGAAAGGCAAGGGCCCCAATGAGTATAAACAGATCCGGAAGGTTTTCACGGCAGGTCCCGGGAAATTAGCGATCTGGGATTCAATGCTGGATAAAATCATTCTGTTTAATGATAAGGGGGCACCGGTAAGAGAAATTATGCTGAACTACGATCTGGATGCAATTCTCTACCATTCAGGATTCTATTATGGATTGGGTCTCGATAATGAACATTACAACCTGATTAAGCTGGATGAATCCGGTAAAACGGCTCAGAAGTGGGATGTGCTGGGCAAGGAAGACATGGAGGTTTGTATTAAGATGAAAAGTTTCAACTGCCTTTTTGTATATGGAAACCAGGTGTGTTTTGCCGTCCAGCCCATGAATTCAATCCGGTATCTTCAGGATGGTGTGATCAGGGACTTCATGGTTTTTGATTACGGAAAGGATCGGATCTCAAAAAAATCACTGCTTGCAGCAGATCCTCTTGGTGCAAACCGGGAGAATAAAACAATCTATATCAGTTATATCTATTCACGGGGCCAGTATATGTGTCTTGTTCTATCGGATGGTGAAAAAATGCGGGATCTGTTCCTGATTCCGGGTAAAATGCCGTTAACAGAGATTACATTCCGATGGTCTTTCGATCATGGCTGCAACCTGACTTTATTACCCGCCTTTACTTCATACCATGAATCCTTGTTTTTTCTGACCGATGTTTCAAAACTTCAGGAGTTAGGGAGCAGCTTAACCACTGATTCAAAGAGACTTGATCAAATGATTGCCGAATATGGCCAAAGGCAAGGACTGCTACTGCTTAAAACAACGGCATTACTCTAGTCAAGCGATATTAGTGGCAAAAGCGGACAAACTGACCAGTCCTAGCTGAGTTGATTAAAACATCATCCATTTATAGTTGTAAGCCTGATGGCTGCCATGATCCAGGTGGTCAGATGAGTCCGGTGGTCGCGGATCAATTGGTTCGTCGGAAGGCGGTCAAATAGCTAGACAATAGAGGTTCATCCTTGGGCATTACTATACTTGGCTCTGCCTTGGAGACTCAATGTCTATATGATCCATGGAACCTAGGGCTTCGTCGATATGAAATACGCCGATAGGGCAAGACCAGCCAGGTAAGAACCGAGCAGGCACTCCTGTACAGGCAGGGCGAATATCCAACTGACAAGAAAAGCGATAACCGGACCAATGATGCAAGTGAGCAGGGTGACGTTTAGAATCATCTTCACTACTGTTCGAAGTTGCCTTACCATTGACATGGCAGTTCTTTGGTTAGGTTTTTAATTTATTTCAGTTGACAAGCGATTGATCAACTTACTCATCCTTCACACAGCGAATAGAGAATCCCATATCTCGCCATTCGAGGCTACTTGATGTATTGGTGAACCAGGAGTCAAACCTCCAGCATTCTGCTGTCCGAGGTTCATTATTAATGCTCGTTGAGGTAATTGTCCAAAAATAAGCGACCCCTCCTGCCCCTCCAAAGCCTCCCCCGAGAAAACTAGCTGGAAGAGTGTTAAAGCCCGAAGAATTGTCTCCATTACCATTTTGGACCCACCCGGTTAATGACTTAAGTCTGAAGGCATCCATTTTAAGATTACTGTCAACATTTTTACATAGGGTCATCCACTCAGTTGTGGTGGGCAAATGCCAACCCTCAGGACAAGAAATTTTCGCCGCTTCCCAATTATACAAAACACCGTACTCTTGGTAGTAATGGTTGTTCTTAGCACCTACCACATCCTGATTATCAAAATCATATACATAATAGATTGGTTCAGTTTTGGATTTTGTGGCCGATGAACTGACTTGTGGTAGATAAGCCAGATTCTCAGCCATCCAGACCTGCTTCCCGATCTTAACCCATTTGTATTGATGACTGTCACGAGCATCTGTGAAAGTAACCATCGTGTCAAGAACAGTAACACCAATGCTGTCAGTTACCCGATAGATACCATCTGTAACTGTCACTAAAATATAATGTTGCCCGATTCTTTTTGGTGCAATCCAAATAGGACCACCAATATTGTTCCCATGGTAGGACCATATAAAGGTAATGGGATCGCCATCCACATCTGAGGCACCGCATGTAAGGTAAATCGTATCGCCGGGGTAAACCGAATCCGGATCGGCGAAGAGACCATCAATAGTTGGGGATGTATTCTTGGTACAGGAAAGAACAAGGGCTGTCAACAGGAGTAGTAGTGTCAACCGGTTCATGGTGGTAAGGGTTGGTTTTCTTTACTAAATTACAATAATTGTTATCAGCAACCTATTTTCAACTGTCCCGGATGCACTGTGTGAGAAAATCTGAATGCCTTGTAAGAAAATCTTCGAATCAGGCACTGCCTTGTCGTGTCAAACTTCAATATCCTCGTACGTATTTTACATTTAACGACCCAAAAACGTACTACTCACCTGGGGGTAGGCAAGACAGAGGTGGGAGGAGTACATGTACCGGGATATCCCACTCTTTTTTGAGCTTCCTTTTTGGCGTCACCTTCAAAAACCAGCGATACAACAGATACAAAAACAAAAAAACCGTAGCTTATCAGCCAACATATTAAATCCAAACTAACAAAAGGACTCCAGAGCCTAAATATAGAAGACCAGTCGCATATAACGACCAGATCGGTGAATCAGAGCTAGAAATACCAACAGGAGTTTTTAATGTCAAAATTTACCGAATGGTTTAGCATTTGCAACTGGCCTGGACAAGACTCGCCTTTGGAGCTCTCTAAATCCTTCGCCGCAAATGTTGAGACGATGAAAAAGTCACAGGAATCTCACACGAGTTTGTCATATGATAGGTTTCAGTCAATACTGACCCCGAAAAAAGTACCAACCTAATCTGAAAACAGTGTCCTGCCATTTGGAAGCTGATATAATGTAACTTAAAAGATGAATGCTTTTGTCCAATCAGGTATGATTTATCAACTGGCCGTACTTCCTATCCCGGCAAATACCCCCACTGAATTAGCTCCTCCCGATCGGATATTCTCCTAATTCCACCGTCAAACATCAGGTAGTATCGATTGGCGATATCAAGAACATTGCGGTAATCGTGATCCGTTAGAATAATTCCTGTATCAGCGGAGCGGGCGATTATAAATTCCTTCACCCGGTCGATGATCAGGGGAGAGAGTCCGTTAAAGGGCTCATCCAGAAGTATAAAACGGGCACCGGATTCCAGAATCAGCCTGATTTCAAGGTATCTTCCCTCCCCGCCCGAGAGGACTTTAATCTGCTTATCCCTCGAATTACCGATCATAGGATCAGTCAGGAGCAATTCTGATTTTCTTGGCAGGAAAAGGTCAATGGCTTTTTTTACGGTCAGGTTTCCCGGCAAGAAGGCATCCTGGTGTAAATAGTTAATCAGTCCTTTTTTCAGATAAGGCTTGCTGTAGATCGCTGAATTTATGCGGATAAACCGATTATCGGCCATTAGGGTACCGAACAGTATCTTTAGAAATGTCGACTTTCCCGATCCGTTCCTGCCCATCAGGCCAATCACATCACCCTGTTGGCAACGCAAAGAAATATCAGTCAGGACTCTGCGCTGGCCAAATGATTTCAGTACGCTGTCAATCTCGAGAAGTGATTCCATGCTATATCAGGATGGGGATTAATCCAACAGGAACATTCAGGAGTGCAGAAACGAGTATCAGACTAAGCTTGGAGATTCCCTTGTTGTAATAGAAATAATATTCAGTTTTATGCGTCAGTTCTTGATAAAGAATGCTCATCAGGAAGCCTGCACTCATAAAAGATAAACCTAAGGTTAATAAAAAGTGACCAGACAGGAGTGCTAATACCGAGGAAATTAACACATTAATGACCGCCAAACGCTTATAGAAATTCCAGAATAACCGGAGGCTCAAGTTCTTCATTTCTTTTTGACCTATTTCTTAACTTTTGCCTTCATATCCTCCAGCCCTCCTGCCCTACTTCATCGTCACCACCGCCACCACCGGATTATCCTCGATGGAGAGCTTTGCGGCCATGTCCTTGAAACTTTGATGGATTTCAGGAATCTGGCCTTCGTAAAATGACATTTTACCTTGTGCATAATCGATAAGTACCGGGGCATCATAAAGGCTAACTAAGGTCCTGCCAGAAACGGAGGCTTTCGGCCAGAAAAGCAAGCCTCCATCGAGATCATTCAACATCCCGGTAAAGTCCGGTCCATGGGACGATTCAATCAAAGTTGAACAATGAGTTACCTTACCTGTTTCCCGGGAGGCAATAAAAAAATGCATCTCTGGATTGGTGGCATATATCAGGCAATAATTCCCATAAACTCTGACAGAATTAATATGACCTGCTTCGCCCGGATTGAATCCTGGCAATGATTCCCAGCTACCCTCAGTATTACGCATGTAGATATTATTAAAAGGCGCTTCAAATACGGTGATCGAACCATTATCCTCCCATAACACTTGCATTGCATCGGTCATTGAAAGTCGTTCCTTGAGGTGTGTGGTTTTATACAACTCGATTCTTTGTAGCTCCTTTCCTTCCGGTGAAAGGTAAATCAAGCGGGAATCACCGACTATTTCATCCTGGATATCGACAGACAAAGCAACCATTCTGTTTTTCGAATCCGGAATCAGCCTGACTATACTTTTGTCCACCGGAAATTCCCGTATCAGTTCGCCCTGTAATGAATAGATCAGAGCTGAAGAATTTGCCGGATTGAAAATGGCGAGCCAACCTTCCTTCTCATTGATAACAAAAGAGTTAATCCGCACAACTTCCCCAGGCCCCTCGCCGATCGATCCGATCTTACCCTGAAACTTGCCTTTGTTATCAAAAACCAAGATCGGCTGGTCTTTCGGTACTACAAAGAAGTGCTGTTCGGTTGCCTGGAGCTTGCACTGCCAGGCATTTGGTATGTAGCACTCTTCCCGGGTTTCGAGGGGAATATATCTGATAGATTTTGCCATCTCTGA
>Ga0209417_1007759_pt1 | contig 10154 bp, 8 predicted proteins | sample RifGroF2_FD_184002 | JGI IMG/M metagenome (GOLD analysis project Ga0209417, IMG submission 184002) | Groundwater microbial communities from Rifle, Colorado, USA - Groundwater F2 (SPAdes) (version 2) | ecosystem: Environmental > Aquatic > Deep subsurface > Groundwater | place: Rifle, Colorado... | reverse complement strand
GTTAACAGAACTCTGGAAATCATTGAAAAAACAGGCTTATATTATGCAAGCAACTCCGCCTGCAGAAATGAATGGTGGATTTTATGCAGAAGAATGGCCGGCGGTCTGAATAATGTAAAGCAAATAAATTTTGCGGAAATGGCAAAAAATCTTTTTTTAAAAAATATAGATCCACGCCAAAAAAAGAACTACAAAAATGAAGGAAAAAATTTTATTCTGAACGGATTTAACTTTGATGAAATAAAGATTAATCACGGAGAAATGTCGGAGATTCTGCGTATGACAGGAATGCTTGAAAATATTGATTCATCTTTTAAAACAGAACTCGGCCGGATAATGTTAAATGCAATAAATAAAGATAAATCCCTTAAATATTTTGACGATGTAATAGGGACGATAGGGCATTTGGGCGCGCGGCGGCCTTTATATGGAAAAATCAATAATACTGTTACGCCATCAGAGGCTGAAGAATGGATAAAATTATTATTAAAACTCCCTGAATTTAACGGTAAACATATTTTTTCTCTTGTTCAATTATCAAGAAAAACTGGCGATCGATTCAGGGATATAAACGATAATCTACGTTTGGAAATCCTGAAGAAAATTAAATCTCTAAAAGGGCCGCTTAGATTTAGAACACTTATTGAGAGCGGCGGCGAACTGACAACAGAAGAGAAGCGTCTAGCGTTTGGCGATTCGCTGCCTGCCGGGATTGTTTTAACAGAGTAACAGCCGGTTGATTCTAACATTTAAGTAATTAGTGGAAAAAATATCGCTTTCAATATACAAAAAATGCGGGTTAAAAATATATAGACAATTTTGTTTTTTTTGGTAGAATTAATTTTATTTTGATTTAAAAAAATCCGATAAATTCGGGTGAGGAGTTTTGATGAGATCAAATGATCCAAAAAAATTTTTTTCTGAAAAAGAAGAACAGCAGATAGTTTCAGCGATTAAATCAGCTGAGAAAAATACCTCCGGGGAGATTCGTCTGCACCTTGAAAAAAAAGTTAAGGGCAATATATTTGAATTTACAAAAAAGAAATTTGAACAACTTAAAATGACACATACAAAAGAGCGTAACGGCTGTCTTATTCTGCTTGATTTAACAAACAGGAAATTTACGGTTGTAGGAGACAAAGGAATAAACGATAAAGTCGGTATTGATTTTTGGAACGAGGCTGCTGAAGATATGCGTAAACATTTTGCAGAGGATAAATTTGCTGATGGTATTTCATCAGCGATTCTAAATATAGGAAAGAAATTGAAGGAGTTTTTTCCATATCAGAAAGACGATATTAACGAATTGCCTGACGAAATAAGCAAATCATAAAATTATGGCTAAATACAACATTTCCTCATTGAAAGAAAAAAGTATTGAAGAAAAAATGAGACAATTGAATATATCAGAAAATGATATTGAAGAGCAATTTGTCAGGTCTTCGGGTAAAGGCGGCCAAAATCTAAATAAGGTTTCGACTTGTGTTTTCATTAAACATATACCAACGGGGATAACGGTTAAATGTCAGGAACAACGAACCCAAAATTTAAACAGATATTTAGCTCGAAAAATTCTTGTTGAAAAAATTGAAGAATTGGTATTAAAAAAAAAATCCGAGCATCAGGCGCGTATTGAAAAAATCAAGCGGCAAAAACGCAAGCGTTCAAAGCGCGCAAAGGAAAAAATTCTACATGACAAAAAAATAATCTCTAAAAAAAAAAAATTACGCAGCGGCAGTATAGATATATAAGCTTTAATCTTTTTATAATTTTTCGAATGGGAACTAATAAGTTAATTTTAATAAGGTTACGACAGACTGCTAAGATAATTAGCGTATCCATCCTTTTATATTTTTTTAATCCACAGATAGAATAAAAAAGAAATTAGTATTCCTGCTGTAAAAATGGTTATAATCATGCCTATATAAAAATATAAGGGTTCATATTTCAATAAAACTTCGTTTATACCGCTGTCTATATAAAAACCTCTGAAAAAAAGATTTGTTTTTATAAATTCAGAAGACTGACCATTTATATATATTTTCCAGTCTTTATCGTAAGGTTCAAGATTTACTATGAAACCAGGATCTGTTGATTTCACTGAAAGTTTTATTAAATCATTTGAATAACTGATAATATCAATTTTACAGTTTGAATTATTTGGAAAAGTTTTGCCTGTAGATTTTTGAGATGAAAAAATAAGCGCAGTATCGGAAAAATTTCCGATACTTGAAAGTTTGCTGAAATCATATTCTATACTTGAATCAAATACTAAATTTTTTACGCTGAAGAAGAGAGGTAATGATTTTATATTACGATATAGAAATTCATTTTTATCAACGGCGGCTAATTCCCAGGCACTAAATGAAAGCGGTAAATTTGAAATAATATATTTAACGCAGGTAAGATCAAATTTCTGAGATTGGATATTTTCAAAGTACAACCGGTTTGATTTTACAATTCTATTTACATCATCGCGTTCATTGATAAAACACTGGAATTTTGCAATATTATTAGAAATCATATTTTGATAGCCGTCAATATTTTTTAAATTTGAAATATAATGGTTTCTATTTATATTTATTTGTTCCGGAAAATATTTTATTCTAAATAAGCCAGTATCGGCGGCGATTAATTTATAAATTGTCGAATTTTTGTCGGGAATAGAATTTTTTGTAATATTTTCAGGAGTAACTAAATAAAAAAACAGGACATATTCGGAAATCAATACAAATATAGCCAGCGCCAACAAAACTTTTTTTTTACAAAAAATATATATGGATATAAAAATTATAAATAAAATTCCTGTTAATAAACTTTTATTTACATTTTTTAGAATATGCTCAAAATGGCCGCCGCTAATTGCATTTTTTAAATTTAAAACTATACTTGACGAACTTTTGATTTTAGAAATGTCATTTAAAATGGTTCCAAAGAAAAAAAGTATGCTGCATAAAAAAAACAGCAATATCGTGAACCCAATCAAAATTTTTTTTGTGTCTTTTTTTTTGGCAATAATAATATTCTTTAAAGTTAATCCGGATATTATTGATATTCCAAATAAAACAATTGAGTAGAGCCTGATTGGTCCTCTGAACATTTTAAATCCCGGTATAATTGAGTAAAGGATTTTAAAAACCGGTAGATACTGTCCGAATGCAGCAAGAAAAGTTAATAAAGCAATTAAATACCAAAAAAGTATTTCACGGTTTTTTTTTGCAAAAATTAATCCTGCAATAAGCAAAATCAAAGCAGTTATTCCGGTAAATTGCGAATAATCTTCATAGCTTTGTAGAAAAAAAGAATTGTCAAACCCCCAAAAAAAGGGGAAGATATTTTGAATCAAATGACTAAGCGAGACAGAATATTGCTGAGCTAATTCTAAACCGGCGTTGACAGGCCGGACAGTTATTTTAGAAAAATAAAAAGAAGGAATAAGCTGAACAGCGCATAAAGCGGCTGAAAAAGAGCAGAGTATAAATATTCTGCAAAATGTATAAATTCTTGTTTTTAACAGCAGTTCGTTATTTGAAAATATGATATAAGGAAAAAGAATCAGGCATTCATAATACACCTGCTGCGGATGACCGGCAAGGATTTGAAGACTAAACAGGAAAATAAAAAATAAATCAAAGAAAACAGGTCTGAAAAAATTCGATCTTTCAGATTGTTTTTGCAACAGGATATCAGTGATGTAAAATATGAGCGGATACAGGCAATAGCTGCCAAGCAGCATATAATGGCCTTTGAAAACACAGTTGGCTGTAAAGCCGCCGAGTGTAAAAATAATTGAAGAAACAACAGATGAAAAACAACTGCCGGTTTTTTTGTATATCCAGAAATACATTAAAGCCGAGCTAAGAATCAAATATAAAAACATAATGAAACCAAAAAAGTTTTCAGGAGTGATTATTTTAAAATATATCAGCAGGGAAAGAGGATGAAAGGTCATCATTGAAATTGAAGCAATGTTAGGAATACCACAAATTATATTCGGATTCCACTTTGAAAAACCTGAGTTGTATACAAAATTGATCAATGGCTGCATCTGAAAACTGATGTCGCTGCCGATAACATTATTATCAGCGATAATAATTGCTAAAGTAACAATAAAAATGCAGAAAAAAATCAAGAAATTGATTTTACGTAGTTTATAGTTTTGATTCGGAGCCATAATTTTTTTTGCCGGAGGTGTGATTTTATATAGTTTACTTTGCACGCATCTATCTTCAGATACTGTTTTTGATCTTGTGTCTAAATAATTATCTGAATATTTTAATTTGATGTTATCAAAGGAAGCTGACGCTCCGGCAAATTCATAGATATAATCTTTTACACTTTTAAATTTATAATTTAAAGTTTGAATGGATTTTTTACAATACAGCCTGTCAATCTGATCAGGCGTTACCGATGATTTAATCTTGAAAAAGCTGAGGAAATATTTAATGAAAAACAGAAGGAATTCAGGAAGCGGCAAAATCATAATTTTTTTATTAGCTGCTGCGGCAATATTTTTTACAAGTTCTGAATAAGAATAACCTTCTGAACCATTAATTGTAATTATCTGATTTTTAATATTCAGGTTGAAAATGTAATCATTAATTATATTAACTACATCGTCAATATAAACCGGATATAATTTATATTTAATATTTACTGGACAAAATAATATTGTTTTACTCAAAGTATCGGAAATAAGTTTTTGAATTCCTTCGCTTTTTTCAGTTCCGAAAATTTCAGAAGGCCTGAATATCAGCCAGTTTTTAAGGTTATTTTTAATATAATCTTCCGCTTTAATTTTTGAAATGCCGTAACCGCCGCTTTTATACCCCGCAGTTCTCGAACTTATAAAAATCATTGAGCATTCAGGATTGTATTTTTTTAAGGCGTCGACAATATAAACAGTGGATTTAAAATTAACTTCTTCGTATTCAGCCTGATTATAAGAATGGGTGATTGCCGCTGCATGTATAAACAGATCAATTTTTTTTTCAGATATAATTTTTTCAATAAAATTTTTGTTAGTTATATCTCCTTCGATAATTGTAAAATTACTATCAATAGACCGGGTTTTACATTTTCTGGTAATGCAGTGGAAAGTATGCCCTTTCTTATCAATCAGAGCCAGAAGTTTTTGCGCTAGCGCGGAGGTGTATCCAGTAATTATTATATTCATGTTATTAAAGCTAATTTTTTCGCGTTAAAAACAGGAAATTATCCCGAACTGCTGTCAAAATTATTATTTCGAAATTGTTCGGACTAATTCTAATCAGTTATTTAAAAAATTTTTTTTTTGCAATTTAAATTGAAAATCAGGATTACTTAAATAACTCCTTTATCCTGAAATACATCAAGTTTTTTATAAACTCAAAAATAGCGCTGATTTTTACAAAAGAACCTCTTGATTTTATATCGTAAAAATGAATTGGGAATTCTGTAAATTTCATTTTTAACCGCCTGACGCTTATCATGATTTCAGCATCTATAAACCAATCATTTGAGGTAAGCGACATTTTTTTGTAAGCTTCAGCAGTTAGAATTTTAGGTTTGGAATTTGCATCTCTGCATTTAAAATTTGGAAATAAAATCGAAAAAAGGAAATTATAAATCCTGGAAATTAAAATTCTGTAAAAACCATCGTCTCTTTTTTTTCTGTAAGTTTTTACCAGATCATAATCGCTGTTTTTTATTGTTTTGTAGCATGTTTCAATGCTTTCAATTGGAAACTGTCCGTCTCCGTCAATAACGCAAATATATCTGCCATCGGCGGCGAATAACCCTTTCCGCATATCCCAGCCCATCATTCCGCGTTTTGGTTCGATAACTGTTTTTATGCGTGTGTCATTCGCCGCAAGCTCTCTGATAATGTCTTTAGTTTTGTCAGCGCTTCCTTCAATATAATTTCCTACAAGAACAAGCTGCCAATCTTGGGTAAGTGAATGAAGTAGTTTTTTTAAACCGTCAACAAATGAAATTATATTTTCTTCGGAACGGTAACACAAAACTACAACAGACAATTCATAAAAATTTTCCGGTTTATTCAAATTACACAATCCCCTGATCTACCATTGCATCGGCAACTTTTACAAAACCCGCTATATTTGCGCCTTTCAGATAATTTATAAATCCATTTTCTTTTCCATATATAACACATTGCTCATGAATGCTCTTCATAATTGATTTGAGCCGGCCATCAACTTCGTCGCGCTGCCAGTTCAGATGCAAACTATTCTGAGACATTTCAAGGCCGCTGGTAGCAACTCCTCCAGCGTTAGTAGCTTTTCCAGGGGCATAAAGAATTTTGTTTTCTATAAATATTTTCTGGGCTTCAGGCGTTGACGGCATATTCGCGCCTTCAGCAACGCAAAAACATCCATTTTTTATCAATTCTTTAGCATCGTTTCCATTAAGTTCGTTTTCAGTAGCATTTGGAAGAGCAACATCGCATTTGATAAACCACGGTGTTTTTCCTTCAAAATACTGGCATTTAAAAGCGTCTGCATATTCTTTAATTCTGCCGCGTTTAATGTTTTTAAGTTCTTTTATGAAAATTAATTTGTCTTTGTCAATTCCAGCAGGATCGTAAACAGTTCCGTTAGAGTCTGACACGCTGACTACCTTTGCGCCCAGCTCAATACATTTTTCTATTGTATACTGCGCAACATTTCCCGATCCTGAAGTAATTACCGTTTTACCTGATAGCGTATCATTTTTAGTTTTTAGCATTTCCACAACAAAATATATTAGCCCGTAACCTGTAGCTTCAGGCCTGATTCCTTACCAAGTGTGTTTAGCATGTGCTGAACGAAGTAAACGGCTCCGAAACCGGTTGCTTCCGGACGGATCAAACTTCCGCCCCAGCCAATTCCTTTGCCTGTAAGTACACCGGTGAATTCATTAACCAGTTTTTTATATTGCCCGAACATATAACCTATTTCTCTTCCTCCAACTCCAATGTCTCCGGCTGGTACATCGGTATTTGGCCCGATATGTCTGAATAATTCATTCATAAAAGCCTGACAAAATTTCATCACTTCATTGTCAGATTTTCCTTTCGGATTAAAGTCTGATCCGCCTTTACCGCCGCCCATAGGTAAAGTTGTGAGCGCGTTTTTAAATACCTGTTCGAATGCCAGGAATTTTAAAATTCCAAGATTTACAGTTGGATGAAGACGTAAGCCTCCTTTGTAAGGACCAATAGCGCTGTTCATTTGAACGCGATAACCACGGTTTACCTGGACTTCGCCCTTATCATCCACCCACGTTACACGGAAAATAATAACACGTTCAGGTTCAACAATCCTTTCAAGAATTTTAGCTTTTTGATAACGCGGATTTGAATCTATTACCGGCATTATTGAATTCAATACTTCGTGAACAGCCTGATGAAATTCTGGTTGCCCGGGGTGTTTTGATTTTAAACTTTCCATAAAAGCGTCAATCTTAGAATTCATAAAAAACCTCCTGAAAATTTTTTATTTAAAAAATTTTAGTTTCACTGTTCAGTCAGCGTAATTGCCTCAAATCTACAAGCGTTAAAGCAAGCCATGCATTTAACACATTTTGTTTGATCAATTTTATGCCTTTGCTTTTTATCGCCTGTTATAGCGTTGACCTGACATTTTTTTGTACAAAGAGTGCAACCTTTGCAATTCTCGTTGATTTCAAGTTTAGGCCTCGGAGCAATTGTATCAGTAATAGCCTTTACGGGTTTGACAGGACATACTGTATGGCATTTTCCGCAATTTATACATTTCGAATAATCTATAACGGAAAGATTATTAACAATCTCAATTGCAGAGACCGGACATATTTTTTTGCAAAGTCCGCAGGCAATACATACGACGTCGCATTTGGTTTTTGCAATTTTTCCTTTATCAAGATTTTTGCAGGAGACAAAGACGCTATTTCTTTCAGGCAATAAAGAAATTATTTTTTTCGGACAGGCATCAACGCACGCGCCGCATCCTACGCAATTTGAATCCATTACTACCGGAATATTTTTTAATTTAAAATTAATTGCATTGAATTTACACACCCTGTAGCAGTTGCCCATCATAAGACACCCGAATTCGCAATATTTAGGGCCGGTCAGGAGTTTGGCAGCCATTTCGCAGTCATGGATTCCTTTGTAATCATATTTATAGCGGATATATTCTTCTTCGCCACGGCAAAGAATTCGAGCTATTTTTTTTTCTGTTTTATCCGCTTTTTTACCGAGTATCCGGGCAATAGCGTCAGCGGTAACAGAACCTCCAGGCGCGCAGAGATTTACGCTTACATTTACGCCGGGTTTAATGAGCGCTTCTGCATATCCCATACATCCGGGATAACCGCATGCGCCGCAATTTGCTTTCGGCAGTTTGTCATAAATGGCAGCAACGGTTTCGTTAACTTCCACAGCAAGTTTTTTTGAAGCGAACACAAGAAACAAGGCGAAAATAAGCCCGAGTGCGCCGAGTAATATTACTGAATAGACTATAATCATTTTAGAGTTCCTTATTTAATATAAAAATATTTTTTGATTCTTGTATATGTTGTCAGGTCAATTTCATCAATTTTTTTTAACTCAGTTATTTTTGAAAATCTAATATTTTTGTTGCGGTATTTTATAATAGCTTTTCCGACAAGCGGGGTTATTCCTGGTAATTCCCGAATATCTTCGTATGTCGATTCATTTATGTCTTTCGGCGGAACATTTTCTGGATATATAACTTTTGTTTTTTTATATTTCTTCAATACGACAAAGTCTTTAATTTTTTCGATTTTTTTTTCTCCGACTCCGTTTATCTTTAACAAATCTTCAAGTGTTTTAATCCCATTGTTTTCTTCCCGGTAATCAATAATTTTCTGGGCAAAATTTTTACCAATGCCTTTTATTGTGCAAAGTGTTTTTTTATCTGCAGAATTTAAATCTATTATACTGCTTTGCGCTGTTTCTGCCCGCTGCTCAATTTTCATTCCTTCGACCGGTTTAACTGTAAACGCCTGCCTGAATCCATGTAATTTATTTTCTCCAATGCCGGGAACATTAATAATTTCTTCGATATTTGTAAATTGTCCATGGGTTTCACGGTATTTAATTATTTTTTCTGCTGTAGCGAGGCCGATACCGTCAACTTCCATCAATTGATCTACAAGCGCGGTATTAAGATTTATCTTAAGCGATTCATCAAACATATTTTTTTCAATCGGAGTCAGTTCATCAAAAGACTCATATGATACTGCAATGCTTTCAGCCGGTATCTCCTGTTCCGGCGGTTTCTTTAAATTTAGTTTTAAGGCCTCATTTTCGGAATTAAGTTTGATATTTTTTTTTATTTTTTCAAAATTAAAGGAAAACAGCATATTCGCAATGACTATTATTAACATTAAACCCGAATAAAAAATATATCTGGTCATTTCTCACCAATATTAGTCGGTTTAGCTGCAAATTATTTAGGCTCAACCTCTGAAAGATATGACATTACAATCGCTGATGTAACGGCTGCGTTCAATGACTCAACCTTATCGCTGATTGGCACCGTGATTTTTTCGATTGATTCGTCATTGATAAATACTTCGCTTATCCCGTGATGTTCATTACCGATTACAATTGCAATTTTCTCATCATTTTTGTTTATAACTGAAGTATATGATTTTGTAACTTTCGGGCTTGTAGCATAAATTTTGAAATTACGCTGTTTTAGCGTTTGAAGTATCATGTCAGGTTCAATATCGCTTATTATCGGGATATGCAGATGTGAACCGAGCGCGCTTCTTATAACCTTAGTATTGTATAGTTCGACGCTTTTAGAAAGTATTACGAGACCGGACATATTGAAAGCAACGGCAGTTCTTATGATTGTTCCAAGATTGCCCGGATCTGAAATAGTGTCAAGAACAATTATCCGTGATTTCGCAGAGTTAAGCGCGGGTTCGATTGGCGAAAATTGCATTGGCGCCGAACACAGTATTCCCTGTGGAGAAACAGTATCTACGATTTTTTTAAATTCATCATCCGGCATTATATAAACAGGAATTTTTAATTCAGCTATTTTATCAAGAAGCTTTTTAGCGCGAGGATGTTTTTCAAAACTTTCGGAACGAACAATGTATTCCGGAATTATGCGCGCATTAAGTAGTTCGGTTATACACAGAACTCCCTCAAGCAG
>Ga0209417_1007757_pt1 | contig 10158 bp, 7 predicted proteins | sample RifGroF2_FD_184002 | JGI IMG/M metagenome (GOLD analysis project Ga0209417, IMG submission 184002) | Groundwater microbial communities from Rifle, Colorado, USA - Groundwater F2 (SPAdes) (version 2) | ecosystem: Environmental > Aquatic > Deep subsurface > Groundwater | place: Rifle, Colorado... | reverse complement strand
CCGGCAGACGGAAACAATTATCTCCTTTTAAAGAAGGAACTGATAGGCGATGTGGTTTTCAGCGCCAATGTGATTGCGTATCCGCTTGAGGAGGATGGAGACAGAATAAGCGAAATAGTCCTCATCCTGAACGCTACCCTGCCTGATAACTGGGATGATTTTCTTGATTGTTACAGCATTCATATAGCCGCCAATCAGAACACGCGCGCCTTCATAGCCAAACATGAAGTGGAAGTGATTTCCAACGAGTATGTCATGATCGAACCGAGAAAACGCTATCTTCTCGTTGTCGAAAGAAAAGGCAGCAGCATTAAAGTCAGTCTCAATAACCAGATTATACTTTTCTATCAGGAGAATTACCCCTTTACCGGAATGTTTTTCGGCTTCCAGAATAAAGGCGCGAACATCCTGATATCGGATATAAAGCTCAAAGTCCAGGGCATGCCCAGTAACGTTTCCGCCATAAATGTCCCGGAAGCTTTGATGGAAGAGAAGTGCTACGAGGGCGCCATGAAACGTTTTCTCGCGATAGCCCAGGGCCATAAGAACCGCCATCTTGGAGCGTGGGCATGTTACCGCGCCGGCATTGCCTCTTATCTTATGAACAGAAGCCTGAAGGACGCTTTGAGAATATGGCTTCCTTTGCGGAAAGGGCCTTATGCTCTTTTTGAAAAACTCGGCAAAGCAAGTCTGGAGCTTGAAAACGGACGTCATCTGGGAGCTATAGGAATTATTAATTCGATGTTGTCGGATAATGCCCCTGTGCCGCATCTGGAATCGGTGGCGGATATTGTTTTCACGCAGGCCCAGCAGTGGCTCCGTCAGAAACAGAAAGGCGAAAAAGAATGGAAAATAATCGACGGCTGGGTAAGGCTCTCATTGAAATTCGGACAGAGGCTTGAAAAGAAAGAATCAATAACGCCTTCAATCCTCTGGCGTTGGATGCTTCTAGCTCTTACCGAGTACCCGAAACATCTTTCCGACTGCATACTTTTTCTCCGGAAGACATTCGGCAAAGGGCAGGGGGCTTTCGCCGAAATACTCACGACAATCGATCCCCTGATGACAATTCTCAAACGCAGTGCCGCGATGTCCGGTCATGCCTTCCTGGTGGACAAAGTTATGCGGCTCATTCTTCACCATGACGACAACCTCGGTAATCTTGAAACACTCGTCCGTTTCTATATCAATTCGGGACATGTCGATGTCGCTGAGAGAATTTCATGCCATATCAACGCGCTCTGTAAAAAACATGAATGCATTATCCCTCCCGTTCCAATTTCGTTTACCGCGTGCCTTTCATGGATAAGGGGCAATGAAAACGCCAGGGGACTGATAGAACTGATGATAAATAAATCCACTGAATGGGCAGTACCTGATGGCAGACTGCTTCTCGGGCTGGATTATTACAAGAACAGGGAATTTCAGGAAGCCAGGAGTTGCTGGCGCGAAATAATCAATGACAATAATGCTATTTCTTTCAACCGCCATCTGGTCGCAAAAGGACTTCTGGGGGAACTTTCGCCTGACCCTCTCGAGGCGGGTGTTCCGAACCGTTCAGACCACCGTGTTCTTTATTGCCTCTTTGTAGGCTACCGTTATTTTCTCGACTGGAAGCAGACGCGCAATGTCCACCAGCAGGACATGGCCGTAAAACTCCTGAAAACAGCGCTGGAAATAATGCGTCCTTCGTATGATATATATTCCGCGACGGAACTTTTCTATCTGATACCTCTTGAAGAATTAGGCTACTATACCGAAGCTCTCAAAAAGCCCGAACCTCTCACTAAAGAAGAAGATGAATGGCTTGAGAAACTCACAGTTGCCGCTTCCGAGATGAAGCCGAGCGGACATCACAAATTTTCCTCCGTCCACAAGTACAGTAGCTACAGAACAAACTCGAAAATTCTCTCCGCCAACGAGGAATAGTTTTTTTATTTGAAAGCTTCAAATGAATTTGATGCCCATGTATTATCAAGATTTTCAACTGACCAGCCTACGCCTTTGGGTGCGTTTATATTAAGTTTTAAGATTTTGCCTTTGTGTTCGCTTGGTATTGGCAGTTCTATTTGCGATACAGTTGGAGTATCGGGATTGCCTTGTATGTTGAACTGCGTACCTATCGGTACAATCCATCGTTTTTGATATATTGAATTCCCATTTATATCCTGAAGCATTACGCCAGCCACAGAGCCCATATTGGCGTCAGCGCCTTTATTCCAGTTGAATTTTATTTTTATCGTATTGTTTGAGAGAGGGGCTTTGACAAAAAAACTTGCAAAACCTGTTCCCAGCGGCGGCATTCTGAAGTAGAAGTAACGGTTTAGATTTATGAAGGTTTTCTGGTTTGAACATGACACTGCGCCCCAGGAATCATTCATGAAAACAATATTGACGAGATAGTCCTGTTTTTTCTCCGAGACAATGTCGATAAGTTCCATTTTTCCGTGGACGTCCCCCGTTATTTCCCCTTCTTTTATCAATGAACCGTTTTCTGACACGATGCTGTAATTTATAAGATCTTCGCCTTTTTTATCAATAGATTTCCAAAAACGGAAGCTTCTTACTCTGTATATTTTCATATTGAAAGGTTTGCCTTTTTCGGCAGATATACGTATGTTGAATTTTGAAGGCGCTCCTCGCTGATAACCTGTCATTTGCTCTATTCCAAGCAGATTTTCAGGCATAAAGGGATTTTCCTTTATTTCAAATTTATCGGCGGCTTGCTGAAATACTATTACTGCAAAGCTGCGTAACCGACAGCCTTGCCATACCTCTTTCAACTTCCCGGATTATTTCCGGTGAGATTTATATTGTCAATGAACACAAATCAAGGCTGATTCTGTCATTGATTTTTATCTTTAAAACAGATTTTTCACCTCATCTTCCCCATCAGCTTTCCGTCAAATCACTGAGTCCTATTTTTGTACAGAGCGCTCTCTGATATCTACAATATCAATATCAGATTTGGGGGCATGAGAACTGTTAAAATGCAATTTCCCGGCGGAGCACGTTTATGATTTTCTTTATTATGCTGATACCTGCGGAGCTGTATTCGCGGATATGGGCCTCGCCGCTGCGTCCGGGCGGGGGAGATGAGTTTTTATCGGTTTCCATGTATATCAGGTAGATTGGGAAAACGAATTTCAGCCCTGTCCCGTCTTCGCTGTGCATTGTCTGTAAATTACCGCCGCATATATCCAGAAGCGGATTTTCGGAAGAGATTGCTTTTAGCGGGGCGGGATTTACTGAAATAAGAGTGCCGTAATATTTTTTCAGGGTCCCGTCCAGAATGACAGATGCCCTGCTGCCGATTTTCAGCCGGGCTATATCGGTTTCGGACGCGTAGGCTTTGACAAGGCGTTTTCCGGACGAAAAGACTTCGCCGAGCAATTCTCCCTCGTTTATCCATTTGCCGGGATGGGTATGACGGTCTGAAATTGTAAACATCCCGTCCATTGTCGCTTTTATGTTCAGATGCGAAAGCAGGCGCGTATTTTCACTTAGAGAATGGGATAGAAGTTCAAGGCGTTTGAATTCAAATTGCGCGTAATCCATCTGTTTTCTGTCTGAACGCACCTGGTCCAGGCAAATTTCCTGTATCATCATATCGAGTTTTTTGTTTCTGCCGTCCCAATCCAGATAGGGATTTTCCAGCAGGAAAAGTTCGTCACCTTTCTTTACACTGCTGCCGTCGCGGACTTTCAGCGCCTTCAGAAAGCCTGGGGTCCTTGCGTAAATAAGTTGGTGCTCGGCGGGAAGTATTTCACATGGAAGAACTATTTTCCATGGAAGCGGGATGAAAAAAATTGCCAGCAGAAGAGCGGCGGAAATTGAAGTCATTCTGATATTTTTCTCATTGAAAGTTTTTCTGATTTTGGATAGTTGGCGCATTTCATTTGTGATTGGCTTGACTATGAGCAGCCAGGCTTCGAGGGCGAAAAGCATCATTCCGATCGCCTTCGTGAATTTCAGATAGACGATCATGATGATTGACGTGTAGAGGAATATTCTGTAAAGGAAAGAAAGCAACGAATAAACTCCTACGAAACGTTTTCTCCAGCCGGGAAGGTCCTGAGCCGAATCTTTTTCAGAACTTTTTATACCGAAAAATTTTTCGCGGCAGAATTTTTTGACCGCTTCATTTCCGCGGATATAGAGGTTGTCGATATTGACCATGTCCATAAGAAGAAAATAACCGTCGTATCTTATGAATGGATTACCGTTTATGAATATGGTGCTGATGACGCTGACCGCGAAAAGGCTGTATGCGATATTGTTGACGGCGCCGGGCGGGGTATTGTTCCATACTATTGCCGCGAAACCGCCGATCAGTATTTCAAAAAGTATTCCTGCCGCGTCGATGAGGCATCTTTTTTTTCTGTCCGGCAGACGCCACGCGTCGGTGATGTCCGTGTAGAAACGCGGGAAAAAAACGATGAAGGCGACACCCATTTTTCGAATTCTGATTCCCTGCAGTTTGGCCGTGTAGGCGTGAGCGGCCTCGTGGAGCGCCTTCAGAACGCAGATTGCCAGGACGTACTCAAGCATTCCCTGAATGTGAAAGGAATTCCAGAAGATGGAGCCGAGCCTTTCAGTTTGCGGGAGAAGTGATATATAACCGTAAAGCGAAAGCAATCCTGCCGCCAGCATTGTCCATTTATTAAAAATTTTTCTGATTAAAGGAGCTGTTTTTTCAAAGAAGGGGTCAGGCCGAAGAAGTGGAATATTCAGAAAAAGATAAGAGCTGAGAAGATAATTCACGAGACGTTTGCCTTTGATATTTTCCGCGTTTTGCGCTATTCTGCCGTCTGCTCCGTAAGCTTTTATAAGCAGATTGCCGCCTTCAAGGAAATATATTGATTTTATAAGATTTTCCTTGTCGATGTTTCCCCCTGAATTTTTGATTCTTTCAAGCAGTGTTTCGAAGCTCTGTTCGCGGTCAAGCAGGGACAGCAGTTTATAATCATCGGCGTCTATTCTGGAATAACGGTCGGCTACCGGATCGAAGACAGACCATGTTTCATGACCGGAAGCGTCTGTTCCGCCTGGAAAGATTTTCAGGTCGGGCCGGAGTTTTCCTATGAGGATTTTATTTTGAGATGGATTATTAGTCAAGGCGGCACCTCAGATTTTTCTCCACCACAGCACGGCGTTGCGGAAAAGATAATATCCTAGCGAGACCCTGGCCCCGCCTATTCTGGCGACGCCGCGCGTTCCGCAGATGAATTTCGCGGAACGGATATCGTCCGGCATTATCTTGACGAGATAACAGAAGCGGCGATCTTCCATCATCATGGGTTTAGGACTGATTGAAAGTATTTTGCCGCGGATAGCCTTTTCCGGCCGGGTGTGCAGGTACATATCTACGGACATGTCGGGACCGAGCACGGAAGCGTCTCTTTCATTGAGATAAACTTCGGCGATGAGATCGGAACTTATGATTACTTCACAGAGTTTTTCTCCGGCGCGTATCAGTTTTCCTTCGAGTTTTTCCCTGCCGTTTATGGATAGTATTCCGCTTCTGGGGGCACGGACTGTAATCTGTGAAAGCAGCCATTTGTATTTCTCGATGTTTATGGCCTCTTGTTCTTTTTTGAGTGTAAGCACTCTTGTCTTTCCGAGGAGTTCTGCGTTGTTGAAGGATTTCTGGCGGTTTACGTCGAGTTCGGCGCAGGTCTGCTCGTAGGATTTGATTGCGGAGGCGAGATTGTAATTGAGTTCGCTTCTGTCGAATTCTATTAGAGGCCCGCCTTCTGAAACATAACTGCCGTTCCCGTGAAGCACCCTGCTGACAATGCCTGTAATACGGCTGTAGCATATGTTTTCACGGTAGGGGGTTATTTCAAAATCCGCCACGACATACTGTCTGATCCTGACGACGCAAAGGGCAAGCAGAAAAATAATCAGGACAAAAAAGGTGATTTTCAGCGGGGAAAGGGATTTTGCCTCCATTAAGTCTCTGAAAGTCCAGAGGGGGCGTCCTGTTTTATGCCATATTGCCTCTGAGTAATGCTGGGCCAGGAGCGTCAGGATATTTTCTTCAGCCTGCGAAATGCCGTTGAAAAATTCAAGCGCCCATATAAAGCCGTGTCTGGAATGGCCAGGACTGTTTCCGCCGGGGGGAGGAGGCAGCGGCAACAGTAAAATATCTGTTGTGGCGTTGTGTTCTCCGGCAAGCTGTCTGAACGTTTCCAGCGCTTCCGGGGCCGTATTCTTGCTTTCTTTGAAGAAAGCCTCGTTCAGTTTCAACGGCGTTTTGAGGGCCGTAAAGGACGCGAGGAGGGAGCGCATATTGGTGCAGAACTCGGAATTTCCGTCAATGATCGGCTGACCGCTGACGGCCTCTATTAGTGGATGGCGGCGCATGTTTGCCAGAGAGGCCCTGTCATAAGCGGAAACAAGACGTGTGTTGTTGACGATATGGAGGGCGACGGCATTGACGGTACTTTTCTGGAACGCCTCATGTCCGAGGCGCAAGACACCGGAAAGCGCGTTCAGTTTGCCTTTGAGATTATTCAGTTCCTGTTCGGAAGCCATTGTTCAGCGTTCCTTTTTCTTCAGAGTGCCTGACATGCCGGCGTTGAGTTTTTTGTCGGCATTGTCTATGAGCACCCTTATTCCGAAAGTCCGGCTTCCGAAATCTATTCTGCCTGAGATTTCATAAATTTTCCCTTTACAGGAGGAGCCTGTTTCATCAATTGTAAATTCCATTTCATCGCCAATTGTCAGTTTTTTTCTCATTTTCGAAGGCAGGTGCATGTCGGCGAGGAGTTTATTGTCATCGATAATTTCCATAATAGCCTGTCCTGCGTTGACGAATTCATTTTCCCTGACGATTTTTTTTGTGAGCCTTCCGTTGAAAGGCGCTTTTATTTCGCATGAGAGTAGGTCTATTTCGGCGAGTTTCATATTGGCTTCGGCGCTTTCCTTTTCGACTTTGCTCTGCTCCAGATCCATCGAGCCTATGGCGTTTTTGTCGAACATTTCTTTATTGCGTTTGCAGTTTTCCGCGGCGAATTTGAAGATCGCGTTGGCTTTCAGGTAATTCTGTTTGTATTGCCTGTCATCAAGCAGAACTATGGTGTCGCCCTTTGAAAAGGCTTCGCCTTCCTTTAAATTGTATTTGGATACGTTGGTACTGACTTTTGCTGAGATGACGGCTTCCTGACAGGGAAAAAGCACTATTTTAACGGGCATTTCCGTTTCAGATATCTGTGCGGAAAGCGAAACTGCCGCGAAGAACATACAAATCACGAAGCGGCAATGCCTGGAAATAAAATTTTTCATATTACTTGCCTGTTTTTTGACGGCGGGCGGACAATCAGGAAATCTTAGCCTGCGATTGAGGCGTGGACGGCTGAAGATTTTCATTCTTTTTTAGTACACCCTGTTTGAGAAGCTGTTCCGCGAGCTGCTGGATGGAATTATAGGTTCTCAGAAAACCTTCCGGTGTCATGATGAGGCGTTCTTTTGTTTCCATACTGGGCTGGTCCGGGTTTTCCGGATTCGGCTGAAACGTGGCGAAGTCAATTCTTACCACTCCGCCGAGAAAATGAATTTTCTCCACACCGTCAACAAAACGTTCTTTTTTTGTGTTGTCCATGATTGCAACATCCTTTATTTTATGATTATAAATTATGGGTTTTCTATTTCTTCTTCCAGTTCTTTTTCTATTTTATCCAATTTCTTCTCAAGGGGCGGGAATGGTTTCGGGCTGAGTTTTTTCTTCTTGTCGGGAGAAATTTTCTCTCCGGTTTCCGGGAGAATTTCCATGCCGTAAATCATGTTGTCCTTCAGAAATTTCTCTTCAAGTTCGGAGGGTTTGACAGCGGAAGCGTTTTTTTCTTCCTGCGCTTCTTTTTCAACCTGTTCAGTCAGTTTTTTTACAGTTTCCTCTATCTGTGTCTGGTCGATGGCTTCGACGCCCACGGTATTGAGGAGCCTGTAATATGAGAGGTAGTAATTGCTGAGGGACTGTGCTCGTTCAATGGCGGTTTCGGCGGTCTCAAGCTCCAGACGGTTTATTTCGAGAGGTGAAATCTTGCCGATGATGCCAGCATTTTGTCTGGCGAATTCCAGATGCGCCTTGTAAGCGCCGTGGACTTTCTCATCCAGTTCATAACGTTCTTTGACTTCCAGCATGTTGGCCTGGGCAATTCGGACTTGGGCCATGACGCCGATAGTCATGGATAGGGTTCTCAGCGTTACCTCGTCAATTTGCTTGTCCAACGCCTGGTAGCGTTTTATCTGAGCGGGGAGTTTTAGAAGGTTGTAAGCCGCTCTCATTCCGACTTCCCACCAGCTCTGGTTGTAGAGAAACGAATTTGTCGAATAGTTGAAGTCCGCAAATATCCTGACGTTGGGGAACATCATAAGTATGGCCTTGCGTGCTTCAAGTATGGTTATGTGCTCCTGCAAGTCCAACTGATAGAGTTCAGGTCTTTCCTTGAGGGCGATTCTGGTAAGAATGTCTATGTTGGGAACATCTATGACGTTTAATTTTGCGAGGCATTTCGTATCGACTTTTATTTCTCTCAGAGGCAGGTACCCCATGAGGGCGCGAAGTTCAACGCATGAATTCTCGTAACTTCTCCTGTACTCCATCAGGCGTTTTCTTACGGTAATGAAACGTTTTCTTTCATCAAGTCCGCGGAGCGGAGATATGGTTTTGTTTTTTGTGAGGGTTATGAGGGTATTGTCAATATCGTCGCACATTTTGAGAAGTCGTTCGGTTTTTTCTACTGCGTATTGTGCTGCTGCGACTCTGAAATATGCGCTGACAACATCCACAACCAGATTCTGTGCGGTGCGTCTTTTCTGTTGGCCTTCAAGAAAGACCTTGTCATCGGCCTGCATTGAGTTGAAATAAGCCAGACCAAAATCCAGTGTGCTTAATACGAGTTCAACCTTTGTATATGATTCGCCTTTATCCGAACTCTTGCTGGGGACAAGGCTCTGGTCGCCGGTGCTCAGGCTCTGGCTGCTGGAACCGGGCTCATTGTTTCTCTGTGTGAGGTCTTCCCTTACATTGAGTTCAGGCAGCATGCCGAGTATTTCGGCTGTGCGGTTTTCTTTGGCTATGGTTTCCTTGAGGTCATAGACTTTCAAGTCGAGGTTGTTTTTCAGCGCCGCCTCTATGCAAAGCGGGAGAGTGAAAATCGTCTCGGCAGGAAAAACCCTTTCACTGATTTCCTGAAAATGCCTGTCGGCTTTTTCAATGCGCTGTTTTTTTATGGTATCTTCATTGCGGCAGGCCCCGATGAAAAGCGACGCGGTTAAGGCTATACACAAAAACCCGAACGCCCGAAAGCGAATGTTTGACATAAATTGTAGAAGAATCTTTCTTTTTTAAGTTTTAAGCATACTCTAAAATACTTATATAAGTCCTCAAAGACTTTTTCAAGACTAGAATTAAGTTTGTTAAATAAATCCTTTTCTCAACTCTTGAAATATTAGGACTGCTATATTATAATCATGAAAGGCCAACCCAAATCTTTTTTATTTAAATACGGGAATTTATGTATTTTCTTGAGGAACGTATATATTTTGATGGAGCCGCGGCGGAGACTGTTGCAACGGTGGCCGAAAATGACGGTTCAAGTCAAGACACCTCACAAGATTCCCCAGACTCTTCCGATGCTTCCAGCGCGTTGGACAGTTCGGATTGTTCAGAGAGCTCAGCTTCCACCAGTTCATCTGAATCGTCAGACAGTTCAGACTCCTCGGACTCTTCAAGCGTAACAAGCTCCGATATTGACGCTTTGATTGACAACATACTTAGTACAGACACGGCCTTGTCGGATACAGCCCATACGATGCTGGTGATTTCAAGCGCGGTGGAAAGCGCTGGCGAAATAGCGGCGGAAGCTCAGGAACACAATATAACAGTCGTTACCTATGACCCGGCTACGGAAACCTTGCAGGACCTTTTTGAGGATATTCGGACGGCATTAAATGGGGACAGCGCCTCATCGATAAGCTTTGTAACCGCGGACAACAGCGGAGAAGGCTTCAGCCTGGTATCGGCATCTGTGATAACGGAGTCAAGCCTGACGCTGGACGGTGATATTTCGACATTTTTCACGGAAACTTCTTCACTTCTAGTGTTTAATTGCAAAAGTAATAAATAGATATATAGTATGGCATAGGAGGAAT
>Ga0209417_1007756_pt1 | contig 10161 bp, 10 predicted proteins | sample RifGroF2_FD_184002 | JGI IMG/M metagenome (GOLD analysis project Ga0209417, IMG submission 184002) | Groundwater microbial communities from Rifle, Colorado, USA - Groundwater F2 (SPAdes) (version 2) | ecosystem: Environmental > Aquatic > Deep subsurface > Groundwater | place: Rifle, Colorado... | reverse complement strand
TTTCTCATAAAGATAGTCAAGGCGTTTTCTCAACGAAACGCCTCTTTTTTTGTCCTCTACGAACCATGGCACTTTTATTACTCATCCCATAACAGAACTTATCATGGGGGGATTATTTTTACTTATATTTACTGGCTTTTTCGACATATTTTCATAAAATGCTCTATCCGCCCTTGCGCCTATTTAGCCATTTTATAGAAAATGTCATGGGGGGGCTTGCCTATTATTTTCTAATATGCTTTACTATACGCAGAACCAATTTTACAGAGTGTGTTCATGAGCGCATCAGACAGATGGGGTACTTACAAAACACCGTGTCCCAAATGTGGCGGCGAAGTAGAATATTGGTACTTCGGGTCCGATTGTCGTGGTAATCCTAGCTCTGGCGGCATTCAATGCAAGAAATGCGGAAAAAAGTTCACAAGTAAAGAATGGGGAGATAAAAAATAAATTATCTCGCATATGGGTCCTCTGGGCCCATTTTCTTTACTTTTATGCCCCATGACACTTCTTATATTTCTTCCCCGAGCCGCACGGGCAGGGGTCATTTCGGCCAATCTGGTGATTGACGGCTTCCGGCTTTTTGCTCCCGACTTCCGGCGATGAATTACCAAAAGCCTGTTGCGGATAATTATCTACAGCCGGTCTTCGCTCCTCCACTTTGCGCGGTGTTTCTCCACGGATAGAAACCGCACCGACTTTAAAAATCGTGTGGACTATTTCACTGCGAATTGCGGCCTGAAGCTCGCGGAAAAGCCGCGCGCCTTCGTTTTTATACTCCACCAAGGGGTCGCGCTGGCCATAGGCGCGCAAACGAACCGAGTCGCGCAAATGTTCCATCTGGTCCAGCTGATCCATCCACAAAACATCAATTGACCGAAGCGCGACCGCGCACGCCGTATTTTGCATTTCATTTTCTCCCATTCTTTCTTCGAGATTCTCATATTCTTTCTGCATTAGGCCGGCAATATATTCTTTTATTTTTTTTCGCTTTTCGTCGCCGTAAATCGGCTCCGCAGAAATTTCCCGTATTTTTTGATGCACCGCGTCAGGCACCTGAACAATCGTTTTTACCCCCTCAAAAATCTCCTCAAGATTCCAATCGTCAATCTGATCGGCCGAGGTATGAAATTCCACTAATTTTGAGATTTCTTCCTCCACCATCGCAAAAAGCCGCTCGCGTAAGCTTGTAATTTCTATTTCTTCCTTTTTAGAATTTTGAATTTTGATGTTGTTTCGGATTTCGGATTTCGGATTTCGGATTTCGCTTGAAAAGAGTATGTCTTTCCGCAATTTATAAATTGCGTCACGTTGTTTGTTTAAAACATCATCAAATTCCAAAACATGCTTGCGCGCGTCAAAATGAAACCCTTCAATTTTTTCCTGCGCCGCTTCAATGGCGCGCGACACCATGCGATTTTCAATCGGCTGATCTTCCGGAATTCCAAGCGTTTCCATCATGCGCCGCACCCGCTCCGCGCCAAAAATCCGCATCAACTCGTCTTCCATGGACACAAAAAATTGGGAAACTCCGGAATCCCCCTGGCGTCCGGCGCGGCCGCGCAGCTGATTATCAATCCGGCGGGCTTCATGCCGCTCGGTGCCAATAACACATAAACCGCCAACACCTCTAACCTCCTCGGCCTCTTTTGAATCGAAAGTGGATCCGCCCATGCTTCGACGCTGTTCAGCATCTTCGGAAACCTGTGGATTCCCTCCGAGAATAATGTCTACACCGCGGCCCGCCATATTAGTGGCAATGGTAACGGCGCCCTTGCGTCCGGCTTGCGCAATAATCAGTGCTTCCCGCTCATGGTTTTTGGCGTTTAAGACCTCGTGCGGAACACCTTCAACTTCAAGCATTTTGGCCAAACGCTCGTTTTTTTCAATGGAAACCGTACCGACCAGCACCGGTTGTCCGCGGCCATGCCTTTCTTTTACCTCGCGCACTACGGCTTGAAATTTACCGCGTTCAGTCCGAAACACCAAATCCGGAAGATTCTCGCGTATCATGGGACGATGCGTGGGTATGGATATGACGTCAAGCTTATATACTTTGTGAAATTCCTCAGCCGAGGTTTGGGCGGTTCCGGTCATGCCGCCGAGTTTTTTGTACATGCGAAAATAATTCTGGAAAGTGATGGTGGCGAGGGTCCGCGATTCCTGCTCAACCCGCACGCCTTCTTTGGCCTCCACCGCCTGATGCAAACCCTCGGACCATCGGCGGCCGGGCATAAGGCGCCCGGTAAATTCATCCACAATTGTGACTTTGCCGTCTTTCACCACATAATCGCGGTCACGCATAAAAAGGGCCTGGGCCCGCAGAGCCTGTTCCAGATGATGTACGAAACGAATTCCTTTTTCCTCATAGATATTGCCGAGTCCGAGCATCTGCTCGACTTTATCTATCCCCGCTTCAGTGATGGAAACCGCGCGCAATTTTTCATCTACATTATAATCCAGATTTTCTTTCAAACGCGGCACGATTTTAGAAAATACGCGATAGAGTTCCGCGGAGTCCGTATCGGGCGCGGAAATTATCAAAGGTGTTCGCGCCTCATCAATCAAAATTGAATCCACCTCATCCACAATGGCATAATGATGCTGTTTTTGCCGGAGCGATTCAGGGGTATATTCCAAATTGTCGCGCAAATAATCAAATCCGAACTCGTTGTTAGTGCCATAGGTAATGTTGGCGGCATAGGCCTCGTGCCTCGCACAGGGACGAAAATGCGCCAGCCGCGGATCACCATGTTGTTGTGAATCTTGAAAATCAGGATCATAAATTCCGGAAAATTCGTGCGCAAGGATTCCGACCGATACCCCAAGCGCGTGATACACCGGCCCCATCCAGCCCGCACCCACGCGCGAGAGATAATCATTCGGTGTGACCAAATGCGCGCCCTTGCCGTCAAGTGAATTCAGATATAATGGGAGAGTGGCAACGAGCGTCTTTCCTTCACCGGTCTTCATCTCGGCAATTTTTCCCTCATGCAATACCATGCCACCAATCAACTGCACGTCAAAATGCCGCTGGTTAAGCGTACGCTTGGCCGCCTCGCGCGCCGCGGCAAAGGCCTCGGGCAAAATATCATCCAAATTCTCCAGGGATCCGATCCCTGTTACAGGGATCGGATCCCTGTTTATTCCAAGACGCCGCCTAAATTCAACCGTAAGATTCTTAAGTCCCTCATCCGACATTTTTTCAAATTCATTTTCGTAGGCGTTAATCTCATCAACTAACGGCTGAAGTGATTTTACATATTTTTCATTAGCATCCCCGAAAATTTTTCCAAGTATTGACATAAACCCCATTATATACGGAATTTAATAAAATAAAAAGACCTGCTTCAAGCAGGCTAAAATTAAAGTTTTTGATGATATTTTTGTAGAAAAACTTCGCTAATTTGCGCCAAAACGAATTTCTTGGGCTCGAATTTAACGAGGTTATAAAGAAATTTAATATCCCGTTTGCGATGCGCCCGTAAAAATTTTCGGACTTCCGGACCCCAAACTTTTTCTCTTATATTCTTTTGGATCCGCTTTTTCTGTTCAAGCGACAAACGAAACGCGCGGCTTGCCATAAAATTGTCCTTTCCATTTTAATATAACGAACTAATTTCATACTACCCGAATGAACCTCCGACTTGCAAGCAGGTTTGTATCATAGGTATCTTCTCGACTTCGCCGCGCTCAATGCGGCTTCGCTCGAAGAATATTGTTCAATCCTGTCAAAACTTTCGCGGGGTTGACTTAATAATAACGTTTTGCTATAAATTTAGCGTGTTCTTTGACACGACAGGCATGCCTTCTCCCTGTAGAAGCAGAGGGTTGGTTTTCTCCCGCGCGTCGGGATACAAATGACAGCGAACTCCGCTGTAGAAGGAGAAAATGTTATGCAAACCAATATCGGTAAAGTCGCCGTAACCATAGAACAACCGGCGATTGAGGTGCCGTTTTACAAAACAGAAAACAGCCTCATCTGCACGATCATGAGTAATGGTCATCCCTTAGGCAAGCGGCTGGACAAAAAAAGCAGGAAAGGAGACATTGAGATTGAAATTTATGCCCCTTACGAGACCGCCTGTTTCATCCGCCGACACCCAAACGAACCTAACGGTATAGGCAACAGATTGGACTACCAGCTATATGGCATACCATCTCTGACTGGAGAATTCACCATAAACCAGAAACTTACCATTGCCAACATCTTTGCGCAGAAACAAAGGATTAATGACAAGTTGAGTACATTGATGTTACCGGCCTTGCGCTACTTTAAGCTGAACGACTATAATTCGGGACGCCCTTTTTTTGGGTCAAATAGGGATCCGATCCTCGGCATATCTGAAACCGCCTACAGTCATATCAAGGTCATTGATTGCACCAACTACAAAGATAGAACTGGCATGCCCGATCTGCATACTCACAGGGAACAATTTCATATCAGATACTGCGACAAGGCCTTTTCATTTATTCTCACACCCATCAGTGCCGGACCATTTTACCGCGAACACAAAACCGGGGAATTTATTCCCTGGGACGGACCGTCATGCACACAGTATGAGCTTGAGATGAATAATTTATATAAGGATCTGGAGCACGAAGGGAAAATGTATTTCCACGCTTCCGTAGCTAAAGGCGGTGAATTTGAAAAACGCTGCTTTCCTTCTGAAATGCAAAAATTCCACATACAGTGTGGGGAGTTTGATCTTTTTGAACTTTACGATATAGATGAAGCCCTGCTGTTCCTTGAAGTTATTTCTCCATTTTTAGTGGGCGAAAAGCCGCGGTATTACTGGACGCTAGCGCTCGTCAGAAACCAGAAACACGAAGACGACTTACAGAGAATTTTCCTGAACCGACTCTGCTGGCTAAGAAAGCAAAAGTAAAAAAGACGGCGATTGCCGTCTATTTTAATTATCGCAGTATCTGTATACCGCGTGTGCAACATGTGCAACACTGTGCAACACTCGGTGTTGCACACTATTAAGAGGTCGGACTTCCTGAATTAATACCGCTATTCAAAGTTCCGGATTGATCTTCGTAATCCGCGAAGACCGCGGCGGCGAATACCGTGGTCCAAAGCCCGTCTTTGTTGCCGATGGCGGATTGGGTAATGTTTGACGTGCGGACAATTTTTTCCGACATCTTAAAAATCTGTTCTTTTTCATCCCAAGCCGTATCCGAATCAAATTCAATACCCAAGGTGGTTGCCAACATGCTGGCTGCCAAATCCTCGGCATAATCCCCGGCTTTTTCTTCGGTTTCGCCAAACGAATGGTGCTCGGAAAGATAACCATGCTGTTCCGGGTCTGCCGGAATCGCACAACCAACGGATGCGGCAATTAAACGATTCGGCTCATTGCTTGATTCACGATCATACACGCAAAAAACAATCTCCCCTGGTTTTAAAAGTTTCAAACCCTCTTCTTTGGAAACACGCTTAGCTCCAGGCGGATAAATGCTGGAAACCAAAACAAGATTGCAGTGCGCAATGCCCGCGTCCCGCAAGGCCAGCTCAAAAGAGGCCAGCTTTTCTTTATGCACGCCGACGCCTTTGGTGAAAAAAATATTGGTTGGAACCAAATTCATATTCGCTATAGCGGTTTTCGGCAATATGATTTTGAAACACCTTTGCTCGCATTGCTGCACAAAATTTTCCAGAACTCCGATTCGTACAAAAACAGTCGCTTCGTACCACGCATTTTTTAACGGGCTTCGGCCATTCCTGCGATGGCCTGCAGGGTCGGCGAAACGGTCCGATTGAAATCGGACACCAAGCCGTTTCGTCTCCCATCGTTAAAAAATGCGGGGTACTCGCTCACCTACAGTTATTCCGAATCTGCGTTAATGGAAAATTTAAGCAGTCAATGCTCGCTTGAGAGATTCTAAAAAATCATATTGCCTAAACCGCATGTATGCTCACTTTAGGATTTTCTGAATGTATCCGCCTTTGGCGGAACGATTTAAATTTTTATTTATTTTTGAATTTATATTTACTCCTTTAAATTCCTGCTACCGCGCCTGATTCGCGCCGAGCGGGCCAAATGCATTTCTTTTTTAACGCGGCGGGCGCCGCGGCGCTCCACGGCCTGGCGCTTTCCCTTAAAATGCATCAATTCGCCCTCAATTTCGTCTTTTAGAAGATCAATTGCGGTCCGCGGGTCTTGATCGTCCGCCACGGCCCGCAAAAGTTTACTGCCGATCCGCAAATTCACCTCGGCATGATACACCTTACCCTTACGGTGATGTTCAGTGGTTCGCGAAATTCCAACTTCAAGGATAGGCAAGTCCGATTCTGCCGCTTTTTTCATGCGCAGTTCTACTGGCCGGATGATTTTTTCTTCAATGTAAATTCGCAGCGCCGGAGTTAAAACCAAATTTTTTGCATAAATTTTGTAGCGCATAATATTCTGTTTAATCTAACAAAAAAAATCCACAGAATCAACTGTGGATAACTTACTTAAAACCCCACATATTGAATTTCTTCCTCCAGCATCACCCCGAACTTTCGCATCACCGCATCTTTAACAATAGATATAAGAGTCAAAACATCTTCGGTCTTGGCGTTACCTAAATTCACGATGAAATTGGCGTGCTTTGGGGAAATTACGGCGTTTCCAACCCGCTCTCCTTTAAGCCCGGCCGTTTCAATAAAAAATCCGGCGGAAATAAAACCCCGGCGGTTCTCAAAAACCCAACTTGAATTTTCATGTTTTTTATGCCACCACGGAATACGGTTACCCAATTTTTTCAAAATTTCTTCGGACAATGGGACTCCTTTGAATATGCTTCCGGCGGACGACTCGCCAATCGGCTGCTCGCCAATGCGCTCCGCACTTTTTTGTCTAATTATCTCCAAAAGCTCCCCGGTATGCGCCGGGTCTTCCTGTTTTAATTTTAAAACAGCGGAAAGTATAATCCATTCTGGATGTTTTTTGAAAATTGATTCTCGGTAATCAAATTCACAGTTTGTGGCTTGTAACTTATAGTTTGTAGTTTTTTTAACATCAAAAATGTTTACACTTTCAACAACGTCTTTTATCTCTCCTCCGAAACATCCGGCATTTCCACGCACTGCTCCTCCCACCGTTCCCGGCACCCCTGCCCCCCATTCAAGTCCCGAGAGTCCGGCTTTGGCGGTTTCTATAGCCAGACGCGGCATCATAATACCGGCATCAACAGTAACCGCCGAACCATTCCTTTATCGCTCACCAAAATGTTGGATCCGGCGCCTAAAATAAAAACCGTCGCATGATTTTTTGCGGCAGAGTCAAGCGCCTCTTTCATTTCCCGTTCATTCCTTACCTCGGCAAAAAATCGGGCGGGTCCCCCGATTTTATACACAGTGTATGGCGCAAGAATAATATTATGCCGCAAGTCGCTCATGGCCGCTTTCTTTTTTTCTTTTCTCTTCAATCTCGTCCCACATCTCTCTCTCCATGCGTTCCATGGCATCCTTCCAAGATCCGCCCATGGTTTTTAGTTCGGCTTCTTTTTCACAAAACCTTTTCCCAATGTTCATGATTTCTTCGTTGGATTTTTGTTGGGCGTGGGCGTTTTTTTGCTTCCGGTGAAGCGCGATCAATTCATTCTCCAGCTGCCTGCGGCTGGCTTCTTCCGAACCATTATTTTTTTCAACTGCTTCCATAATTTTAAAAATGGGTTAAATTTTAGTCGGACTCATCCCGTTAGAGATGTGACTTCAATACAAAACCTTTGCTTGGCTCATGCCTACAAAGTTATATCATTACAAAATTACATCTCGCGATATAAATCTCTAACGGGACTCATTTGTCCTAAGCTTGCCCTCCCACCTTTGAAATCCCGGAAGGGCCATGAAGGGTTTAACTCCAACTCATTTGTCCTAAGTGAGTGCCTGCTTCATGACCCATCTAGAAAAAGGTGGGAGGGTGAAAGTGCCTAATCAGTATATCCACCTATTATTATCCATACTATAAACAAAATAAAAGAGCGTTGCAACTGCAGGCCCTACTGAATAATGATGTCTTTAAGCTGTTTCGGATATTTCGTAAGATTCTGGCAACCGGTTTTAGTAACCTGCACCAAATCCTCAATACGAACGCCGAGCTTCTTTTCCGGATAATAGAGGCCGGGTTCCACCGAAACCACTAATCCCTCGGAAAGTATATAACTTTGCTCATTTATATGCGCAGGCGGCTCATGGCAAAGAAGACCGAGTCCGTGGCCTGTGCCATGGATAAACCCGCGGTCTTTGGCTAGATCGGTTTTGAAACCATTCTCCGCAAACCTTTTTTCAATTGCCGTATGAATATCTCTTCCATCGCGTCCCGCCTGGACCATAGAAATTCCCAGCTCTTGCTCTTCCAGCACGGCCGTGTACATCTTTATAAAAAATGGCAATGGTTCCCCCTTCACAAATGTCCGCGTCATATCGGAAAAATAACCGGTCTTCCGGGAATACGGATAAATATCGAATATAATTGAGGTATGCGCCCGCAACTGCCCCTCACCCACATGATGCGGAATCGCGGATTGAAACCCGGAAGAAACAATTGTATCATAAGACGCACAACCGCGCTTAAAAAGTTCAAACTCAATAAAGGAGCGTATTTCTTCAGATGTCAGCGCCTTGCCCTTTTCAAAAATAAAACCCCGCAGAATGCTGGCGCGACGCAGCCGTTCATACACTAGACCCAATACCTCTTCCATGTGGCTCTGCACCTTAAGGATACTGCCGATCTCTCCTCTTGTTTTTACGATGCGATTTTCAAACCAGGGCAACGCGCCCGCGCGGATTAGAATCCCAGCTTTACGCAGATGTTCCACAACTTCAATCGGAGTGAGCGGATGAACCTCCAAGGTCCTCATGCCGCGCTCTTTAAGCAAATACTTTATGACCGGCGACCACGCTCGCTCCCCAATTTTTTTGAAATATGATTCCGCGTTAAGAACTGTGCAATTTTTTGCCTCCAGTTTTGCTCGGGTAAACTCAAGGGAACCGACAAGCAAAAATCGCTCCCAACGTCCGTTTTCGTGCTCAAATTCAAGCAAAAAATGCGGATCAGGAAACTGCATGCGCACAAGCCAAAAAAGGTCCATATTGATGGTTTCGGCCATATAAGTAGCGCCATAAATAAGCCGTGCACGTTTTATTGACATATTATTTCCTTTGCCATAAAAGCAAGATCCCCCTTGTGGGGGGTCTTGCCGGACAAATGGAGTTTTCAGAAGTCACTCCTGAAAACACTCACATGTTCTATTTGTAGCAAATTGGGGTAAAAAAGTCAACCCCGTTAGAGATTTGGTTATCCACACTGTACATGCGCAACAAAAAAATACCCAAACCGCATTTCATAAATATTACAGTGATCTTTCATCTCTAACGGGGTCAAGAGGGTTTATCAACAGCCTGATAAAAAAATGCAACACCAAGGTATTGCATATAGCTGCTAAATGGAGCCGGCATAGTGCGCGTTGGTATAAAAACGCAGGGCATCTTCAATCTTACTTGAAACATCCTGCAATTCATACCGGTGCAGACACTCGCGCCGAAACGGAAAAGGCGCCCAAACCACCTGAACTGCATTGCCAAGACCCTTACAGCATCTTTCAACCAAAGTGTTGACCACTTTTCTTCCCACGACAACCATGATATCAGGAGAAATTCCGTCAAACCGCATAAGGGCTTTTTAATATAGGCGGGATGATCACTTACAAAGTAACTGGCGGGATGTGAAAATACCTGAATATCCTCAAAGGCATACACGAATAGCTCATATATGTTCGCCACTCTCTCTTTAAGCGCCGGAAAAGAAATAATTTTATGCGCCTCCCGGATAAGCCAGAGACGGTTATCTTCATATTCTTTGGGAGAGGACCAAAAACTTCTTTCCCGATAAGACGGGGGATTGTCATAAATAATCAGAAGATTGGGTTGCATCGCTATCTCCATTGCCCTGAAAGGTCTATTAAATATGAGAGAGTACTAATTTCAAAAATAAACCATTTCCTTAACCAAAGCAAGCCAAAAGGCGTTACATAAAGCAAGATGTTTATGCAAAAAAAGAAAATATTGTACGTTATAACGAAATCAGTATGGGGCGGGGCGCAGCGCTATGTTTTTGACCTGGCCACTGAATTGCCCAAAGATAAATTTGAAGTTGTGGCGGCAAGCGG
>Ga0209417_1007754_pt1 | contig 10163 bp, 9 predicted proteins | sample RifGroF2_FD_184002 | JGI IMG/M metagenome (GOLD analysis project Ga0209417, IMG submission 184002) | Groundwater microbial communities from Rifle, Colorado, USA - Groundwater F2 (SPAdes) (version 2) | ecosystem: Environmental > Aquatic > Deep subsurface > Groundwater | place: Rifle, Colorado... | reverse complement strand
CAGAACAGAGTTAGTGCAAGCGAAAAGGCTTCGGACGATGAAAATTACAGAAGTTAAGGTTTTTCCAGCAACCGATGGCGGCAGGCTCAAAGCATATGCAACAATTGTTTTTGATGATTGTTTCATCGTGCGTGATCTAAAGATCATCGAAGGCCGCAAAGGGCACTTTGTTTCGATGCCTTCACGTCGCAGGAAAGATGGAACCTTTCGAGATGTAGTTCATCCACTCAACTCAGAAATGCGCAGCGAAATTGAAAATCGTCTGATCCAAGAATATGAGGCCGTAGCCAGTCGCATTGAAGCTGGTGACTTCGCCGGTGTTCAATCAAGTGATGATGGTTCTGTCGATTAATTGAAATAGAATTATTGGGGCGTCGCCAAGCGGTAAGGCACCAGGTTTTGGTCCTGGCATTCGGAGGTTCGAATCCTTCCGCCCCAGCCAAATAAAAAGCGAAGCAGTAAGTGCTTCGCTTTTTTTGTCTACAAAATTGCCTTTTTACTCAATGCAACACATCTACTAAGTTTACCTAAAATCGCTTCAATAAACCCTATACCTAGGTACATAAGATTTTCTCAGAGGAAACTCAACAAATAATTTCCTAATATTGATTTTTTTTAAAAAACCGATAAACTATCAACGAATATTCATAAAAACATTAGGGTCCATCGCCTATGAAAATTGTTTTAGCGTCTTCATCAAAGACTCGCCAGCGCCTTCTGGACGAAGCGCATATTCCGTATATTTTAACAACACACGCCTTTGATGAGCGTTCAATCGATGATAACGCGACCGCTCCTGCAGAATTTGCACAATTTTTAGCGGAACAAAAAGCTGCACATGCGATACTCCCCGCCACGACGCGCCAAGAGTCGAAGACTCTTGTTATCGGCGCTGACACAATCGTTTATTGCGCTGATGGAAGAATCTTTCACAAGCCACAATCGTATGATGAAGCCGTCCACATGCTCATCCAGTACAACCAATCGACGGTCTTGGTAACTACCGGGCTTGCAGGAATCATATATAACCATGCAAATGCAAAAAAGCAACTGATCGTATCTAGCCAAACAACCACTAAATTTCAACTATCGCTCTCACCAGACTTTATAGTTCAATATCTAGACGTCTACCAAAATGATTATCAACACGTTGCCGGCGGCTTGATTATTGAGGGATTTGGTGCACAATGTGTCGTCTCAATTGAAGGTTCTTACACAAGCGCATTAGGCCTTCCTATGGAAAAAATTAGAAAATTAATAACTCAGTGTTTAAATATAAGGAGTACAACCGATGAATAAATATCTATCACTTTTACTCATTGCAACCCTATCATTAGCCGGTCTGCAAGCGAAAGAAGACCCTGATGAAGAATATAATTCAGACGTATCTTCAATAGAAATTTCATCAGATAGTGACAACGAAAGCGATAACGAAAGCGGCCAAGAGAGTTCATCTTCTGAGGACGAAGGTTACTTTTATGTACCAATAGCTCCAACACAGCAGCCGGTTCCCAGCTTTCAAGAACTTAACCATTCTTTGCAAAGTAGTAACCAACAAGCTCAATTTAATGACAACGAGGAATCAACAACCCCGGTTGATCAAATCCGAGGGCCTGCAACAACGCCACCGCCTATTCAACGCAGAATCATCCGTCGACGCATAAGACACGACGCTATTATCCCAACACCTCCCTCTTTCTTCAGTTTTTCTCCAGAGGAAGATACTGATGAAGAAAATGAGGAAGAAACAAATATTGAAACACCTCCAGTAAATCATGTTGAAGGATTTTATTCCCAAAGACTTGCAAACATGTATCGCCAAATACAACAAGCAACAAATCACGCAATTCACCTTACCCAAATCACCGCGATGCTTAGTGCTCAAAATCCTCAAGGTACCGCCCAAAGTCAACCAAACACAAACAACCAAGACCAGACAACTGCACGCAGTCAAAATCAACAACGCGGACTCGCACCGGCGCAGCAAAATGCGTTGAACCTTTATTTTAATTTCGTCATGAGCGCTATGCGCCACAACAATCAGAATCTACCTAGTTAGAAAAGGAAAAAACCATGAATAAAAGATTGCTTTTTGCGCTCCTCCCCATAACCATTTTAGGCAGCAGCCCACAAACCCCGCCTTCTCCCCACACCCCCAAAGATCAGGTCAGTTCAACATGGCAGACTGCGCCGGACCTTTCACCAGAGACCGACGAGACCCAAGAATGGCTTAATTGGATACGGCACCTAATTGAATACCAACGCTCAACTTCCGTTTTTCATGATACCAATGAATCAAGAGCCGAACTAGAAAGAAGCCAGTCACTTTTTCAGGCCATTGATGTCAACGAAAACCTTCAAGAAGAGGCTGGTCCTTCTAATACCAACACACAAGAGAATACAGTTTTTGCAGAATACGAAAGCGCGTTAACAAGCTCCTCAAATAACGATCTAAATTTCAACGAAAACCAGGCAAATACGTCTAATTTTATTCCTCAACGTCGCATTATACGCCGTCGGAGAACCACAAATAACAACGCAGGAGGCTTTTCGTCTAGCCCTTCTATTTTTAATTTTGCACCAAGTACAGAATCATTCTTCGAACCTATAGCCAATCTAACACCGGCAGAGGTTGCACAACAACAAACGCCTCCTACAATCAAATATCGCAAAATTACAAATCAAAATGCACCTAATCGTAACAACGGAACAAGCCGTGCCCTGAATTTTACGAGCAGTTCATCGAATAATAATTTAACTATGAATCCAGAATTTTAAAAAGAAGGAAGAATTTTATGAAAAAGTTAGTATACATAGCCCTTTTTCCGGCACTGGCTTTTGCAAGCGATAACAACAAAATACCGCAAACGCCGCCTAACACACCTCAAAAAGGTTTTTTCTACTCAAGCGCCCTGTTTAATAATTTTCAAAACGAACTTCAAAAAAAGTTCACCCAACAAACAACACTGCAACAGGCAGAATTAGAAAGAAAAAAGAAACTCTTTGCATCTATCACCGAGAACGATGAGCCTTTAAATGAAGACAATGCACTTACTTCAGAGCAAGCCATGTCAACACTTGCCTCATTTATCAGTAAATATAGCGACCCGGTAACACTACATACTGCCGTTATTGCTTTAATTAACACGCTAGCCGCTGAGAAAAGCAATGAAGAAATGAGCAACAATGAGACGCCAAGAAAGTATCGTGATGAAGAAATTAATCTCGAAGACCTCGACCTAAACCAGAACTTTTTCCCGGATGCACAACGTAGGTTAACCTTTGATAACCAAACGGCACATCACAACATTTTCATGGATGAACTAGAACCAGAAGATGAGAGCCCAAGCAAAAAAACAAGGAAAGACCAAACAGTTTTTCCGAGCTTAAATGCTTTATCTCCGGTTCTACAAGATGAAGACGACGAGTTACTAGAAAAAAAAGAAGACACAGAGGACGAGCCAGAAGAAGAAGAAGAAGAAGAAGCAAGCGAAGAGGAAACAGCAACCTTCTCAACGTTTCATGCGCGTAATACCCCAAATAATGAAGCATTGTTCTTTCTAACAAAAGAGCATGAAAACAATAATTCTGTTGATTCATACTTTGCCGATCGCAGCTAATTGCATTTGTTCTCGTTATTTTTGGGCAGCCATTTGTTTAAATGGCTGCTCCTTTTTTTTATAGCAATTCGCCAGCCAGCTGGCTGAGCAAGCTTCGCTCACTCTTTTGTAAGAATACACTTGCGCAAATTGAAGTTCCCTTTAGCTTTTCACTTGCTAGAACCAAGCCATTACTCGAAAAATCTAAATACGGCGAGTCAATCTGATATGGATCACCAGCAAGAACAATTTTACTACCCTCACCAACTCGCGTAATAAGCGTTTTAACCTCGTGAAGAGTGAGATTTTGAACCTCATCAATCAAGATAAATTGGTCTGGTATTGAACGACCGCGCATATAGGTAATTGCTTCAAGGCTCAAAAGTCCGCCACTAATAAGCTCATCAACCGATGGTACACGCCACTTTTCATCTTTCTTCTTTTTACGACGCTTTCGGCCCGACTCATCTTTTTGGTACAAATCATCGTACAACCCCTGCTCATATCCCGAATGCGCCTTATGAACAATCAGCTCCATATTATCGCGTACCGGCTGCATCCAGGTAAAGAGCTTATCTTGAATATCACCTGGCAAAAAACCAATGTCACGTCCTAACGGCTCAACAGGTCGAGCTACGAGCACTTTTTTATACGAATGCTCAACAAGCAATTTATGCATAGCTGCAACAAGTACAAGAAATGTTTTTCCTGTTCCCGCGGGTCCCAAGAGCGAAACAAGCTGAATTTCATCATCAAACAACAAATCAAATGCCATCAACTGGGCCCAGTTTTTTGGTCCAATAGGCCAGAGAAGTTCAGGAGCACGCACAAGTTTAAATCGTTCGCCCCCTTGATAACGAAATACGCGATAATTTTCTTCATTACGCTTACTTTTCAGCACAACAAATTCATTTAAAAAAAGTTCCCGCTCCTGCAAAATTTCGCGCAAAATAGCTGGATGATCGCCTTGAAATTCGCCCGCTGAGAGCTCATAAGAACGCCAGCCTTTGTAAAAATCATCTTCAGCGACATGCTCTTTTTTGTAGTCTTCCGCCTGAACGCCTAACGCATTTGCTCGAACACGCATATTGAGGTCTTTGGTGATAAAAACAACATCATATCCCTGTTGCTTCAGCTCAATAGCACTCGCTAAAATTCGATCATCATTGTCATCAAGCGCAATACTCTTAACAACTTCGGCAGATGGTGTTGGCAAAATACGGACTAAGACATCCTGTGCATACACCACCCCGTGCGCGAGAGAGCCTTCTTCACGCATATGGTCAAAAATACGAATCGCCTCGCGTGCGTTACGCCCCTTGGAGCCAACGTCAGACTTAAATTGATCCAGCTCTTTGATTACTACCAAGGGTACCCCAACCTCTGCTGTGTGAAAGCTTTTCAAGACAAGCGGGTCATGTATAAAAACATTAGTATCAATCAGATAAATCTTTTTTTGGGCCACCTTTGATTCCTCCCCATGCTCATTGTTCAAATAACCACGACCATACTATACAAGAACACCCGTTGGAGATAGCCTGATAGGCAGAGCTTGTTATTTTTTTTCCCAAAAAGCACGCGTAAGGACACAAATATGACGGTATTTCTTGTTTTTTTCATACTTGCATTCGCCTTGATTGCACCGATCTTCTGGGGCATAGGCAAATACAATTCCTTTGTTTCGCTTCGCGCCATGACGCAAGAAGCTTGGAGCGGAATTGATGTACAACTCAAACGCCGTTACGACCTTATCCCCAATTTAGTCGAAACCGTAAAACACTATCAAATTCACGAAAAAGGCGTTTTAGAAAACATCGCTAAATTCCGTTCCGCGTCGATGCACGCAACAACCGTGCAAGAGAAAAGCGCCGCTGAAGGAGCATTAACCGGTGCGCTCAAAACACTTTTTGCCGTTGCCGAAAACTACCCGGAACTTAAGGCTAATGAAAATTTCTTAGCGCTACAAAACAGCCTTGAAAAAATCGAAGATGAACTGCAAATCTCGCGTCGCTACTACAACGGAACTGCGCGTAACTATAATATCGCGGTCATGCACTTTCCTGCGCGCATTGTAGCAAGTTTCACCTCATTTGCGCCGATTACCTACTTTGAACTAGACAACCCCGAAGAAAAAACAGCACCCCGCGTACAATTCTAACAACGCAGGTCAGGCATGCTAAAAAAACCACGCATCAAACTTTTAGGATACGCGTCAGCCAGTCTCCTGCTGGCGCTCTTTTTTTCGCCTATTTATGCTACTCATATTCAGAGCTTCCACTCAGATATTATTATCCATCAATCCGGCGAACTCGAGGTCACTAACAACATCGAATACGTTGAAACGCGTTACGGTAAACATGGCATCTACCATAGTATCCCCGTCGCATACTCTGGCCCGCTTGGTACTAACTACACCACAAAACTTTCGGTAAAAACAATAACACGCAATGGCCAGTCCGTTCCTTTTAAACAAACCTTCAACAACGGACGCATTACCTTTCTCATTGGCTCCGCCGAAATCATCATTCCACCGGGGACATATCAGTACGTAATACACTATACAACCCAACGACAACTACAATTTTACGAAGAATACGACGAACTTGCGTGGAATGTGACGGGACTTGAATCTGCCCTCCCTATATATCATGCAAGCGCAACAATAAAACTACCAAAAAACATTCCCGCACAAAGCATCAAAGCCAGCGCATTTACCGGCCCTTATCAAAGCGACCAACGCAATGCACTTATTGAACAAACCAATAGCCATATACTCACCTTCGCAACAACGCACCTCCTTAAGCCCTTTGAAGGTCTAACCATATATGTTTCATGGAAACGCGGTTTCATTACGCGGCCTTCAACAATTCAAGAAGTATGGCTTTTTGCTAAAGATAATCCAGGACTTTTGCTCTTTTTCCTTCTGTACCTGCTCTTAATCTGGTATCTAGTTTTAACAATCAGACAGATACGCGCATATGAAAATTATGGCACGATAATTCCCCGCTTTTACCCGCCAAAAGACACAACGCCTGCTGAATGTGGCTACCTCAAACAACGGCACATTGCCCCTACCCATGTAGCGGCCCAAATCGTTGACCTTGCAATTCGCGGATATTTGACCATCTCAGCAAGCCCCCCCGATAAAACAGCCAACCAGTACACCATCAAAAAAACCGATCAACCATGGGCAACCGGTCTCAACACGCTTGAAAGTGCTTTTTTAACCAAACTTTTTAGCGCCGGTGAAGAATACCGCATACACAAAAATCCTTTGGAAAAGGAAAGAAAGCAAGCTGCGGGTCTCATCAAAACACTACAAAAGGCTGTCGAAGAACGGCCATTTTCAAAATTGCTCAAGCTCCATGTCTCTTTCATCATTCCCGTCCTAGGCACAACGGTTGCAGCCATACTGCTTTGCTCATTGCTTGATGGCTATGTTTCTCCACTTTTCCTGATTCCTGGCGGCATCCTAATCAGTATTGCAGCATGCTACTTACCGGGTTATACACCTGAGGGCCGAGTGGTTAGAGACGAAATTGATGGGTTTGCATTATATTTAAAAACAGCAGAAATTGATCGATTAAAAATTATTGGCACACCACCCATTAGAACACCCGCGCTTTTTGAAAAATATCTTCCCTTTGCTATGGCACTCGGGTTAGAAGAAGCATGGACCAAGCAATTTGCGCCATTATTCAAAGAATGGGAAACTTCGCAGCACCCTTATCGGCCAACATGGTTTATTGGCAATCACTTCTCTCCTATCATGCTTACTAATTTTACCCGATTATATGCAGCTACAACCAATCCGACTCCAACATATGGTTCATCAAAATCTCCAACAGGCAGATTTGGCGGTGGTTTTTCTGGCGGAGGCCGAGGCGGCGGAGGAACCGGTAGCTGGTAAGGACTCAATAGATCTAGATGACAGGGATATTCGGCTCTGTTACAATAAACAGCGAAAACTGTATATCTTCTATGCCTACTAGGATCACGCATGGATAAACACGTAGAACTAGAGCACCTACGCCACTCGGCGGCTCACTTATTAGCTCATGCAATTTCAGAGCTCTATCCAAACACCCGGTTTACTATTGGTCCCACAACGGACACGGGCTTTTTCTACGATTTCCTCGCGCAAACTACGATCCGGGAAGAAGACCTCCCGGCAATTGAAGAACGTATGCGTCAGATCGCTTCAGAAAACTTTCCTATTATCCAAAGCTGCGTTAGCAAAGAAGAAGCACGAAGGATCTTTAAAGATAACCCTTTCAAACTCGAACTTATAAACGACATTCAAGACGCAGAGGTCGGCCTTTCGACCCAAGGTTCATTTGTCGATCTATGCCGCGGCGGTCACGTTGCAAGTACTGGACAAATCCAGCACTTTAAATTAATTTCCGTCTCAGGAGTCTACTGGCGAGGCGACAAAGAAAATCCACAACTCCAGCGCATTACGGGTATTGCCTTTTTAAGCCAGGCTGAACTAGACCAATATCTCCATCAACGCGAAGAAGCCCTTAAATACGATCATCGCAAGCTTGGGAAAGAGTTAGATCTATTCTCATTGTTGCCTGAAGGTATCGGCTTTCCTTTTATACATCCAAAAGGAAATTTGATTCTCAACACCCTTAAGAACTTTATGCGTCAGCTGCTCTACGAGAATGATTATCAAGAAGTAGCAACGCCAATTATGCTCAACGCCGATCTTTGGCGCCGTTCTGGGCACTATTCATACTACAAAGAAAATATGTATTTTTCTCATATTGATGAAACTGAATATGCCATTCGCCCAATGAACTGCCCTGGCGCCTTTTTAATTTACAACACACGGCCGCGCTCCTATCGAGAACTGCCTATGCGCATCTCAGAGTTTGGATATGTTCATAGACACGAGCTTTCAGGCGTACTACATGGCTTAATGCGTGTTCGTGCATTTACCATCGATGATGCACACATTATCTGCCAGCTCAATCAAATGGAACAAGAAATAACTAATGTATTAAAATTGATTTTTATTACTTTAGCCAAAACGGGCTTTGAAAATATCAAAATTGGTTTGGCAACGCGTCCGGCCAACGCTATGGGTAGCGTCGAGGTTTGGGAAATAGCTATTAATGCGCTCAAACAAGCCTTAGAAAAATCTGGGCACAGCTATACAATCAAAGAAGGCGACGGCGCTTTTTATGGTCCCAAAATAGAAATTGGCATACAAGATTCTATCGGCCGCACCTGGCAGTGCAGTACTGTTCAAGTCGATTTTGTACAGCCAGAAAACTTTGACCTTACCTGTATTAACTCAAGCGGACAAAAAGAGCGGGTTGTCGTTGTTCATCACGCAATTTTTGGTTCTTTAGAACGCTTCTTTGCCATACTGCTTGAGCATTACAAGGGTAAATTACCGCTCTGGCTATCACCGATCCAAACGCGTATTATGACTATTACCGACCAAGAATTACCATACGCACGCAACCTGCGCGATCAACTCAAAAAGTATTTGCGTATCGACATTGAAGAAAGCTCTGATCCAATCTCTGCAAAGATCAAAAAAGCTCAGATCGAGCAAATACCGTGGATGCTGGTAATTGGCAAAAAAGAGGTTGAAAACAATACTATCACGCTGCGACACCGCGATGGCACTCAAGAGTTTGGGCTTACGTTGGCAGAAATCATCGAGCGAGCTCAAAAAGAGTTAACATAGATCACTACAATACAAAGCAGGGGACAACAGTAACTGTCTCCTGCTTTTATGTTATTTTTTTTGAGCCATCTTTTCCATTAAATCGTGGCATACACATACACGAGCACGTGGCCGGCATATGTATTGTCCCCAAGGAACAAGTATGCGATTAATCGCAATCCAGAAGTTTTCTGAAAACAGCTTCATTAATTCTCGCTCGGTCTCGACTGGCGTATTGGTCTTCACCCAGCCAAAATGATTTGAAATTCGATGGACATGGGTATCAACGCAGATCGCAGGGATTCCAAAAACTTCCGCTCGTAACAAATTAGCCGTTTTTCTTCCCACGCCAGGCAAGGATAATAATGCAGCTTCATCTTGAGGCACATGGCCGCCATACTGCTGGACCAAAACAGTACTAAGCCGAATTAAGGTCTTCGCCTTTACTCGAAAAAAACCAATCGGTCTAATTAAATTCGACAACTCAGCATATGATGCAAAAGCCAAAGACCTTGGCGTTGGAAATCTCTCATAGACCAATTTTGCTAACGGAAGCGTAACCGTATCGCGTGCGCGCAGACTAAGAAGTGTTGCCACCAAAACAAGGAACGGTTCTGGCCCAAATTCTTCTACGAGCTGAGTAATTGCAGGCTTAGGCAGGTAAGCAACCCGCTCCTGCATAGCAAAAAACAGCCTATAATGGTCGCAATCCATAGAACACTCTTCATTCAAACAAAAAAACATGTTAGAATACCTTCTTAATTATACGACAAGATATTGGTATACAATAGGGAGACTGTAACATGAATCGCATGACTTGCCAGGGATACCTCGCTGCATTCGAGCACCATTGTTTAACTGAAAAAAAAGCGACCTACCAT
>Ga0209417_1007751_pt1 | contig 10165 bp, 9 predicted proteins | sample RifGroF2_FD_184002 | JGI IMG/M metagenome (GOLD analysis project Ga0209417, IMG submission 184002) | Groundwater microbial communities from Rifle, Colorado, USA - Groundwater F2 (SPAdes) (version 2) | ecosystem: Environmental > Aquatic > Deep subsurface > Groundwater | place: Rifle, Colorado... | reverse complement strand
TAATCAATTCGGTGAAGAATTTATTGATGTTATAAAAAAGTCGGGCTGCTATTATTTAAGTCTGGGAGCTGAATCCGGTTCGCAGCGCCTTCTTGACGAGATAATAAAAAAAGATATAAAAATTGAACAGATTGAAATAACGGTTAATCTTCTGAAAAAATATGAGATTACGCACAGAGTGAGTTTTATTTGTTGTTTTCCGGATGAAAAAAATGAGGATCTGGAAGCTTCGCTATCTGAAATAAATAAAATTTCAGAAAATAACGGATACATAGTTTTAGGATTTTTTATTTTAATTCCTCTGCCAGGGACTTCAATTTTTGATATGCTCGTGAGTAAATATAATTTTAAACACCCTCAGAGCCTGGAAGAATGGGGGTATTATAAAATGCCGGATAATTCGTATAAACGAGTAACATGGCTGCCAGAGGATTACGCAAAAAATTGCGCTTCGTACGCGGCCATAGCCAATTATCCGTTTCATAAAGATTTTAATTCATATACTGAATACAAAAATTATGTGCAGCGAACAGGTTCGGCTTATTCCCCGAATTATTTAGGATATATAACCTCGAGAATTGTCCGTTACCGATATAAAAAAAAATTTTTTCATTTTCTCTTTGAGGTTAAGCTGTGCGATGGCGTTAGTTTATTTCAATTTTTCCTTGGTAAATATATTTTAAAAAAAATTCTTCCGAATAAATTTTATCAGGCGGTAAAATTATTTTTTGGCTATAAGGCATGGGTTGATGAAAAGCCAGACCGAAAAATTGTGAATGAAAAAATATAAACTCTATAAATTGTTTTAATATTAAAACAGATAGATATTTTAAAAAAATTTTTTAATAGCGATGTTTACTGGAATTCGGTAATTTTCAAATGCACAAAATTGGACACAACAATTTTTGAATTTTCAATAATTGGGGATTATTTTTTCAACGTATAGTTAAATCTGTATGGAATTAACTGCATTTTATGAGTTTAACAGGTATGCCAACGGAATTAATAAAAGTAAATACATTTTATTATTCAAAAATCCGCTGTGCGTATGCCGCAAACCGCAGTAACGCTTTTTTCAGGAACAAGCATAAACGTATTCGTAAGTTCGATTCCGTATTCGGCAAGGTTTAAAATATTGTAAATAAGGCGCTGATGTTCTATACTGAAATCTCCATATCCCGGACTGTATCTGAAATTTGAGATAATTCCACCGCTTCTGATTAAGGTTCCTGAAATGTATTTATGAATCCAACTAATTCCCGCGTCCGTTACTTCGGAAACCGCAGCATCGTAAACAATTGCATCAGAGCCTTTTTTTTGCGAAATAGCGGAATCAATAAGAAATAGAGGTTCTTTACCCGCAGTAACAAACATAATTGCGAGTTCAGAACTGTCAGAATATTCAGCGTAAAGTTTTTTCCCGGAAAATGAAACTTCATTTTCGAGTATTATTTTATGTTCTTCTTTATTTTTAATTTTAATAATTGTATAGCAGCCGCTTAATATACATAAACTTTGAATTTCATCAATCAATGAATCAATTCGACTTTTTAATTCGTCAGGAATTAAAGTTTTATGTTTATTATAGCCCAGTCTGGAATAAATCTCTCTGTATGGCGTGCTAATATGAATATTGTCAAACCTGAATATTTTATTCATTTATCAATTATTAATCAGCTTATAATATGCGTCAGGGAGTTTATATTCGCTGCCTAATTTCAGTTCAGCATAGTTTCCAGCGTCTTTTTCGTCAACTGAATAGCCGAATTTTCGAAAATAGTTTTTCCCTTCTTCGGAAATAAGGTATTTAATAAATTCGTTTGATTCTTTAACATGTTTTGAAGATTTAAGTAAGGTTGCTGAAAGACAGCTTATTCGTGGAAGTTTCCTTTTTTCTATAGGGATTACCGTTACTTCGGCGCTGTTCCATTTTCCATAAAAATCCCAGCAAATGACTGCGTCTACAATTCCATTAACAACAGCGCTAAGTACTTTCACGGATTGTTCAGGCCATATCTTAGTGTTTTTCATAACAGGTTTTAAAAGTTTATTTTTATCAAGAATTTCAATTGATAACATTCCTATTGAAACTGTTTCTGGCGTAGCAATACCAACCCGCACTCTTTTTTTTGCCAAATCTTCAAGGGCTTTAATTTTTTTTGGATTTTTTTTAGCAACAAGCACTACAGGAATCAAGTAAGAAATAGTAAATGCTCCATCGCCTGAGAGGAGATTTTTGCTTTTAGCTATCTCAATATAATCATTGGCTGATGGAATAAAAATATCACCCGCGCCGGATGTTTGGAGATTCGATAATATTTCGCCTGAACCGCCATAAATAAAATTTAATTTCACTCCTGTTTTTTTGGTATATTCGAGCGCTAAGTTGTCCATCGGTCTTTTGCATGCTTCACTTGCAAAAATCATAAGTTCAGGTTTTGGAGTTGGCGCTGGTTCTTTTTTACCGCAACCGGATAAAAAAATTGTAGCATAAATAAATACGAGTAATGCAATAATTTTTTTGCCTATAAAAAAAAAGGATTTTTCTTGATTTTTTGTTTTTTTCACTTCGCCGATCTGTTCCCTTTTTTTGAGTGCGCAGTTTAATATTTTAATCATTTTAACCGCCTTCTTAGAAATTGTAAATTTTCTTATAGTAATCAGTAATCTCTTTTAACATTGACAATCTATTATTTTTTATGTCCGAATTTTTATCCATTACCATAACTTTTTCAAAATATTCGTCAATAATTTTTCCAAGTCCGGCAAGCTGTCTTATTATATTTTCATAATCATTTGATTTTAATGAAATCTCAACATTGTCGCGTATGGAATTAAAATCAGAGTACAGAGATTTTTCAATGTCTTCTGAAAACAATGAAGCTTTAACAGAAACGAATTCATCTATTTTTTTTAGAATATTGTTTGTCCTTTTAAAAGCCTTAATAACTTTTTCAAGATTTTCGTCATTTCTTAATTTTGTGATAGCTTCAAGTTTTCGTTTAATACGGATAATATCAAAATTTTCAGAAATTCTATTTATTGACATAGTTATGAATTGCTGATCAAAATTCTGCTCTAAAAATAGATTTTCAAGACGTAACGCTGTAAAAGAAATAATCTCAGCCAGAATCGCGGAAGAGTCAGTCTTGTTTTTTAGAGTTAAATTTTCAGCGCATAAATTCATAGCATATGCAAATAAATCCGCAAGATCAATGCTTATATTATAATCCTGAATAATTGATATAATTCCGCGCGCGGCCCGTCTGAGAGCGTAAGGATCAGCTGAACCTGTAGGCTTAAGGCTGAGTATAAAACATGAACAGATTATATCTGTTTTATCAGCCAGCGCTACAATTTTAGCGGTTGCTGTTTGCGGGAGCTCATTATGATTTCCTGCCGGAAGGTAGTGCTCTCTTATTGTAGATGAAATATTTTCAGGCAGATTTTTTTTTCTGGCGTAATACTCACCGATTATTCCCTGTAACTGAGGAAATTCATATACCATTCCCGATGCAAGATCGAATTTACATATTTCAGCGGCTTTGAGAACATCCATTTTTTGTTTTTCATTACAGCCTATTTTTCCGCAAAGAAATTCAGCTGTTTTCATTAGCCTTTGTGTTTTATCAAAAACCGAACCAAGTCCTTCAATGTATGTAACCGCCTTTAGTTTATCTGTAAAAAAAGAAATGTCTTTTTCAAGGTCGCTGTTGTAGTAAAATTTAGCGTCCTCAAATCTGGCGTTTATAACCCTTAGGTTTCCTTCTCTAATATTTTCAACATAAGTCTGTGTCATATTCGAAATTGAAATAAACGAATTTTTAAGTTCTCCTGATTTTTTATTATAAATCGGAAAATATTTTTGATGTTTAATCATTGTTGAAGTTAAAGTTTCCTTCGGAAGCAAAAGAAATTCTTCAGGAAAATCAGCGCGCAGCGGTTCTGGAAATTCAACGAGAAAATTATTTGTGTCAATAAGTTCGTCGTCAAGAAAGATATCTTCGTTTTCTTCGTTAATAAGCTTTCGCATTTTTTCAAGCATTACTCGTTTTCTTTTGTTTTTATCAGCATATACGAATTTTTTTTCAAGCTTTTCAAAATAATCTTCAATCCCGTTTATTTCAACGCTTTGCGGGCTTAAAAATCTGTGGCCGTATGTTATATTCGATGATTTGATTGAGCCTACTTCAAGATCAAAAATCTTACCGTTGCATAGAGCGCAAATCCAGCGTATCGGCCTTGAAAATTGTGTTTCGCGGTCTGCCCAGCGCATTCTTTTTTTTATAGACAGAGAATCCAGAATTTTTTTTATACTGGATTTCAGAAGGATGATTGAAGAATAACCTTCGATTTTTTTTGTGTACACAGCGTATTCAATGTCCTTGCTTTTAGCATCATCCTTGCTTTCAAATAAAAGTTCATTAATGCCTATGTTGTTTTTCTGTAAAAAATTTTCACCGGCCTTTGATACTGCGCCGTCCTGCGAAAAGAAAACATTGCGCGGCGGACCGTATATTTTCAGCATTTTGTCTTCCTGCCGGTCCTGTAGTTCTTCAATTACCAATACAATCCTGCGCGGTCCGCCGGTTGCCAGTATATTTTTGAACTGAAGTTCGTATTCCCTGAAAAAATCACGGACAGAATCGCCAAACATATCAATTATTTTTTCTCCCTCGGAAACCGGCAATTCTTCAACTCCGAGTTCTATAAGAATATCAAGCATTGTGAAAATCCTCCTAAAAATTTAAAATATTCAAGCAATTTTAAATTTATGAAAAGTATATATTAAAAAATAAAATATTCAATGCAATTTTTTTTCTTGACTTTTCAGCATTAATTTAGTATATTATATTGGTTAGGGAAAAAGCATATTAATTCTTAATATTTTCCTCATGCCAAAACATATCAGTCAGCAGTAAAATTTCAAGGCGGGTGATAAAAACTTTATCCATCAAAATTTTTTTTAATTTTTTCAGGAGGAAAAAGATGAAAAAACTGACAGTTTTTTTAGTATGCCTTTTAAGCTGCACATTGGTTTTCAGCAATGCTGCAACTGCGGCGAAAAAGAAAAAAAGCCGTTCAACTACCCCTTGCAAACTTATTTTAACAAGCTCTGAGAAACAGGATATTGTAAACTGGGTAAATCGCGCTTCGCAAAGCGATCTTGAAGGTGCGAATATTTCTGCGAGTTCAGTAAAAAAATTAGTTGAAGGCGGAATTCGCCCCTTCGACAACTTCGACAGATTCTGGTCAACTTCCGGTATTTCTGCCACAGTTGTGCTGAATATAGGTAAAGTACTTGATATTGTTAAATATCTTGAGGACAGAAAAGCAGGAAAAACGCCTATAAGACTTCGCGATACGGATAAACAGAAAATAGTCAGCTATGTTAATCGCGCGAGTTCTTCCGAGTTAACTTCTATCGGTGTTTCAAAAACAGCATTAGCTTCAATATTAGCTAACCGCCCGTTTTCTAATTTTAAAAAATTATGGGTTACTAAAAGTATTACTGATTCAAACCTGAAAAAAATAGGAATAGCCTGCGATGCGATTAAATGGGTTTCAGGCAGCACCAAGCTTGAAATGGTAAGTGGAATAGGAGCTTCATACGCTGCAAGATTACGGGATTCTAACTTATATACTCTTCAAGGGCTCATAATGAGCGCGCGTTATGATGAATGGCGCGAAGATATCGCTAAAAAAATAAGTAATGCTGATGTTCGTATGGTGAAAGGCTTGATTTTAAGATGGATCCGCATCGGTCATTTAATGAGATTTAAAAGTTGTAAGGAACAGTGGGCCGAGCTTGTTTACGAATGCGATGTTAAGACCAGCGCAGATATGGCCCAGCAGAATGCTACTGCTCTTCTTGAAAAAATGAAAGCCGTAAATGTTCAGAAAAATCTTTGTCAGACAATGCCGTCTGTAAATTATATCAATACTTGGATTGCTCAGGCAGCTACGCCTGATTACGCTGATATTATCGAATAAATTTTATTAATTATTTGATATCTTTCTTTGAAAGGCTGTCAGGAAAAAATTGATTTTTTTCCGGGACAGCCTTTTTTTTTATATTTGACAAAATTATAAAAATGTGTATAATTCGCAAAATTATAAAATAAATAGCTGTTTTTTTATAATTTGGAGGTTAGTAAGGTGGCTTTGATAAATCAGAAAAAAAAATTTATTGAATTAATAAAAGAACAATTTGAATTGATGCAGTCTGCAGATAATAATTACAATATTTTATATATTTATGTTCAGGGCGACAATGAACCGTATTTAATAGAAGTAGCAGATGAAATGGATATAGATGAAAAAAATAATATTATGGTCCTTCGCGATGGGCCTACAGACAGGGAAGCTAATGAGGGTATTCCTGAAAGGGTTATTAAAATTGATTTCATAGTTGCAACTTCGCTTGAAGTAAAGTGATTTTTTATGTCGTATGATTACAAAGATATTCTTGAAAAACGCTCGTATCCCGAAGATGCTATTTATGTAAAACATCAGATTGCCGGGCAGAAAACCAATTATTCCTGCGGTCCTGCGGCTTGTAGAAATGGATTGCTGCTGAACGGACTGATTCCGGTGGAACGGACATTCCGCGCTTTGATGGGCACTACAAAAGACGGAACAGGCGAAGATGAAATGGTCGACGTCCTGCGAAAAATGGGATTTGTGACGGAGCAGATTAATCTAAAAAAATCCCGCAGCGCGGCAGAACGAAATCAAAAAATTGAAAAATTCCTGCATCTTTTTGAGACGGATAATATTTGCTTTATAATAATTTGTATTAAAAATCTGGCGCACTGGGTTTGTATTGGCGATATAAAAGATGGATTGATACGCATAATTGATTCTCACAATGATAAGAATCTTCAAGAACTTGGAATATACGGTTGTTCTATGGACGGCTTGACGAATCAAATCATGTGGGACAGGGAAGCGATCATAGTAAGACCTGGTATAAAGAATGGCTGCCGGCGCGTGAAAAATTGTTACGACGCCCATCTTCCGATTTTAGAATTGACAGCTTTGAGACTATAATAAAAGAATCAATAGAAAAATATCTTAACAATGACGACTACTCATATTCAAATGCAGATTTTAACAGTGCGAATGGATTTAAATGCTCAATAAAAGCGCATACAATTGATGAGAACAACGCTTACGGCGTTGAAAAACACATGTGTTCATTTGTTATAACCGAACTACGACCTGATGTTAAGCGCAGGCATATAGCAATAAACTCAAAAAACATCCACGCATTTTTGCTACGCTGATAATTTGAAAAATAAAAAATGCAAAAACTAAAATTTTTTTGAATAAAAATTATGGAACAATCCTGCTGCGGCATAACCCGTCTTGAAATTGACCTTGATATTATCGCTAAAAATTATCAGCGGCTTAAAGACACAGTATTGCCTTCCTCTGTAATGCCGGTTTTAAAGGACAATGCTTATGGCCACGGCCTTGTGCGTATTGCGCAGAGGTTATGTAAAGAAGGTTGTGGAACAATAGCCTGCGCTACTCTAAACGAGGCATTACTGCTGAAAAAAAATTGTAGCGCAGACTTACAAATATTACTACTCAGAGCTTTGACAGATATAGAATTGCAAATTGCCGTAAAAAATAACTTTCAAATTACAATAAACAGTACGCGAACTCTTTTAACTGCGGATAAACTCGCTACTGCGGAAAATAAAATTTTAAAAATTCACTTAAAAATAGACACTGGCCTCGGCAGGCTTGGTTTACTTCCAGATGAAGCTCCTATAGTTTTTGAAAAAATAAAAGGCTTAAAAAATGTCAGGCTTATAAGCGTTTTTTCACACCTTGCGGTATCTTATCAGAAACATGAATTCAGTGATAATCAGTTGTCTCTATTTAGAAAAATATCTGAAATCGCAAAATTTTTTTTCCCCGAAGTCAAATGTCATATCGCTGCTACCGCAGGCGTGATTTCTCTTCCTGATTCATATATGGATATGGTTAGAGTGAGTAGTCTCCTTTACGGATTAAGTTATTCTCAAGAATGGCCATGGGGAATTGAACCCGCGTTGCGCTGGATAACTCCGGTCATACAGGCAAAACAATTTCCTGAAGGCTGGAATATAGGATATAAGCTTCTTTATAAAACTAAAGCAAATCAGAAAATAGGAGTACTGGCAGTTGGAGCCGGGGACAATTATCCATATGCTTTACGATTAAAGTCTGATGTATTGATTTGCGGGAAACGTTGTAAAGTTGTTGGAATGTCACTGGATCAAACAATGGTAGATCTTACTCCTGTGCCTGATGCGCAAGAGGGTTATGAGGCTGTATTGATTGGTAAAAGTGGAGAAGAATGTATTAGAGCCGAAGAGCTCGGAGTAATCGCAGGGACTTCGCCCGCGGATATTCTCTCGAAAATTCCCTCAAGAATTCCCAGGTATTATTATGAGAATGAAATGATAGCCGCTGTCGATGATTGTTGCGGTTCGATGAATTTTTAAAAATTAGAGCGCATACATTTTTTTGTTGATTTTTTTGAGAAATTAATATTAAATTTTTTTAAATGTATTAACATCTTTGTAAAATATTTTTTGTAATTGGGTGTATTTGAAAATAATTTGCGTTAATATCAGATGGTTTCAAAATCCCAACAAATTTCGAAGTTTTATAAAAATCAAGAATATATCTTGATTTTTTAATATTTTCAAGTATAAATTATTAATTATATTTTTTATAGGAGGATTTTAAAATTATGGCAAAAATTGAAAAAAAACCAGTAACTCAGGCGAAAGTTAAATACCCTGAAAAATTCACTGGAAGCGCTATGATTGATTTTATTGCTGCAAAAGCTGAATTATCAAAAAAACAGGCTAAAGCTGCGGTTGAAGCTTATGTCGAAGTAATCAGCGCAGGCGTATTAACAGGCGCGCGTATTCCTTTCGGAAGCGTAGGCAAATTTTTTGTTCGAGTTAGACCTGCTACAAAAAAACGTCAGGGTAGAAATCCATTAACCGGCGCGGAAATGACTATTGCTGCTAAACCTGCAACAAAAGTTCCAAAATTTTCTTTTGGTAAAGCGTTCAAAGAAACAGCAAAAAAAGCGAAAATAAGTAAATAGTTGTTTGACCCAAATAATGCTTCTACAAATTTTATAGATGCATTATTTGGGTTTTTAAGTTAAGAGTATTTTATTTTTTGATTCAATATTTTTTTCCATATAAACTTTCCTTCAATTATATCCTGAAATATATTTTTCTTTTACCCGGTCTCTCTCAGCGTTAAAAACTTTTTTATATATAAGACCGCGAAAGAATAATCCATGCAATAACTATATATAGCGTATTTGTCCGGCCAATCTTTGTTGAAAAAAAAGATTGACATTTAAAAAAATAAGTATATAATTCAACTAAATGGTTAAACCTAATGGTTTAGTGTTTAGGTTAAACTATTAAGTTAAAATTATATTATAAAAATAAAATTTATAAAAGGTGTTGCAAAATGGCGAAAAAAAATGAAGCGCGCGAAGAAATGACATCGGAAGAAAAAATTATTGAAGCGGCTAAATCGGTTTTTATTGAAAGGGGATTTGATGGGGCGACTATGCAGGAAATAGCGGATAGAGCATCGATAAATAAGGCTGCATTGCATTATTACTTCAGAAGCAAGGACAAATTGTTTGAAATAATTTTCGGAGTGGTCTTAAAAAATATGTTATTAAAGCTTGGCGGAATAATTGATCAGGAAATGAATTTTGAGGAGAAACTTGAAAAATTAATAACTGAGTATATCGGGTTTTTTTCAACAAATTACCCGATAGTATCATTTGTCATCAGTGAAATAATTAAAAATCCGAACCTGATATTAAACGTCATGGACAAAACGGGTTTTCAGGAAAAAATTAAAAAGGTTATCCAAATGATTGAAGAAGAAATAAAAGCAGGAAGAATCAAGAATATCAAACCGCAGCATTTATATATGAATATAATTTCTATGTGCGCTTTTCCATTTTTAGCTCAGCCTGTTTTATGCGGCGCTTTAAAATTAGAAAAAAATCAATTTTCACAACTTATGAAAGAAAGGCCAAAAGTAGTTTCTAATTTCATTTTAGATTCAATAAGAGTTAAAGGCGATGGTTTAAGAGCGAAGTGAAATAATTATTTGTATA
>Ga0209417_1007750_pt1 | contig 10165 bp, 5 predicted proteins | sample RifGroF2_FD_184002 | JGI IMG/M metagenome (GOLD analysis project Ga0209417, IMG submission 184002) | Groundwater microbial communities from Rifle, Colorado, USA - Groundwater F2 (SPAdes) (version 2) | ecosystem: Environmental > Aquatic > Deep subsurface > Groundwater | place: Rifle, Colorado... | reverse complement strand
TCTTGATGCTTTGGAGAGTAAACTTTTCGGTATTGGTCTCGAATCATATACCGTAGGTTCTCACGAATTCTATCTTGGTTATGCAGCAAAAAACAATCTGTTAATTTGCCTCGATTCCGGTCATTTTCATCCGACTGAAATGATAGCCGATAAAATATCATCTACTCTGACAGCTGTAGAGGGATTAATGCTGCATGTGAGCCGTGGTATTCGGTGGGATAGTGATCATATTGTTATTCTCTCAGATGAACTCCTGGGGATAGCTCAAGAGATCATTCGTGGAAACTATTTTGATCAGGTGCATATTGGTTTGGATTTTTTTGACGCCAGCATCAATCGTATCGCAGCTTGGGTAATCGGGGCTAGGAGTATGCTTAAGGCACTATTACTGGCACTGCTGGAACCTATAGATCAGTTGCGCCAATTGGAGTTGAAAGGTGATTTTACCGCTCGCTTAGCGATATTGGAAGAGATTAAATCATTGCCATTCGGTTTGGTTTGGGATTATTACTGTTTAAAAAGCAGTGTTCCTGTCGGACCTGAGTGGCTCAGTGAGGTACGCCGTTATGAAAGCCATGTAACAAATAAACGCATTTAGAAAGGTTTTGCATGTTGCAGGCAGGTTTTGGTTGTATAGATATAACTCCCGAAAAAGCCACTCATCTTGGTGGGGGTCTGAATACGTACAGACCGGCTCATTTAGTGGGCGATCCTCTTTTTGCCAGAGCAATGATAGTTAACAATCAGACTACGAAAATTTGTTTCATCAGCCTTGACCTTGTTACCCTTACTCGTGAGTATTCTGATAAAATCCGAAATGCTGTAGCCGAGACATATTGTATTCCGTATGATGCCGTTATGGTTCATACAACTCAAACCCATTCGGCTCCCGGCTTAGGTTATTTCATGCTAGATAATGACTTTAGCGTGCCAGATGATAGTGAATGGTTACGTGGGGGGAGCAGAGATTATTGCGATTTTGCGATTCCTCGTATCATTGAGTCAGTTAAGTGTGCAAATGCAAATATGAAGCCTGCTTTGATTGGAATTGGCAGTGGAATAGAAGGCAGAATGGCGCATAATCGCCGCGCAGTAATGCGAGATGGTTCCATCGGAATGCCTTGGAAAAACTGGCGTATTCCCTGGAAAGGCGGGCAAGGTACGGATATTGGTCCGACGGGGGTTTGCTATATCGAAGGTCCTATAGACCCCGAAGCAGGTGTACTTTGTATTACTAATCCGGCGTTGAGACCGGTCGCAGTGATGGTAAATTATACCTGCCACCCGGTACATGTTTATCCCAAGCAGATCATTTCAGCAGATTGGCCTGGTGCAGTAGTGAGTAAAATAAAAGGCATGTACGGTAGCGACTGTTTTGGAATGGTGCTTAATGGGGCGTGCGGCAATATAAATCCATGGCCACCATTTGATCCGGATTATGTTGAGGATCATTATCATATGGGAAGCGTTTTAGGGCAAATGGCTGCTAACATTATTGAGACCATGGCATTTCAGAGTGACATCCAGATAGATTATCGAGCCAAAAATATACAAATTCCTCTTAGGACAATTGCTCCAATCGAACATGCGTGGGCAAAAGACATTCTTGAAAAGCATCCTGCGCCACATTGGACAAATGATAAGCATACCGAAGTTGACCTTGACTGGGTCTATGCCGCTTCAATAATGAGTGTTTATTTGCAGAAACAGCGCGAAAAAGCACTCGATTACGAGATACAAATCTTCAGGGTGGGTAATGCCGTTTTTGTCGGATTGCCGGGCGAACCTTTTGTTGAGGGTCAGTTGAAAATAAAACTATCCTCGCCTGTACGAAATACATATGTGGTACATAATGTTAATCAGTATGCTGGATACATACCGACCAAGGAAGCTTTTAACTACAGGCTTGGAACTGGAGGTCATGAAGTAGACACGCGGTACTGGGCAAAACTTGTGCCCGAAGCACTGGATATGATTGTTAATGAAACCATAGTCATGCTAAAAGATATTTTTAAACAGAATTCATGAGTTCATTAGGAATCAGCTTTGGGGTTTTTGACGTTCTGCTGTTCGTAGTCGTTTCAGTGCAGGCGACAGTTGTTGCATATCTGAAAGATCCTGAATCGAAAGCCTTTATGCTGACATTGCCGATACCATTTACGGTGGCGGTTTTGGCAGTGGGTCAGCCTGTAAATACGTTTAATGTTGCGGCCTTAGTTCTGTTGCTGATATTTACAAATGCCGTGAGGATTCTGCATTATACATTTAAAATCTCGATCATAGCAGCAATTGTGAGTTCGGCATTTATATATTGCCTGCTCAGCATTAGTCTGACTAAGCTGATTCCAGCAACTTATAAAACATTCTGGCCGGCGTGTCTGATAACCGGGACTATCGCCGCGTTCGTTTATTTAAAAACCCCGCACAGGATTGAGCTTGCCTATAGCTCTGGGCTGCCTATTTTTTTAAAATTACCGTTTATCATGTGCATAGTTTTTATACTGATCTGCATGAAGCAATTTTTAATGGGATTTGTCACTCTTTTTCCGATGGTAGGTGTATTTGCTGCGTACGAAGCACGCTTCAGTTTGTGGACGGTTTGTAAGCAGATTCCGATTGTAATGATTACGATTTTAGCCATGCTCATTGCATGTTATCTGGCACAGCCCGGATTTGGAATTGCAGGCTCGTTGATTATTGGGTGGATTGTATTTTTGGTTGTGCTGGCACTTCAGCATATCGTAAGAGGGGGACGGGATAGTACGGTTAAAATGACGGGCTAAATCCTTTCCCATTTTCCAGAAGCGAAATTGAATTGTTTTATGACCTTAGCTGGTATGCCAGTCGCGATACTATATGGCGGAATATCTTTGGTGACCACAGCGTTTGCACCGATGACCGAATGTTTGCCAATCCGTACGTTTGGCATGATACACACTCGTTCGCCCAGCCATACCTGATCTTCAATAACGACTGGACCTGGTGATACCAGCGGCGTATTGAGGATGGGCAGATTTATATCTTCGAATCCGTGAAATAAGTCTGAAATATAAACATTATCTGCAGCCAAGACATCTTTGCCAATAATCATATGGCTGCAGGCGCATATATGTACTCGATGGCCAAAATAGGTTCCATCGCCGATGTCGATACGAGGATTGTGTTTGATTTTGCAGTATTCTGGAATGGTATCAATCCAGCCTCCTGGATGTATCTGGCAGTTTGCCCCTAGGTATACTTGCGCCGCATTATTGCTATGAAATGGTGGATAGATGAGGGTGCCTTCACCGATTTTTGCAAAATCTGATCGCAATATTAGAGTATACAGTTGAGCTTTCTTAAGTTTGACCCAGTTCTGAGCTTTTAAGTATGACATGACTTTTACCTTTGGAAAAAGAGCTTAGATTTAATAATCGTTGCCATAATAGATTCAAATTAGCAGCTAAATAATTTATGAATCTTACGCCCGTATTTTAGAATTATTAATTGTTTTGTCGATATTGTAATTTAAGCATTACAGTTTAACGTCAAGCATTTGTCAAGCAAAAACGATCATGAACGGAATCGAAGATAAAGAGTTAACGAGGGCTAAAGTAGTTGTTTAAACCCACTAAATGTCTCTATACAGAGGTTTGCGAGCCATTGATAAATAGCAAAGCTGTTGATCATAGGCAAGATATCGGAAGAATCGTTATATTCCGCAACTTAAAACGTAAATACAATGCCGTAAGACATGGCGTTGGTTTGTCCATGCAATATAATATAGATTATTCCATGCAATTAGTCTGGTTCAAAGCTATTAAGATGTTAAAATAATTATTAAAATTACGTTTGTATGCAGGGTACAGTATTTTTTTAGTTGGAAATAATCATGAACATGCATGTTTTTGACTGGGGAATCAGCATTTTTCTTTTGGCCTTGATGACTGTGGCCGCATTGTGGACTAAACGTTTTACGAGAACTGTTGCTGATTTTCTTGCGGCAAATCGTTGCGGGGGAAGATATCTTCTGGCGACAGCTGAAGGAGCTGCAAACACAGGTGCAATTTATTTCATGGCCATGTTTGAAATGCATTATTCAGCGGGATTCACGGCGGCATGGTGGCGACTGATGATGTTTCCGGCGGCGGTTTTGATCGCACTATCCGGCTGGGTTGTGTACAGATTCAGGCAGACACGTGCAATGACGATGGCTCAATTTTTCGAGATCCGTTACAGTAAACGTTTCAGGATTTTTACGGGTATTTTGGCTTGGGCCTGTGGTACGCTCAATTTCGGCATTTTTCCAGCAGTCGGTGCCCGATTTTTTATTTATTTTTGTGGCTTACCGGATTCTTTCAACATGTTTGGAGTTTTTATTCCAAGCTTTCCGCTGGTTATGTTTATCTTGATATCGATAGCGCTATTTTTCACATTTCTTGGCGGTCAGATTGCAATAATGGTTACTGATTTCATCCAGGGTGTCTTTAGTAATGTTGCAGGAATCATTTTGCTTGTTATTCTTTTTGGATTGTTCAGTTGGAATCAAATTGGCACCGCTTTGATGACCGCCCCCGCTGAGGCGTCCCTTATTCATCCATTTCATACAGGACAGGTAAAAGATTTCAATGTCTGGTATTTTCTGATCTCTGTTTTTGTTTTGTTTTACTGTCATCTGTCATGGCAGGGATCACAAGGTTTTAACTGTTCGGCTAAGTCGCCGCATGAGGCCAGGATGGGTAAGATCATCGGCAGTTTCAGGGAGGCGGCTACAATCGTACCCATGATTCTTTTGCCCATATTCGCTTATACATTAATGCACCATGCCAACTTCACATCACAAGCTGCTAGTGCAAATGCGATTTTCGCTAAAATCAGCAATCCGTCGATTCGAACACAAATGACAATTCCTGTTGCACTTAGCCAGATATTGCCAGTTGGCGCGATTGGGTTGATGTGTACTATTATCCTGGCAGCTTTTCTTGCCAACTGTGAAGCGTATCTCCATTCCTGGGGGAGCATTTTTATACAAGATGTCATTCTGCCGCTGCGCAAGAAGCCTTTGACACCCAAAGAGCACATTAAATTGCTTCGCATTTCAATCATCGGTATTGCAGTATTTGTATTCTGCTGGAGTCTTTTATTCAAGCAGACAACGCAAATATTTTTCTATTTTGCGATTACTGGAACAATTTATCTTGGTGGATCGGGTGCTGCCATAATTGGAGGACTTTACTGGAAGCGTGGCACTACCAGTGCGGCATGGGTCGCGATGATATTAGGGGCTACATTAGGGGTGGCCGGTATTTTAATTTACGAATTCTATCCCAATTTTCCTATCAATGGACAAGTTATGTGGTTCATCGCTATGGCTAGCTCAGCTATCGCATATATAGTTATATCGCTGGCCGGCAAACAGAAATTCAATATGGATCAGATGCTTCACAGAGGAAAATATTCCCTTGAGCAGGACACAGTTGTTGCACCTGACCGAGGCAGCATATTGCTTGAAAGACTTGGGATTACGCGAGAATTTTCGCGATTAGACAAAGTGGTCTTTGCGATCTCGATTGCGTGGACGTTCATGTGGATTTTGGTATTTGTCTGCGGGATATTATTCAATGTGTTTACTGACGTATCGAACGAAAGCTGGCTGAAGTTCTGGAAGATTTGGGTGGTGGTCAATGTTGTCTATTGTGTACTGGTATCGATTTGGTTAACGCTGGGTGGATTATTCGATTTGAAGAAAATGTTTATGAGTCTGGCAAAAAAACAGAGAGATGCTTCTGATGATGGTGTTGTAGGTCACGATGGCAGTAGCAGAACGTCATTAGTTAACATTGAAAGCACAATCAATAATTAGATATAGGGAGCCTGAGGTGAGTCGATTCATTTCAAACATTCGTATGTTATCAATATTTGTGGTTGCGACAATAACGTCGCTTTCGGCCACATTGATTGCTGATGTTCCTTCCGTCAAAGTACCATTTGCGTCTAAACATGTAAGGCTTGACGGCCAATTTGATTATAATGAATGGTCAGATGCGGCAATAGTTAGAAGGATTGTCGGGATTGGGAAGACTGAGATCGCTGAGCCTGAAACAATGTTTTACCTTAAATATGACAGCGTAAATCTGTGGGTTTGTGCTGTCTGTGATGAAAATAATTCCGCCTATCCCAAAGCCTATCCGCGTAGTCCGCTGGATTTGCTCACCGACGACGATGCTGTTCAGGTATTGATTGGAGTTGGAGAAGATACTCAAAACAAAAAAATGGAATTTGGCGGTTATGCGGATGCCCAAGGCACAGAAACACCTCCATTAGCACATTTTTACGAGTTTACTGTAAATGCTGTTGGGGCGGTGTCACGAACTTATAACGAATCACCGCTCAAAGAACCATTGTTTGAAGCCAGGACAGGAATCATCAAAAAAGAGGGTTGGGTCGCAGAGTTTTGCATTCCATTGAAGTCGGCTGGTATAAGTGATTCTAACAGTGGAGAACTCTTTTATTTGAATTTATTCCGTTTTCGCCCTCCTCAACGGCTTGGATGGTATATCCCTGGTTGGGGAAACTATGTACCGATGCCTGTTGGTACGATGACGTTGTTAAATAAATCAGAAAATGATAAACGTACTATAGAGACTTTGCCAGAACCTTTAAGAGTTTCTGATGACAAAACTAAATCTGAAATTAAGCAAAAGGAAAAACTTAAGGCTAACATTGAGTTTTATTCTTTAAGCAGGAAATTGATTGCTACACTTGATACCTCCAATTTGAAGGAGCAAGTGGTTGCAACGTTATATGTTGAAGGCTTATCTGAGCGTGTAGTAGAAAAACTCAAGTTGAACAAGAAAAACAGTATATCTCTAATTTTGCCTGACCTTCCGCCTTCAACTCACAAAGCTATTCTTGAAATCAAAGACGGTAATGACAAACAGTTAGCTGTATTTTCACAGGAAATCCAATTTTATGTAAAACCAGAGTGGTTTGGAACCAATGCGGGAATTCCATACCTCAAAGATAGGGTGCCAAGTCCATGGAAAGTGCCCCTTATTGAGAATGACACAGTTGTCCTGGCCCATTGCCGAATTACTTTCGGGCCAGCGGGATTGCCTAAGTCTGTGCTGGATGAACAAGGTGAGTTATTGGCTGCACCGGGAACTATTGACCTTTCCTACAATAACAAATCTTGTAAGGTTATACCAGAAACTCTAAATTTAAAACCGCAGGATAATTCGGTTTTAATTATCGCTTCCCAAAGATTTCCAGGTGGTGTTGTTGAGACGCGTACTTTGCTGGACTACGATGGTTTTATGGAGGTTAAGTTCAGAATCAGAGAATGCGACCCGAAAAAAATCAGCCATTTGAAGATTCAAATCCCTCTCCGTAAAGAACAAGCGTTTTTTGTCAATCGAGGCAGCGTGCAGGATACGCGAAAGCTTTCAGATTATGGCTATGAGGGAGAAGAGGGAGAGATCTGGTTGGGTAGTTATGAAAAAGGTCTTTCGTTTTCTAAAGATACCCCTTTATTTCTTGCGCAAAATTCTCGCAGTGCAATTCAAGTTGTTCCAAGCGGGCAATCGGCATCACTGTTTATTAATCTAGTTGATCGTGCCGGACAACTTAATGAATCGGATCATATCTTCCGATTTTTTCTTCAGCCAACGCCAACTAAGAAGAATATGCTTGGCCTAAAAAAAATGAACGAAAGCTATTTTCGTTGGTTCGAGTCCTGGTCTGACTATCAAGCCTATCCTGATCTGGCGAAACTGCCAGCAGTAAAAGCCAAGAGTGATGAGATGCACAAACAAGGAAAGTTGCTTGTGTTGTATTTTGGCCAAGTATTAGCTGAAAACTCTCCTGGCTTTAAAGAATACAAGAACGAACTAATAGCGCCACCTGAAAGACCATGGTATAAACGTGCTTATGACCCTGGCAAGGACGTACCCTGTTATGTTTGTTGTGTGAAAGGCCCACGTGGAGATCAGGTTCTCTATGGTGTAGAAAAACTTATGAAGGAGGGGAATATCGATGGGATTTATATGGATGGGCTCAGTGTTGACTGGGATTGTCAAAATCAGTCGCATCCAGGATGTGGAGATAATGCGTCTATTGAGTGGGACAACCCTTTTCCTAGTCGAATCATAGGCACTAGAGCTTTCCTCAAGCGTCTTAGAGGTATCTTTGACGAGCGTGGGAAACCTTATCTGTTGGAAACTCACACTGGCGGTGGCTTGAATGTCAATACCAGTTCACTTTGTGATATGGCACTTGAAGGGGAGCAGTTACACCGTTATCGGTTGGGCTACCGTATGCCATTGTATAAGTTTGCCGTTGGTTATAGTGGTTGGCCATGGGGTCGGACTAATAAAATGCTGGCTATGATTTATGACCTGAATGGCTCATCATATCAAGCTATGACTTGGACTTTGCTACATGACGTTGAGATTGAACCGCATTCCCATCCTGAACCCATTGAAAAAGTGATATACGGAGATTTTCAGGATGAAAAAACTGTTTACTATCCATACTGGCATAAACAGCCTCATGTCAAACTGCTTAAAGGGAATGAGGTCTATTTTTCATACTATCGTAATGATAATGCGGCGATGTTGATAGCAAGTAATTTAAATTATGATGATCAGGAGGTTGGACTTGATCTGGAGGGGCTATTTGGACAGCCGATCCAAGTAATTGATGTGGAGCGAAACGCTGTTGTTCCTGTAGTTAAGGGCAAGGTCAATATAACTGTAAATGCTTGGATGTGGAAAGCTCTGCGCATCGAGCCTTTTGAAGATGGAAATATGCCAGAAAAAACTTCTGAAAAACAAGTTATCGATTCGAATAATACAATTTCTGAAAAGTTCAAAGTTGGTAAGTTTATTCCGCAGGATTGGAAATTGTCTGGAAATGGTAGTAGTAGTTTGCTTGGCAAGGAAGCTGCTCCAAAAAGTGGCGGACTCCCAGTATATGTAGAGAGTCAACCTTATATGGAATATGCCAAATACAGTTATGAAAAATATTCATTTGACAATGATTGCACTATTAAACTTCGCTTAAAACACGGCAACGCGATTGAAATAGGAATAGGCCCATATGTGTTAGGATACGGCAGTTTGCCAAACTTGCCATGGGCAAGTCCCTGGTCTGTAAATGGAACTGATAACACAGACATAAAAGGAAAAATTTATTCCAGACCTATAGTTACAGATCGTGATGTTGTTTTGGAAATTAATATCAGTAATAGGAAATTAAATGCTTTGTATGATGGAAAGCCATTAGTCAGGAACCTAAAATTGAAATCTTTTGATACTACGGGAAATAAATTAGTTATTAGTACCTGGGGTGGCAATTCTTTTGCTTTTGACATAATTGAATTAGCAAATAATCCTACAGATTTATTTAAAAAAGATATCGTCGATCATCCTGTACGGTAGAAATCGAAGCAAAAATTGCTTTTCAGCAAAAGAACTTGGGCTGTTTAAAAGAATATAAACAATGATAAAATGGAACTAAAATCATGCAAAATCATCGAAAACTTAAGATGGGAATGGTTGGTGGCGGACCAGGCGCATTTATTGGCGAAGTTCACCGTAAAGCGGCCCGCATCGACGGCAAGATTGATTTCGTTGCCGGTGCTTTTGATATAAATCCTGAAAAGTCAAGGCAAATGGGAAATGAATTGTGTATGGACCCCAATCGAGTTTATGGCACATACACTGAAATGATCGAAGGGGAATCAAGTTTATCGAAAGACAAGAGAATCGATTTTGTATCAATAACTACACCAAATAATTTACATTTTCCGATATCGCGTGATTTCCTCCTGGCTGGTTTCAATGTAATGTGTGAGAAGCCCATGACGCTTAGCATTGACGAAGCTAAAGAATTGCGGATGATTGTTAAAAAAACAGGCAAGATTTTTGGGCTAATGCATAATTATACCGGCTATCCCATGGTAAAACTCGCGCGAGATATGGTGCGAGTGAGAGATTTGGGTGAAATTCGTAAAATTGTTGTCCAATATCCGCAGGGCTGGCTTGCTACAGCAATTGAAAATACCGGGCAGCAGCAGGCCTCATGGCGAACTGATCCTAAACAGAGTGGTGCGGCAGGTTGTATAGGTGATATAGGTACACACGCTGAAAATCTTGTTGAATATATCACTGGTTTGAGCATTACT
>Ga0209417_1007747_pt1 | contig 10168 bp, 11 predicted proteins | sample RifGroF2_FD_184002 | JGI IMG/M metagenome (GOLD analysis project Ga0209417, IMG submission 184002) | Groundwater microbial communities from Rifle, Colorado, USA - Groundwater F2 (SPAdes) (version 2) | ecosystem: Environmental > Aquatic > Deep subsurface > Groundwater | place: Rifle, Colorado... | reverse complement strand
CATCGCGATTGGTCCTTGACCAATCCCAAATCCAGGCTGCATCATTGATCCAAAAGGAGGTTGCATCATTTGTCCTTGTGGTTGCATCATTTGTCCTTGTGGTTGCATCATTTGTCCTTGTGGTTGCATCATTTGTCCTTGTGGTTGCATCATTTGTCCTTGTGGTTGCATCATTGTTGGAACAGGAATCTTAGGACCTTGAAATTGTGAAATAGGTAGACCTTGTGGTTGAATCGGTTGAGAAGCAACCGGACTTGATTTTGGTTTGATATGTTTCGAAATTTCTCTTGCGACAATTTCCTGAATTTTACTTTCATACGATTCAGTATAATCATGAAAGTCATCAAGAACTTTCGAAATAAGACTTATCAAGTTTCCAATAGTATCCTTTTCCTCTTCAACATTTTCAGTTTCAAATTGAAGATTTTCATCAACTGTTGGCATTTCTTCAATTGTTTCAGTTTCTTCTGTGTCCAAATGCTGTTCATTTTCAATTTCAAAATCTGGCATTTCCTGATTTTGAGCTTGATATATTTTAAACTGATCATTTTCAGTTTGTTCGACTGAGTCAGACTGTCCGACTCTTGTAATATTTTCGATTTTTTCGATTTCCGACGTTGGTTCCATTGCCATCGATCAAAATTCATGAATGTAAAACTTCAAAATCACTTTTTTTGGAAAGTTTTTTCGTATTTTAATAATATATTATTCAATATTAAAAACCTAAAAAATTTTTTAGGTTTAAAAAACATCTTATTACAATATGAAAAAAAATATCATTCAAATTTTTATATATGATCAATTTCTATAATATATAATCATCAAATCTTAAAAAAGAAAATTTTCAGGGTCATTTTTTTAAGATTTCTGAGATTCAATTGTCGACAATTGAATCTCAGAAATCTTAAAAAAATTTCATTTAATATATTAAATGAAATATCAATCGAAATATCTTTAAAATTTCTGCTGTAACATTATCTTTGAAAAAAAATCGATAAAAAATCAAAATCATTTTTATCGATTTTTAGCGAATATTATTTATCCAATGGTAAAAAATATTCGCTAAAAATATTTTTTTTGTAATATTAATTTAATTACCATCCGACAGCAATCCAATGAAGATTTGTAGTTGTTCCTGAAGCAGTCGCGAATATTATAGATTGGAATCCAGTTTTAGATAGATTGTGTGCAGATGCAGAGATAAATCCATCAGCTAAATATGTGGGTGAAAAATAAATTTGTGGAATAGAAGAGAATGTTTTCGTGAATAATATCGGATCGCTAAGACCGAAGTATAATTGACCACTTTCTGCAGCATGAGTTATTGATTCAATTGTTCCACGTTCTATAACAGATGGAACAACTTTATTAATTTTGTAAACATTGTAAATTAATATCAAACAAATTATGATTACAATAGCTATCACTAATGCAAAAATAGTGCATTTCATATCCCATACCATCTTTTTTTAGACTTTAAAATATTTTTTTTCTATTTTTTTTAAAAATGTTTCTGAAAAATCAAACTATTTTTTGGAAATGAATTCTATAACATGTATCTCTGGAAATTACAGATTTGGGTATCATACAAGTTATGAAAAAAGTTTACTTTTAAGTATTATTAATGGGACACAATTTGGCTCAAAATGTTGTCAGTTTTATCTATCTGCCAGCAGATCTTATAATGTTGCATCTGTTGATAATATAGATAGATGTAATACTTGTTTATATTGTCAACAAAATGGATTAAGTTTTTATATTCATTCTCCACTTATAATTAATTTGGCAAATATAAAAGATTCTGGAAGAAATACTATACAAAAAATAATTAATGGAATTTCTGATCTTCCAGGTGCCATGATTGTTCATATTGGATCAGTTGGAACTATATTTGATACAATTAATTGTGTTAATTCATTCAATCCAAAGAAAGGATCTATTTCTGGGTTTGAACATCAATTTCTTTTAGAAAATTCGGCAGGACAAGGAACAAGTATCGGTAAAACATGGGAAGAATTATGGTATATTTTTAATAATATTGATAAGAGTAGCATAGGAATATGTATTGACACTCAACATATTTTTGCGTCAGGTATGGCGGATCTAAGAACAATTGAAGGTGTTGATTATATGTTTCAGTGTATTGAAACATTTATACCTGACGTTAAAATAGGTTGTTTTCATTTAAATGATTCAAAAACGGATTTTGGATCGTGTGTTGATAGGCATGAAAATATAGGATATGGTAAAATATGGGAATGTAATATAAATCCAATGTTATATCTTATGGATATATGTGCAAGCCGTGAAATAGATTTAATACTTGAAACTCCAAATATGGAACAAGATTTTTTTAATTTGATGCAATATAGAAAATTTTCATAAAAAATTTTCCTAGGAAAAATGGAGAAAGATCTTGATTCAGTTAATATTCATATTGATAATTTACCTTTAAGTTTAGAAGAATTGAATAGTTATAAAACAGATTTAGTTTTATATGCTAAAAATGAAATACAAGATGCAACTAAATGGATGATGCTTATTCCTAAAGTTTGTGAAACTGTTGAAAATATTAAAATATCAGGCAAAAAACTTATAGGTTCAGATAAGAAGAAAGTAACTATTGCTATATTCAATATAGTGATGAAAGATACATTTTCGGTTGATGAAGATTATATAACTGCAATAATTGATATAGTAAATATATCTATAGATACTATAATTGATGTTTCTAAGGGAAAATTTAAAATTAATACTAGATTTATAATAGAAGTAATTAAAAAATTTTTATCATGTTTTATTAAAATATAATTATATCCATGGATATAATTATTACAAATTATAACCTATTTCGGTTTTCATATTATATAAATTTTCTATAAATTGTTTGTCGTCTATATTTGAAAATAATGTACAAACTGTTCCGTCATCTTTTAAAACGCCGATAGTTTCCCAATGAGATCTATGATTTATCAAAACAACAACCGATCTTTTTAATATATCTTGTTCAATATTGAAATTATAAAGTTGATGAGTATCATCGTCATATCTTAACGCTATTAATCCTACTTTCTTAAAGTATCTAAAAAATATAGATATTTCTTGACCAAGAAATACAGCAGAAGCTAAAGAATATTGTATTTGTTTTAAATTTATATCTATACTTTTATATGTTCCATTATTAAATACTCTATCAATGTATTCAAAATTAGTTTCATTTTCAAACGCATTTTTAGACCCAGAAATACATCCTAAATAATATGCAAGTTCATATCTAAATCTTTCTGCAATTAATTGCCTTTGTGTAAAATCAGATTCAATATATGTTTGAGAACATGCAGTTAACATTGCATGAATAAAACACGAATTTGCGTTAGATAATGTTCCGATTCTAATACAATTGTAACTTTTTATTTTTATCTCTTTCATTTCACCTACTCTTAATATCTTTGTAGTTGGTAATGTTATTCTAAGCATGTTGGAACCAACATTTGAAATTAATTTAACACTTTCATCATATTTAAACATATTTGTCTGTATAGTATCGAAAAGAATTCTATCTGATATATTAGGATAAATTAATGAACTATTTTTAATATTAACAAGTTTATATTTATTATATTGTAAATAATTATATATTACATTATTACTTACTAAATCAACAACTCTATTATAATAACCATTTATATTTATCCATAATTTCTTAGTTCTATCGTGTATTTCAGTTCCTATTGTATGATCATATACTTGAATCATTAAAAGATTTCTTATTATTACAATATATTTAGTAGTTCTAGTGATGTATGTTTCTTGTATCTCACTTCTTAAGAATAAATTTATATAACGTGCTAATTTATTCATGTCAAACATAGTTATATGAAATGGGCACTTATTAAACATATGTGATAATTGTATTAAAATATCAGTATCATTAAAATAAATTGAAAATGGTAATACAATACAATCGATTTTTATATTTTCAAGTGAAATAAACATTGCTTGAATAGTATCAATGTCCATTGAATCTACAATAATTATATGAAGATTTTTTATTTCTTTAAATGATTCATTCATTTCATATGTATCAAGTTGTAATAAATAAATATTATCAAAAAATTTTGACCAATATATAAATGTATTGGTCATTAATGGGCCTACAATTAATATATTTTTAAAATCTACTGCCAAATTTTCCATATTTAGCATTTCATCATTAATAAGAGTATTTTTTAATATTGGATATGACTCATCTATGTCTAAAAATGTATCATATTTAAGATTATCATATACTAAAGGCCATTCATCTTCAATATCTTTTATATTTGACAATACAATATCATCATTTTTAATAAACATATATCCATCGTTTGTATATCTACAAACATATTTTCCTGGAGTTAATTCATTATTTATAATAATATCGGATGCATCTTTTTCAACAATTTTATCATCAGCCACATAAATAGATTTATTTTTTAATTCAATATTAATATCATTGCGTTTCTCAGTAAATATATATATTGTTTTTTCACTATATAAACAATTAATTGGTATGAACATTATACCATTAGTGGAAAATGGAGAATCGTTTTTAGAAATAATAATTTCATTAATTGCATTTTTAAAATTATCTTTATTAATAAATCTATAAGTTCGATTATATATCATATAAAACTCATCGCTTTCATTTTGAAAAGATTTGAAATCTTGCAATCTTTGAATATAATCGTTATTTACTTGTTCTCCACATAATATCAATGTATCCATATATACAAATTTATGTTTTTCTTTTAATGAAATATCTATCCAATTTTCTTCTTCAATTTCATAACAAATAAGTACAGTATCTAATAATTCAATAGGGGAATCTAAATCTATTAAATTGAATTCAGTATCATCTGACACCCATATTCCTTCTTTGGTAAAAGATAGTAATTTTAATTCTCCGTCTGGAATAACAGAACAACAATATTCAATATCTTGAATTCCAGTTGTCGATATCCTTGGAAATAGTGTTCCAGGTTCTGTTATATCATAAATTCTTAAATTTTTATGCTTAAAATTTATCACATTTTGATTTATCATCATCGTTAAATATCTTTTAAAAGAATCTAATAAATATTTTGAATAAATATTATCTGAATTCAATAAAATTGAAACACAATATTTAATAGATTTAGTAACGTTTAATATATTATTTCCTAAAATTATTATTTTATATTTTTCAGGCTCAAATTTGATTACATACACATCAGTATTATATATTTTTGAAAATATAGCATCATATTGTTGATAGATTTTATCAGGTTTATCATTTGATATACAATCATATATAATTGAAAATTCGTCTTCAAATTCTGTAATTATTCTATAAGTATATGTTTTAGATGTTTTACCAAATATAATAAAACTTTCATCTGTATCATAATATACATATTCATGATAAAAATTGTATTTTGAAAATTTTGTATATACATTTATATATTCATCACATTTAACAATAGTTAGAATATTAGAACTATCTTTAAAAGATGGTGGATATTTAATTTCCATTTTTATGGATAAGATTATTGTTTATAATTTATTAAATCAAGTTTCTTACCGAATTCAATCGCCTCAAGTATTAATTTTTCATCATTTGTATCCGTTTCGAATATTGTCATTGCTATTTTTTTAAACGATTTTTCATCTTCAGATAATTCAATTCCATCTGTGACATTTTGCAACATTATATTTAATATTTCTTTTGGTGACTTTTCTAACGTTAAACCAGATAATACATCTTTGTCAATATGAACGTCGAGTTTTTGTTCAGTGTTTGATATAAATTTCTTTAATGAGTCAATGCTGACTCCCTTTTCTAACATTTCTTTAGTTTTTTCAGAAACTTTTGTGATATAATCGTTTATTATACTGTCAAAACTATCAGTGCCAAAATTACTAACACAATTTTCTAATATTTTATCAAATGCTTCATTATCAATTTCTTCTTCGTGTTCCATTTTTTAATCCATATTTGTTTTTATGATTATATTTCCATATATTTGAGTCGCATCTTCATAATCATTAAAATTTATTGAGATAGTTTCAACTAATGTATTTAAATTAATAGTTGAAATTTCACCATTAGAATTTATTTTATATAAATTATATGTGTAAATTAATTCATTTGAAATTAATTTATAATAAAATATATTATTATTAGATGTGAGTGAAATATTAATAGATGAAAATACTTTATCATTATTTATGTCTTCTATGGTTTTTAAATATCTATTAACAGTTACTGATTGATTTATATACAATACGAACACAGTCACGATCAAGATCAATAAAATTAAAACTAATGGTAGAAGCATTTTTGTATATAAAAAATAGAAAGTTTTTGAAATGGAACATCATGCATCAGTACGTTTTAGAGATAATATGTTACAACTTATCGATATAATGTTGGATGATATTGAAGATGATGAATACTGTACATATCTTAAACAATTTTATATATTAATTTTAGGATTAGATCCTAAAGAATTAATTACTCGATTTATAAATTCTACATTTAAATTGTGGGTCGATCTATATTCAAAAGATATGAATTTTTTCATTAAAAATGCTGGTGTAGTTTTTTCACTTGATGTTGTGAAAAATGAAGATAAATATAAGCGTCATGCAGAAAAAATAACAATTATGATACAAAAACTTCAATCAAATGATGATACATTCTGGCCAATGTTAAAAAAATATATACAAGCATTTATAAAAATTTCATTAACATATATATTAGAGACAAATATGGAATTAGAACATTTTAATCCAATTATGTTTATGAAAAATTTTAATATATCATTAAAAATCATAGAAACATAAAATAATTTTCTGAATTTTAAGCTTTAAAGATAAGATGTTTAACAAAAATGGACCATTTTGAATTATTCAAAATCGAATTTGATCGTTTCATGAAATTCTGTGAGCGCATAACAGTATATCATACTGATTCTTTAAGAGAAGGTGGGCAAAAGAATTCAACAATGACAAAAAGAATAAGAGCATTTGACAGTTTGGCACAACGTATGTTATTGAAGAAAAATCCAGAAATATTAATATCTTTCAAGAAATTTTTTTACGAAATATGTCAAAATTTAGTTGAATATAATGATATTAGTGATATTAAATCAATTTCAACTGGAAAATTCGATATTAAATTTGAAAACGGAAATTGTGTAATAAATTATAGTATTTTATATAACAAATGTTTAAATATCATAGAAAAAATTAATGAATTAATTAAAGAAGGAAAAATTGATGATGATAGACAAGAATTAAATTTTACAACTGCGCTTATATATCATTTCATCAATACTATTTCTACATTGAAAATAAAAGAAGGAGAAGAATTTGAATCTTGGATGTTCAAAGATGAAGATTCGATCGGATTGATCAATGACGTAATTAGAGATTGTGCTAAGTTTCTTGGAATTGATTCTCCTGATCAATTAGATAATCATGATATTGGAAATATAGGTGATATGGTTCAAAATACATTGAATGGAGTAATGGGAGAAAAATCTGGATTGAAAGGAATATTTAATGATCCAGATGTTAATATGGATGAAGTTAAAAATAATGTAACTAAAATGATGACATCTGGAATTGGAGCAGATTTAGTGAATGGTATGTTTGGGTTTTTACAAACTGGAGATATGAAACGTATGATGGAACCGATAACAGGAATATTGCAAAATCCTGGTTTTCTTGGTAATTTTAGTTCATCGGCATCTTCTTCTGGATTAAATTTTGAAAGTAAATGTGAGAATAAAGATAGCGGAACAAAATTCACTGGTAACGTGAGTTTTGAGGAAAAACTTCCAGAAAATAATGTTCATATAGAAGAATTATCATCTGATGATTGTGAAAAAGAACAGATTAACGAGATAGGAAATTTAAAAATTGATGAAGAATAAATTATTTCACTGAAATAAATCATTTCAGTGAGAAAATGGACTATCAAGATAAATTAGAAAAGATGGATAACATTGATGAATATCTTAAAATTAAATGTTTTCAAACAAAAATGGTTAGAGATAGAGGCTATTATATTGAGCCAGATGAAGAATTTTTTTTAAATGAAATAACAACAGATATGAAACAATCATTTATAGAAAGATATATATCACATTTTGGATTGAATCCAATAAATTATCTAGGAGAAACTTTATCTAAAGCATATATTAGTAATATTGATAAAATTTTTATATATTATTATGTTCCAAAGAGAGATGATAATGGTGATCCTATGAAAATTTCAGTCGAATTACCACGAAAATTACATGATATTGCAGCGCAATATCAAGTTAATCATGTGATTTTCATAATAAATGTTGAAATGACGGGAACTGCTGAAAAAGAATTTGCAGCTAACATACCTCCACCAACATTTGAAATATTTAAGCATATTGAATTTCTCACAGATCCAGTGAGACAATTTCTAGCACCTCGTTTAGAAATAGTAACAGATAAAGAAATTTTAAATACTCTTGAAATAAAAAATTTGCCATATCTTAGGGAACAAGATCCACATGTAAAATATTTAGGAATAAAAGAAGGAACTGTTGTCAAGATGACTAGAAGAGAAACATTTCATACAGAAAGTGAAATCGCTGAAAGTATTACTTATTGTGTAGTGAGAAAAATAAATTTAGAAAAATTAAAGAAAAAACGAAAGAAACAAATGAAAATATTGGACGATGTTAAGTAAAATATATAAAATTTTATATATTTTAAAAATAAAACGGGCAAATTTTATGAACATATAGAAGGTCTTAAAGAAAAAGTTTTTAATATGTTAGATAATAATATTGATAAAAATTTTGATATGGATCCAATTGATAGATCATTGAGTATAGAAAAATGTGAAGAATACTTATCATTATTTGATAATGGAATATATAAAGATTTTGCACAAAAAATAATAAATGACACAATTTATGTTGATTATAAAACATTTAAAAATATCTTTTTAAATCGTTCGAAAATTTTGCTAAAAGAATAGGAAATAGAAAATTTGTATTATTTTTCAATCATATTAAATATGGATCAGAGTTATGGATGACTCATTTATTATGGCCAGAAATAAAAAAATTAAATATAGTTAATATCATAACTACAAATATGGATTATACGAGCGAATATGGTGTTGAAGCAGAAGATGTATTAATATGTGATGATTGTTCATATTCTGGAAATTATATATTTAATGTTGTAAATTATATAAATGAAGGCATCAAGGAATATAATTTAAAACATAATAATAAAATATCGTTACATTATCATGTAGTAATTCCATATATGATAGAATATGCAAAGAGTGGATTGACATTGTTATCAGATTTTGAAAAAATTAAAATAACACATTATGATTGTCAAAAAATAAAAGAAAATTTTAATAGATATATATTTAATACACTAAATAGATCAGCTAGAACTGATGTTGGAGAAGATGTGTTATCGTTTTTCGAAAGTAATCAATTATGATATCCTATATATTTTGATCATAAATTAGCAGTTGGACATAGTACATTCCCAGGTATTTATATGAAAGGATTATATATAAAAGATGGTGTTAGAAAACAATTCGGCAATTTATTTAATGTTTTGTCGAATAGATATATGGTTGATTATATAGGTCGTCTTTATTTTGATATAGATTGTGATGTAAGATATAATGAAAAATTTTTTGAAATGTGTAATGAAAATTGCGAAAAATTTTATAAAGATTCTAATGAATTAAGATATAGCAAATATACGTATGAAAATTTTCAGCTAAATCATGAAAAATATAGTAATATAGTTAAAAATTTACCATATAAAAGAGAATGTAATGATGATATTTCAGAAATAATACCTGGGAAATTATATTTCGGAAAAACTATTATTCAAAATGATGGAAGATTTAAAGACGTATCAAATGTCACATATAGTAAATTAAATGATTTAGGAATAAAAAATATATTAGGATTAGTAAATTATAATGAAGAAATGGCAAATAGTGAAATAAATAAGATATATAAGATTTATATTTACGATTTACCATGTGAAAATATTTCTATTTTTTTCGATTCGATTATTAAAATCATTGATGAATCAGAATCTATATACATATATTCTAAAA
>Ga0209417_1007746_pt1 | contig 10168 bp, 7 predicted proteins | sample RifGroF2_FD_184002 | JGI IMG/M metagenome (GOLD analysis project Ga0209417, IMG submission 184002) | Groundwater microbial communities from Rifle, Colorado, USA - Groundwater F2 (SPAdes) (version 2) | ecosystem: Environmental > Aquatic > Deep subsurface > Groundwater | place: Rifle, Colorado... | reverse complement strand
TCGGCATCAACCACGGTGCCTTCCCGCGATTTCATTTTACCCTGAGGCAATTCAACCATTCCGTACGAAAAATGGTGAAGTCCTTTGCCGAATTCGAATCCAAGTTTGTCGAGCAGGATTGACAATACCTGGAAATGATAGTTTTGTTCGTTGCCAACTACGTATACCATTTTGTCAATAGGGTAGTCCTGAAAACGCTCTTTTGCCGTACCAATATCCTGGGTCATATAAACCGAAGTCCCGTCGCTGCGGAGAAGAATTTTCTGATCCAGTCCTTCCGGGGTCAGATCAGCCCAAACCGAAGAATCTTCTTTCTGGTAGAAAACTCCTTCTGCCAATCCCCGAAGCACTTCGTTTTTACCGTATAAATAAGTTTCCGATTCGTAATATATTTTGTCGAAATCAACCCCCAAAGCTTTATAGGTCACATCGAAACCTGCGTAGACCCAATGGTTCATCATCTTCCAAAGCTCAATGGTTTCCTCGTCTTTAGCTTCCCATTTCAGCAACAATTCACGTGCTCCCTGCATCGAAGGGGCATTTTGTTCGGCATTTTCTTTGGTTTCACCATTCTCTATTAAAGTTGAAATCTCGCTGAGATATTCCTGATTGAATTTCACGTAGAAATTGCCCACCAAATGATCGCCTTTGATTCCGGTATTTTCAGGAGTTTGGCCTTCACCCCACATCTTCCAGGCATACATCGATTTGCAGATGTGAATACCACGGTCATTTACAATGTTTGTTTTAACCACTTTATTGCCATTGGCTTTCAAAATTTCGCAAAGCGAAAATCCAAGCAGGTTGTTTCGGATATGCCCTAAATGCAGAGGTTTGTTGGTGTTGGGCGATGAGTATTCAACCATGACCAGCTTCGACGAGTCGGTTGGCTCAGTAATTCCAAAATTTTCGCAATCAGATGCCGAATTAAGAACTGAGATCCAGTAATCGCTGGAAATAACCAGATTCAGGAATCCTTTTACAACATTGAATTTATCAACTTCAGGAACATTCTGTTGAAGATATTCGCCTATTTCAGATGCTGTCAGTTCGGGCGATTTCTTCGATATGCGGACGAAAGGGAATACAACCAATGTAATATCACCTTCAAATTCTTTCCTAGTATTCTGAAGTTGTACAAGCGATGGATCTACCTGTTGCTGATAACATTTCTCAATGGCTTCAACAATCTGGTCACGTATTTTTAATTCAATCGACATTATTTTTTACTTTGAAATTCGAGCGACAAAGATATTCGAATTTCGTTAGTTATAAGTATCAGGAAAACTACAATTCAGTAACTCTTGATCGAAAGATAATGCTGCCAATAATATTATTAAGAGCAGGACTGTGAAAAAAGAAAGCCCTTTTTGCTGGTACAAAAAGGGCTATACTCAATTGGTGAGAAATATTATTTCATTTTGAAAATTTCAAATTCAACTCGGCGGTTTTGCAAACGTCCTTCTTCTGTGTCATTGCTTGCAATTGGTTTAGTCTCCCCAAAAGCTTTTTGCTGGATAATTCGGCCAGCCGAAACACCTTTTGAAATCAGGTATTCAACTACTGAAGCAATACGTGCCTGCGAAAGTTTAAAATTGTGGTCGTCAGGCCCCTGGCTGTCAGCATGTCCATAAACGTTCACGTTAAATGCCTGATTTGAACTAAGGGTTTTCAAAAGTTTTTCGAGTACACCTTTTGAATAATCAGTCAAATAGCTTTTGTCGGAAACAAAATGTACCGGAGTTACTTTGATGTCTTGAATTTCAACCTGATCTGCGGTAATTTCTTTTTTCTTTTCAGGTTCTTTTACCGGGCAACCTTTGGTATCTTTTGTCCCTGCAACGGTTGGGCATTCGTCAATTGCATCAGCTACACCATCTTTATCCTGATCGAGAGGGCATCCATTCGAATCCACTTTCCAGCCTTTGGGTGTATCAGCACATTTGTCATCTTTATCAACAACGCCGTCACCGTCAGTATCCGGACAGCCTTTCAGCGCAGGCAAGCCAGCTACATCAGGGCATTTATCATCTTTATCGGCAACACCATCTTTATCTTTATCAGGGCAGCCTTTCAGTGAAGTAAGACCAGCTACTGCCGGGCAATCGTCTATATGATCGGCAACGCCATCCCCATCAGTATCAACAGGGCATCCGGCTTCATCAACGGTTACTCCGGCCGGGGTATCCGGACATTTGTCCTTGCTGTCGGCTACACCATCCATGTCAGAATCTTTAGCTTTACCTAATCCAAATTCCAGACCAACGGTAGCTTTCAGAATATTGTCGCGAACAGGTTTTGCTGCTCTGGTAGTTTCTATTCCATTTAAATATCCTGCATCAAAATAAAGCGCTGTACCTGCGGTAAAATAATACTTACCGCCGAGTCCCAAATCAAAATTTAAACCTGATTTTGTATTATTTGCCAGAAGACCCGGACCGGCATAGAGATAAGGAATGAATTTTTTGCTTTCGTCAGAAAGTTTGTAGCGCAGGTTCAGGAGGGCATTCGCCAGGTCAACTTGATCGACTTTTGAATTTAATACGCCCAAATCGCCTTTAAGCATTAAGTCAAATTTTGGACTGAGATATCTGCTTAAGTACAACTCTGGCATTAATCCAACTCCCTGGTCGTTTGATGCACCGTAAACTCCAAGGCCTATTCCAAACCCTGTTTTTTTATCGGATGTTTGGCCTTTGGAACTAGCTGCAAAAGCAAGAATTAATGAAAGTAGAAGTAGTTTTTTCATAATTATTTATTTTGGTGATACATGGTATAAAAAGTGACAGAACTACCAAAGTTCTAAAATAAACAAAATTATGAAGCATTTCCATAAAAGTGAGCATAAAAAAATCCCTGCCGGTTTTGACAGGGATTTCCATGTAATTTATTCAATTTTTTATTTTGCTTTAATTACTTCAAATTCTACCCTGCGGTTTAACGCACGACCTTCTTCAGTATCGTTTGTTGCAGCAGGATTGGTTTCACCCAATCCTTTTGTTGAAGTTATCCGTTTTTTATTTATTTTACTGGCTGTTATTGCTTTTACAACTGAGCTTGTTCTGTTTTTCGAAAGGTTCACGTTATATTTATCTTCACCTTGACTATCGGCAAAACCAGTAATGTTAACATTGTAATTGGCATTTTCTTTCAACAGATTCACAAGTTTGTCGATTTTACCTTTCTCAACAGCGTTAAAGTTCGATTTATTTGAATCAAAATAAACAGGTTCTACCTTCATTGCATTTGCTTCAATTTCTTCAGGAGTTAATTCTTTTTTCGGGCAGCCTTTGTTTTCTTTTAATCCGGCTACGGTTGGACATTCGTCTTCAGCATCAATAACGCCGTCATTGTCAGTGTCAAGCGGACATCCTTTGCTATCTACTTTCACACCTTTTGCAGTTCCGGCGCATTTGTCATCTTTGTCGGCAACACCATCACCGTCAGTATCAGGACAACCTTTCAGGCTAACAGGTCCGGCTAATTCAGGGCATGCATCGTCTTTGTCGGCAATTCCGTCTTTGTCAGAGTCAGGACATCCTTTCAGTGAAGTTACTCCGGCAACGGTAGGACAATCATCAATATAATCAGCAACGCCATCGCCATCGGTATCAATTGGGCAGCCTTTTTCATCAACAGCAACACCAGTAGGTGTATTCGGGCATTTGTCCTTATTATCCGATACGCCATCCATATCGGCGTCGGGTGTTGGGCCGAAATCAAATTCAAGTCCTAAAGTTCCTTTCCAGATATGGTCAGTAACCGGTTTAGTACCCCTTGTCGCTTCAATACCACTAAGGTAAGCAGCATCAAAATAGAAAGCCGTGTTTGGGTTGAAGTAATGTTTTACGCCGGCACCTAAATCAAAATTAAGGCCTGTTTCCGAATTGTCAGCTAAAAAGCCCGGTCCTGCATAAAGGTAGGGACGAAGTTTCTTGCTTTCTGAACCAAGCTTATATCTTAAGTTAAGGTAACTTCCGGCAAGGTCAATACCTCCATCTTGTTTCGAATTTAACACGCCAAGATTGCCTTTAAGCATAAGGTCTAACTTTGGACTAAGAAACCTGCTCAAATATAATTCGGGCATTACACCAAGGCCTTGTTGATTACTTGGGGCATAAGCTCCAAGTCCTACTCCTAATCCCCATTTTTTGTCGATGGTTTGAGCATTTACACCAATAGTAAATGCAAAAATTAATAAAAGTAAAATTCCATTTTTCATGTTATTGTTTTTTGGGTTTTAAAAAATATATAATACTTACTATAATCTTAGATGTTAAAATTAAACAACAATTTCATAATAATGTTGAATTCTAAATTGGAATTTATAACGATTATATTGTTTGGTGAAATAAATATATGGATTTTTGAGTTGAAATTAAAGAGTAAAATTCATTAATTGTATTTTTGCCGCAAACAGTTAGGCATTGTACGCAATAATCGACATAGAAACTACAGGTCAATCGTCAGGAAAGGGCAAAATAACTGAGATAGCTATTTATATCCACGACGGATTTCAAATTACAAACTCATTCACCAGCTTAATAAATCCTGAGTGTTTTATTCCCGGATTCATAACTAACCTTACGGGTATAGACAATGAAATGGTAAAAAATGCGCCGAAATTTTATGAAATTGCACGTAAGATTGTTGAATTAACTCAGGAAACGGTCTTTGTTGCTCACAATGTTATGTTTGACTATAGGTTTATTCAGGAAGAGTTCAAACGTTTGGGATACGACTACCAACGGAAAACCATGTGTACGGTTCGTTTGGGAAGAAAATATTTACCCGGGCACCGTTCTTATTCATTAGGCACTTTATGTGCTGAATTGGGGATACAGATTAATGGAAGGCACAGGGCCGCCGGGGATGCCCTCGCCACTGTTAAGTTGTTTGAACTTATTCTTGCCAGAAAAGCGCTGAAAGAATCAAAACAGCCACCAGGTCAGTTGAGGCTGTTTTGAAAGTATGAAAACCTGGGATGATGAATGTAGGAAACCTTTATCTTATTCTGTAGGTTCAATTGATTTTTCATCAGTAGAGTTTTCTTCGTCAGTATCGATCAGCAGGTTTTTCTCGTTAAGTAGCTGATACCACTGAAAAATCTTTTTCATGTCGGAAGCATAAACGCGGTCCTTGTCGTATTCTGGTAAAACTTCACCAAAGAAAGCTTTGATTTCGTTTGAATCAGCTTTAGGTGAAATCATTTTTCCACATTCCTGTATGCGTTTGAATAATTCCTTCAGTTGGATTTCACCGGTTTCAGTGAAAACCGAAATGTCTGCCAATGCACTGATTTTAGAAGTTGAATAGGCCGGGATGCGTTTGCCTGTTAATAATGACTCAACTATAATACTATTCTTTGCTTCGGTTACCATTTTAAACAAACCAGGCTGACCACTAATCGCTAATATTCCTTTTAACATACGTTCTGAATTTTTTGGTTTGCGAAGATAATATTTTCCCCGAAGTAAAAAAAAACTCCCGGGAGCGCCGGGAGTCAATTTATTTTTTCAGTCTGATCTGATAATTTATTCCAAAACTAATCCAACGACCCGGTTGCTGAATGGTACCCAGATCGAAATAAGGTGTGTCGAACAAATTGGCAGCCATGGCATATATTTCAGTCGATGGCATTTTCCACATTAAACGGGTATTGACTAACCAAAATGGTTCATACGACTCTGTTTTGGTTCTCATACCATTACGGTACTGAAAACTAAATCTCCATGAGGCTTTCAGATGACTCCAAATTTTGTGGTTAAGTTCCAGATCGAACTTATGCTTTAAATTATCTAGCACATAGTTCGAAAAAAAGTTGTTGCCGCCTTTGTTTAAGTAACTATAAGCGTAATTAAGTCCTATTTTGGTTATTGGTAGATTCCTATCCCATATTTTTTCAGGGAAAAAGTTTCCGTTGAACTCAATTCCGGTCGAGTTAATTTTTGTGAGGTTTTTAGTTTGCCATTTGTCTGTTTCATTTTCTCGAACCCAGTCAATCAAATCTTTCCCTCTGCGGTGGTACACTCCGGCATGCCCTGAAATTCCTCTGAAGTTATATTTTATGCCACTTTCGTAATTGACCGATTTCTCCGGTTTTAATTCAGGATTTCCGAGATTGGTTGGACCACTGTAAAATAAATCGGTAAAAGTTGGCATTCTCAAGCTGGTACTGGCCGATCCGTAAATTTTGAAATGATCAGAAAATGCGAGCGATGCGTCAAGTCCCGGGTAAATATTCCATCCAAAGCCAAGATCCGAAATCCAGTTGGTCATGGCTCCGGCTGATAATGAGAATTTTTCAAGATGAATGGAATGTTCTGCAAAGTAAGATATGGTGGTTCGGGAATAGGATTTAGTGAAAAACTGATTGTCTTCACCCGGAACTTGAATTGGAGTTGCCAAGACCTCACCTAAAACATTACTCCATACATTCTCAGTCCTGATTTCGGCGCCAAAGGCTGTTTTTCCGAACTTTGAGGCGAACCAGACATTCAGGTTACTCCCGAAAACATCGGTCAGATGATAATTGTGTCCTTTATACCAGCTCGCAGGTTCTGTCCTGAAGAGTTCAAACCGGTCCTGATGTCGACGCCAATAGACTGAAGGGATTAAATGAATCTTTGTACCTGATTCAAATTTTAATGAAGCAAAAGTGGTTTTTGTTTCCTCGAATTGATTTGGGTAAGTGGCAGTATAAAAACTATTTGCGCCGAATGCCTTGTTTGTTCGTCCAAGCTGAAAATCGAGCGTGCCAGGATTGGTGTTCAATTTGGTCTGATAAAATGCATTCCAGGTTTTGAAATCGGTATTGTCGATGTATCCGTCAGACGACATTCGATTAAACGCTACAAACTGATTCCATGATCCGGAATTAAAATTACCGGAAACGTTTACATCAGCCAATTTGTGCTGACCTGCAGATACATCAATTTTAATGTTGGAATTGCCCTCTGAACTGGTGATAATGTTGATTGCTCCTGAAAATGCATTTGGACCGAAAACCCTTGCACCCGGGCCTTCCAGGATTTCAATGCGTTGGATGTTTTTTAAGCTGACCGGAAGATTGAGGGCGTGGTGCCCGGTCTGAGGATCTGAAATATTGATGCCGTTGAGGAGGATTAGGGTCTGGTCGAATGAACCACCCCTGACCGAGATGTCGGCCTGAACTCCGTGAATTCCGCGCTGTCTGACATCGACACTCAGCGCATATTCCAGCAGTTCCTGAATACTTTGGACGGGAGCCGCCTCAATTTCTTCTCTGTTAATCACGGAAACTATCCGCGCCACCTGCGAGAAAGCAACAGGTGCTCTTTGGGCTCCAATCAGGACTTCGTCCAGATTGTATTCCATGCTGACTTTCGAACTGTCGGTTTGTGCAAAAACATATTCAGGTTCGGCTACTGTAGTGTATACAGCCAAAAGTACGCCAATGCGTACCGGCTTTTTAATAGCGTTAAACAATGAATAAGATTTACCTCCCCAACGTTTGAATGTAAACATTTCAGCCCCGTTAGTGGATTTGAAAACGTTTTTCATTTAAATTGATAGATAAAAATTTGAGGCGGCTAAACTAATCATTTATTTGATTCTGGATTGTTTGATGATAAGTTTCAGTAAGCATTTTTTGACTTTTTGAAATTGAAGTAAAATGTGTGAATTATGTAAATATTTGATTGTGAAGTGTAAGTTTTTAGAGAAAGCAATGTGCTAACTTTGGGTGTGCGCCTATCAAAAATGATCACGATTTCCGATTTTATATCAACAAAAATGTTTGTTTAAGAACATGAAGTTTTTCAACAACAAGGTTATGTAAATACACGTATGAGCTTTTAAATGTATTCTTGCCAGCCCTTATAAATATTCTTTATGAGTTATAAAAAATATTGAAGATTAAAAGACGTGTAAATCCTTTTTTTGAAGTTTTGAATCTTTATATTTGTATCAAATTAATACTTAAAACGAACGCCATGACACAGCTTCAATTCAACACAGCACTTTTAGGACTTCAGGACAAGTTGCTATATTACGCTTTAAGTTTAACTTCAGATCAGGAAAAAGCTCAGGATTTACTTCAGGAGACATTTTTGAAAGCATTAACCTACCGCGATAAGTTTACACAGAACACCAATTTCAAAGCGTGGATTTATACTATCATGAAAAATACGTTTATTAATAACTACCGAAGAAATATAAAAGCTAAAAATACATTTGACGGTGCAAATAATGAGTTTCATTTGAAATTCCAGAACGATAAAAGTTATCCTTCGCCAGAATCTGTTTACAGTTCAAAAGAAATTACCAAATGTATTAATGCTTTGGAAGATGAATATAAAGTTCCATTCAACATGTTTCTGGATGGTTTTAAATACAAAGAAATTGCTGAGCAGCTTGAATTACCGCTCGGTACAGTAAAGAGCAGGATTTTCTTTACCAGGAAAAAATTAGAAAAATCATTAAAAGATTACGCTTCATAGTAAAATAGTAAATATAGGTTTGTTCGCAATAAAGTTGATTTTACAGATAAAATGGCTCACATCACGTGAGTCATTTTTTTTTTTTAGTTATTGTGATATTCCTCTTAATGTCAAAATTACCGTTTAAATTTCAACTAACTAATGAACTGAATTTTAATATTATATTTGCCAAGTTAAATTACTGAAAGAAAATTTTGGCTGACTTTTTTCATGTGTCAACAACCTCTTATCCAATTATGTAGCTTAATGAATCGAGTCATGAGGAATTATTCTTTCCACACATACAAGATGATTCTCCGTAATCAGGATGGCGAGTTACTTGTCGGCCGGACAGGGGGGCTGGCGATTAAGAAAAAATTATAAACAGATGAAACAGATTATTTTGATTATTGCTGGTATTTTACTACTATTGAGTGTAGTAGCTTGTAGTCAACGCGATAAATCAAAAATTCTTGAGCAGTATAAATACACTGAAGAAACAAGCGTTTTGACAATATTGCATAAGAATAAACTTGGTTCCTGGATAAAAGAAGGAATGACTTGTTATGGGATTATAATGGTACGTGATGAAAATGGAATCCCCAAACGAATGAAAGAGATTCATGCTAAGGTAATTAGTATACATTCTGAAAGTATTAAAATGGAAGCGCTTGAAGATATAATTATTAATCCCATAGTAGGATGTAATAAAGTTAGCTTAAAAAAGGGGGAGTTTTGGGATGAAGTTGATGGTGAACTCTTTAAGACCATGGAGGAAGCTATTCAATATATTGACGACCATTATCCGGGTTTAAGGATGAAGCATTAGTTCGAAAAAGTGATTTTTAAATTAATAGTGATTTTTGATTGACACTGACTTGTTCTATGTAAGAAAATGTAAATTGAAGAATTACAACTGAATTAAACAGAAAGATTTTGCTGGCTTTTCGGATATTAAATAAAATAAGTATGAACACTCCCAAATGTTGTATCTGTAGTTTTTTGAAAATTAACTCTTTTCTGTTGTTTTTTTTATTGCTTCCAATCCTTGCCATGACACAAATGTCGGCTCCTGTTTTTAATTGGCAGGTTAAAGAGATTAGCAAAGACAATAATCTGCAGGGGATGAGTGTGCACGATGAAAATACCGCAGTTATTGCCGGATTCGGAAAAACCTTTAAGATTACTACCGATAAAGGACTATCCTGGAATGATGTAGGATTATTAAACCCAAAATATAATTTCAATGACATTAGCATAAAGGATAGTGTTGGTTATCTGGTTGGAAGAAAAACGTTGCTTGTAAAAAATCCAGCCGGTGGTGAAGACGATGTTTATATAAATGGAGTTCTGCTTAAAACAACTGATGCAGGAAACAATTGGTCGCTGTTGGATCTTTCAAAAATTGGCGATGGAACAAACCCTGCGCTAAATCCCAGCCTTCCAGGTTGTATTACGCTCAATCCATATTCAGTTTTATGTATTAACGAAACAACTGCATTGGTGTATGTGCAATGGTATGAGATGGTTTCAGGTGCGAAAAAAACGCATTCGGCTGTTTTTAAAACTGTGGATGGAGGAAGCAAATGGACTGCCATCACACAGGACTTTGGTTCTGCTTACATTACAACTATGAAAATGGTTGGGAACGATATTTATATAGGTGGCAATAAAGCTCTCTTAAAAACATCGAACACAGGTGATGCGAT
>Ga0209417_1007745_pt1 | contig 10170 bp, 9 predicted proteins | sample RifGroF2_FD_184002 | JGI IMG/M metagenome (GOLD analysis project Ga0209417, IMG submission 184002) | Groundwater microbial communities from Rifle, Colorado, USA - Groundwater F2 (SPAdes) (version 2) | ecosystem: Environmental > Aquatic > Deep subsurface > Groundwater | place: Rifle, Colorado... | reverse complement strand
GCTAGCTCAGCATCGTAGCCGAGCATCCACCGACGAAGACACGTGGTCTTCGTCGGTGGGCCAACAAAAAAAACGATTGAGCGACGAACGCATCAATCAGAGAGGTATAAAAGCTCTTTGTCCAAGATATAGGTGGAAAGCAAACCACCTTTAAATAAAAAACTTCGGGGATGCCCACCGTGAAGCAAGGCATAGGGACGCTGCGGCGTCCTTTTATGATTCTAGAAACATATACGAGATATCGTTATGGCGTTTTGAGAGTACGGCTGTCTTTTCTGCTGAAAAGCACCTCGTTCTCGGACTAGTCGTCCTGCGAAAGCCTCTCAAAACGCCATAACGATATCTCTATCTCAACCATAATTACTGAACGAAGCCCAGCCATATTAAAGAGGCTTACGGAGCCTGACGAGGCGAGTAAGAGGCGAAATGCCAGCAGGCATTTACGGCCGTACTATTCAGTAGGGCTGGGCGAAGTATCTATTTGACTAATACTGAATTTTATGATTAAATATAGTTAGCGTTTGGGCTCTGATTATATCGCACTCCCCGCTCGATATAACTAGCTCCTGAACAATTGAATAGATCCCGACAGCCCATGGAGGTGGGCAACCGTGATATATAGAAGCAACGATGCTGGCGGAATCGGTGCATCCTGCACCCTTCTGTCAATTGATGGCAAGAATATTTTGATTGATGCCGGAATTTCTTTCGAAAAATTAGGCCGGAGCAATATTGCCCGCGGCCCTTCAGGCGGATATTTTAAGGATGCGCGCATTGATATTATCATTATCACTCACTCGCACACTGATCATATCGGCTCCCCGAGGCGGTGATTATTATCACACGCCAAGCCTATGACACTGGCCTGATTATGCTATGGGATGCCCTCAATATCTCTACTAGGCTGAGTGATGAGCATCCAGAAATCGATGCAGTTTTCTCTGAACTGGATATCCAAAACCTCGTATCGCTTGGGGACGACCGGCTCATCCTCTTAGAGCAGGCTGAGCTGCCGGCCATACTTGAAGATCGGGCATTTCCCGGTTGGCTGTTCGGATTCCATCCGATCGGTCATGATCCAGGTGCAATTTCGATTTTTATTAATCCGCCTACTGATCATCCGGTAATTATCACTGGCGATGCATCAGCACACGATCAGAGAATCGTTAAGGGCAGGCTGGTTCCTGACGATGAATTCCTGCAGAAGGTATTAATCTCGAAAAAGACGCCCGTTCTAATTACTGAGGCCACCAATGGTACACGAGTACCAGATATGATGCCTCTAGATATGGACATTGTCGTAGCCACCAACTACAGTCGCGAGTTGATTGAGCAAGAACTCGTTAGGACCATTCTCGACGTGAGAGATCGCGGCGGACAAGCTCTTCTGCCGACATTTGCCAAGGGCAGATCATCCAATGTTGCCTTGATTTTGATGGAAGCTGGTCTTGTTCCCCACTTGGACGGCATGGCCCGTAAATTATTTCTTCTTGAAGTACCCAATGCCAGAGAACTCATTACTCAAGGCAAGATCGTGCTGATTGAAGAAGGCAAGCTCGGCTTCGAGCATCGGAAATCTTTATGGGCTGGCACAGACCCATGCGGTCACGAATTCTCTCCAATCATTGTTCCGTCGGCTAATTTGGATAATGGTTGGAGTACCGAATATGCTAGACATTTTGTGAGTAACGATAAAAACGCCATGATCTTTACGGGTCATGTATTCAACGACTCAACGACTGAGAGAATTATCCATCTCGAGAAGGGCCATACGATCAAGCTCTATTCCTTCGTGGATAACAGAGACGTGGTCGTGAATGTTAAATGCGAGGTGAGACACTTCGATTTATCAGCTCACGATTATCGTCCGGCGTTGGTGGAGCGTGTACGCTTATTGAGGCCGGCCCATACGATCATCCAGCATTGCGACGAGCCATCGTTTATCGCCGTGGCCAAAGCGATTAGACGTTTGCATATCGGCACCCATATTCATCGTGGATTTGGCCTTAAACACATTGAGATTAATTAATTAATTAGCGAGACGGTTCAGCTCCCCAAGTGGGGAGCTTTTATATTATCTGTATCAAGATTGACAAGACTTGAAATATGTGAAATAATATGGCCATGGAGGTTCTTGATGCAGGACGCACCGATAGCACAGGTTGAGTTTAAGGGTCAGTCGATTGCGGTAACACATACCGCATTCATAGTTCCTTTAATTAAAGACGACGGATTATTCAAAGGCAAAAATGTAGAAGATGAAATAGGCGTCTTGATGGTTTATAATTATCCAGATGAGAAACCAGAATCTGCCCATGCTAACTCAGGAAAATCAGCTGGCTGGGGACTCCCTGGTGGTGGATTTTCGTCAGACAGGGATACGACGGTGATGGACACCGTTATTACAGAACTTCATAAGGAAACTGGGCTTGTCGTTCCCAACCCGGAAGAAAGATTAGTCAGAGGGAAGCTTATACTTATGAATACGGCTGGGGATATGAGATGGAATAAATTCCATCCAGTAGGAGAAATACCTGATCACAATTTCAATCCTAAATTCGGCTGGACTAGGATTGACAACCATCTACATATTTTCATGGGCGGAGTACGTTTTAACGGATCTAGTCTTGCCACTCTGATGCACGACACCAATCGAAGTCGTCAGGTCTTTGATCACAATCTTCAGGTCAACGGTATCGCATACATCATTAACTTTGATGGCGATGAATATACCAAAGAAGAAATCGCTAGTCTCAACATCGAGGAAAGAAATGAGATTGGCAAAATCGGTATATTCCCCTTGTCACTATTGAGAACTATTTTAGCCTTCTACGAAGAATCCGGTCTAGCTCGAGAAGAGCGCCTTTTCTACAAGAGCCATCTGCAATGGCTACTAGAGGCCTACGATACCGTCGCCATACAACGACGCAAGGCTCTAGGTCGCATGAAGGCCATGGCCCAATTTGAAAGAACACGTGCATGGTCTGCACGGAGAAAGGTTCGAATTACACGGTAAAAGATCGGGGCTCCAAGGGAGCCCCTTTTTAATACAAAGATAATAGGTTATTCCTTGCTATTGACTTGCTATCTATATTATAGTATAATCCTATTAACACTGGTCCTTCATAGACTGGGCCAGGAAGGAGTACAATGGCGAACAAGCAAGAGTCAAGCAAGGGTAAGCCCAGCTCGGCTGGGCGACACGGCAAGAAATACGAGCGGGCTTTCTCGACTAGCGCTAACAAGCGTTATTTCGAGACCAAACTGCGCAACGTGTTGCACAGAAATGGGGAGTCGGCGGCCCGTGGGTACGCGGATAAGTATGCCAAGTATGGGCTTCCGCAACTCCTCGGCGTCCTCTTGACGGCGAGAAGTCAGCGGGCCGAAAAAGTCGCTGACCGCGCCTCTCCCAAACAGGGAGAGCGAGTGGCCCAGCCGACAGACGACATCATGGCCATCGGATTGGGAGGAGCAGGACAGGGCCTTCCGCCCATCACGTTTGGCCTTGGTGGCATCTTCGCAGCCAAGGGTATCTCGGCCGCCGATTTTCCGGCAAAACGCCGGAAGCCGCGGGCGAAGAAGCCCGTGAAAAAGACGGTGTTCATCTCGCCACGGCTGAGCGAGGCAAGCCCCGACGATGGGGCTCCAATCGAGAAGGTTCTTGAAGGATTGTTGAGCCAGTAAGCATAGGCTCAAGGGGAGCGGCGCGTAGCGCCGACTCCCCTATTTTTTATCTTGTCGAGACATCATTTTCATGCTAAGCTTTATTCCAATTATGAATCAGATTATTAAATATATTTCTATTATTTTCTTAGTACTTTTGACGGCTATCGGCCTAGTCGGTATTTTTTATACCCCAACCGAGACTAAGACTATCTCTTTGTCGGAAGTCATATCCCAAATTAATACGAACAAAGTCAAAGAGATCACTGTTGAGGGAGATATCATGAATATTACTACGACAGATGGATCAAGGTTAACCTCCAAAAAAGAATCAGGCATCTCGGCCATTGAATCTCTAACAAATCTTGGTGCCGAAAAATCAAAGCTTGCAACTATCAAAATCGAAATTAAAGATCCGAGTGGACTTATGCTGGCATTTTACAGTATCTTGCCGATGCTTTTACCGTTCTTATTAATCCTCTTCATCTTCTGGTTTATGTTTCGTCAAGCACAAAAAGGATCAATGCAAGCTTTTACTTTTGGCAAAACAAAGGCCAAACTAGCTAACGAATCGGACGGTAAAAAGAAGGTCACTTTCAAAGATGTCGCCGGATTGATCGAAGCTAAGACTGAAGTTTCAGAAGTAGTTGAATTCTTAAAAGATCCTAAGAAATTCCATAATCTTGGCGCGAGGATTCCCCGCGGAATTCTGCTCGTTGGTTCTCCCGGTACCGGCAAAACATTACTTGCTAAAGCCGTAGCCAACGAGGCTAATGTCCCCTTCTTCTATGTCTCTGGATCTGAATTCGTAGAAATGTTTGTAGGTGTTGGCGCTAATCGTGTACGCGATACATTTGAAGTTGCAAAAAAGATGGCGCCAGCAATTGTATTTATTGACGAGATTGATGCCGTTGGCCGACATCGTGGTGCTGGTCTCGGTGGAGGCCACGACGAACGTGAGCAGACACTTAATCAAATCTTAGTCGAAATGGATGGCTTTGACACTAAAGACGATGTTATCGTTATGGCCGCGACAAATCGCCCTGACATCCTTGATCCGGCATTACTTCGTCCAGGAAGATTCGATCGACGCGTCATCCTCGATGAGCCTTCCATGAAAGACCGGGAAGCAATATTAAAGATTCACGCCCGAGAAAAGCCCTTAGCTCCCGGAGTTGACCTGAAAGTTGCTGCCGAAAGAACTCCCGGTTTCTCTGGGGCTGACTTGGCCAACCTATTGAACGAGGCTGCTATTCTTGCTGCAAGAAAAAATCAAAAAAGTATTGAGCAAATTGATATACTTGAAGCAGTTGAGAAGATAATTCTTGGGCCAGAAAGAAGAAGCCATGCTTTTAGTGTCAAAGAAAAAGAGATCACCGCCTATCACGAAGCTGGCCACGCCTTACTTGCTCATACCTTACCCTTTAGCGATCCGGTCCATAAGGTGTCAATCGTCTCTCGTGGAAGAGCCGGCGGATATACCTTAAAACTTCCTACCGAAGATCGACATCTTAAATCAAAAGCTGAGTTTGAGTCAGAACTAGCGGTCCTTCTGGGCGGATATACGGCCGAAAAACTTATATTCCATGATACGACTACTGGATCCTCAAACGACCTCCGCGTTGCTTCCGAAATAGCTCGAAAGATGGTAACAGAATTTGGCATGTCTGAAACGCTTGGTCCCGTTACTTTTGGAGAGAAGGAAGAACTGGTGTTCTTAGGTAAAGATATCTCGAATCATAAAAATTATTCCGAAACTGTCGCTCATGAGATTGACTTAGAAGTTCAGAAATTAATTCAGAAAGCCCAGGCATTAGCCAAGAAAGTATTAATACAGAAAGATGCCATCCTAAAAAAGATTGCGGCAGAATTGATTAAGAAAGAAACGCTTGAGCAAAAAGAGTTTTTCGCCCTTGTATCCTAGAGCGAAGAACGAGGTCTGGATAGATCGGTTTGATATATTAATTAACAAGGAAAGAACAGTTGTGTGCCATGGGCGCATAGCTCAGTTGGTTAGAGCACGTCACTTATAATGACGGGGTCCCTGGTTCGAATCCAGGTGCGCCCACAAATGTCTTATCCGAGTGAAATTGATATATTGGTCAAGGAGAATGACGGGGTCCCTGGTTCGAATCCAGGCACACGCACATAAGTTATTAATAATTGGGCCTATAGTAAATCGGTATTACGCTTCCATGGCATGGAAGAGGGCGGGGTTCGATTCCCCGTAGGTCCACCAACAGGAATTGAACTAGCGAACTAGCGAAAACTTGCAAATTATTTAAAGTCGTGATATAATATTATCACGTTCGAAAACAACGAGAACGGGAGGAAGAAGATGATGGAAAGTCCCATTCAAGGCTGGACTCATCCAGAACTGAGGGAGGGTGAAGTATACAGCTGCAACACTACTAGTGCATTTATCAATTCTCAGAGATGGACAACGGCTCGAATTGGGAAAGTCGCCTATACGATAGGTGGCAAGCCTTTTCAACCTGATAGTGGTGCCGATCTCTACCCCGTTTTTGTGCAGAGGTCGGAGATCGAAGCTGCCGGGGAAACAATCCCAGGCTGGATTTAATCACTAAACTCCGCGTTTACCTCGCAGACCAAAGACCCCAAACCTCGTCTGGTATGGGGTCTTATTTTATTCAAATACGGTGGCTGGATTCTATGAAAATTATGATAAATAGTTATCCACGCTTAATTCTGGTAAGATACTATGCAATAATTAACCAGCGAAGCTACACATATCTGATTAACTCTAACAAATGGACAAGAAATACATTTCAACAAAGATAGTCTACGAAGACCCGGATTTTCTAGTGATCAACAAACCATCCGGCCTTATTGTTCATCCAAAGAATAAAGACGACCACCAGCCAAGCGTAACCGCTTGGCTGGTTCATCGTTTTCCAGAAACTGCCACCATTGGTGAGGACCCGGAAAGACCCGGAATTGTTCATCGTCTAGATAAAGAGACCTCCGGCTTGTTAATACTTGCTAAAACACAAAAAGCGTTTTTGTATTTTAAAAATTTATTTAAGGAACGCCATATCCAGAAATCCTATTTAGCACTTGTCCATGGCAAACCGCGATATGCCCGAGATATAATTGACTCCCCTCTTGGTCGGCTCGGCATGAAAAGAACGACAAGAATTATTGGTAAAAAACTCCTCGATAAAAAAGAGGCGTTGACTGAATATGCTACTTTAAAGAATTTTGATAAATTCACATTATTGGAAGTTCATCCAAAGACTGGCCGAACCCATCAAATAAGAGTTCATCTTAGATCGATTGGCTGTCCAATTGTTGGCGATATGGTCTATGGTAAGCCCAGCGATAAAGGCTTACGTCTCTTTCTACATGCCAACAAACTCGAATTTACTGCCCCCGATGGCAAGTCGCTATCCCTAGAGCTTGACCCACCAACAGACTTTAATGAATATATAGAAAAGCTCGGAAGCTGGACAAATAAATAATTATCAGTTACAATAAGCGGGCTGTAAAAATTTTATATGAATAAAACACATGATTCAGTCAAAAACTTATTAGGTGCCAATAAATTTAAAGACGTAAAAACCGGCTGGACAGTTAGGGTTTTCCAGAAGATTAAAGACGGCGAGAAGACTAGGGTTCAAGCATTCGAGGGTATGGTTATTTCCAGAAAACATGGTGATACTCCAAGCGGCACGATCACGGTCAGGAGAATACATGGCGGGTTCGGCATGGAGAAAATATTTCCAATCTTTTTACCTACTATTGAGAAAGTTGAGATCGTCAAAAAAGCTAAAGTTAGAAGCTCAAAAATCTACTATCTTCGCGATAAAACCGCGAAAGAAATCCGTAAGAAAGTCCGGCTTGAACAAGTGAAGGCTACGACAAAAGCCAACGAAGCTGAGACAGAAGAAACAAAAGAAGAATAACATTATACATACGGGCCCTTGGCCCGTATGTTGTTTTATCTTGAGCGAAAGCATAAAAAGATATACAATGCTCTAGAAATCAGCATCGGAAAAGTCGCATGCGGACGTGGCGAAACTGGGAGACGCACTACCTTGAGGTGGTAGCACCCGCAAGGGTATGGAGGTTCAAATCCTCTCGTCCGCACAAGGTAGAAATAAAAGGGCGGTTAGCTCAGTTGGTAGAGCGCTTTCTTGACGTGAAAGATGTCAGAGGTTCGAGTCCTCTACCGCCCACCAAATACCTAAAATCCCCGAGAGGGGATTTTAGGTATTAAGATAAGTTTATTGATTGCTCAATAAACCAACAAGTAGTAAACTCGAGTATAAATGAAGCTGGTTAACACTCTAAGAAACGTCAAGAAAAAATTCTCTAGCTACAGTCCTTCTGTAGAGGTTTTGATCTCTAGAGAAAACCTGCTCCATAACTTAAATGTCTATAGGAAACTCTGCCGAAATAGGTTGCTGGCTCCTGTTCTAAAAAGTAATGCCTACGGGCATGGTCTCGTTGAGATAGCTAGAATACTAGAAAAAGAAGATAAGGCATTTTTCGTCATTGATTCTCTCTACGAAGCAATGGTCCTACGAGATAAAGGCGTAAAGTCTCCCCTTTTAATAATCGGCTACACCAGCCCCGAGAATATAAATAATTGCAAATTATCGAACGTGTCTTTCACTATTACTAGCCTAGATCAACTATGTCTAGTCTCTGAACTTATTACTAACAGAAAGACTATTCATCTAAAGATAGACACCGGGATGCATCGTCAGGGTATATTGCCAAATCAGATTGACGGAGCAACCGATATTATTAGATCAAATAAACTCCTCCATCTGGATGGAATTTGCTCTCATCTTGCCGATGCAGATAGTATGAACCAGGCGTTTACTCGGCTACAAATTTCTGTTTGGGAAGAAGCTATCAAGAATATCAAAAGCAATTTCTCAGATATTAAATACTTTCACGTTCTTGCGACTGCGGGAGCTAATCAGCCAGAGAATATTACTAATAACGTTCTGCGCTTAGGAATCGGTCTTTACGGCATTGATCCGGAGACCGAAGATAAGATTGGGTTAAAGCCAGTATTGCAAATGCAATCTGTTATAAGTTCAGTTAAAACAATTCAGCCTAGAGAATATGTCGGCTATGGTATGACTTATAAGGCTACTCACGAAATTAAAATTGCCACAATTCCTGTTGGATATTTTGAAGGTATAAATAGAAAATTATCAAATCAGGGCATGGTTAAAATCAGGGATATTCTCTGTCCAATTATCGGCAAAGTTAGCATGAACATAACCACTGTGGATGTTTCAAATGTGCCAGATATAATATTAGGAGATAAGGTGACGGTTATAAGCAATAGCAAAAAGGATCCTAATTCGATTATCAATATAGCTAAGATGTGTGGCGTGATTCCATATGAAATCTTAGTTCAAATCCCCCAACATCTCCGCCGAATCGTGATTTAATACACAATTCTCAGATCCCTCAATCTCAGACACTACCTAACCTAAAAGCCTCTCATAGGAGGCTTTTAGGTTAGGTAGTGTGCCGCGGGTCGGAATTGAACCGACGACCAATCCCTCTTCAGGGGAGTGCTCTACCACTGAGCTACCACGGCATTACCTTAATATAGTAACACGGGGCTTATCTTTTTTCAATTGTTATCCCCTTTTTAACTCACATATCAACTTTGTCTGTTTTAATATCGTACTCCCATGTTATACTAAACGTAGATGCTTCCGATGAGTTCGAGAATTTATCCACAATATGAGAAAAGACAAGATCAGAGCTTATGAATTACGACGACAGGATAAGAGTTACTCAGAAATTAGTAAAGCACTTGGGATACCCAAGGGAACCCTAGGCGGATGGTTTAAAGACGAGGAATGGTCAAAGACTATAAGAGATTCCCTAGGTGCCAAGCATTCACTAGCATCCCCCGCCAAGTTGGCTGCAATAATAAAATCCAACAAGGAACGGTGGTCAAAAAAGCGTCAAGAATATCGCGACCTCGGAGAGAGTGAGTTCAAACAATTACAGAACGATCCTATGTTCCTCACTGGTGTTATGCTGTATTGGGGTGAAGGTACGAAAGACGCCAAGGGTAGCCAGGTAAAACTGGCGAATTCCGACCCAATGATGATTCGTATTTTTTACGCCTTTCTGAAGGATACAATCAAAGTGCCTAAAGACAAGATTAATATTTGGTTATTACTTTACCCAGATCTTGCCGATGATATGCAGAAGAGCTTCTGGAGCCGAGCTACCGGCGTTCCTTCATCCCAGTTTAAAAAGTCCGTCTATATAGTTGGACGGCATCCTACAAAACGCTTGTCCTATGGAGTCTGCAACATATATGTCCAAAGCCGAGAGGTTAAAGAAAAAATGCTCGTATGGTTGGATCTTTCTCAGAAAATGCTCCTAGCCCGAATTTCTTGATATTGAAGAAAAAATATTATAGAATGGTAACGATTTATTGCGGGTATCGTATATTGGTATTACACCTCGTTGCCAACGAGGCGAGAGGGGTTCGATTCC
>Ga0209417_1007742_pt1 | contig 10179 bp, 8 predicted proteins | sample RifGroF2_FD_184002 | JGI IMG/M metagenome (GOLD analysis project Ga0209417, IMG submission 184002) | Groundwater microbial communities from Rifle, Colorado, USA - Groundwater F2 (SPAdes) (version 2) | ecosystem: Environmental > Aquatic > Deep subsurface > Groundwater | place: Rifle, Colorado... | reverse complement strand
CGGGGACCGGGTTAGCAAACCCTTCCGGAGGCCGAGGCTTGCATAGCGCCGAGGCCGGAGGATGAGCGAGGCACGGTGTGCCGAGCGCGGTTTGCGTTCCGGTCCCCGTGGCGCCTGCCGAGATTCGAGAGACCTAAAAAGTAAAAAGCCCCGGGAGGCCGGGGCTTTTGTTCGTTGCGCGGGACGGCGGTCAGGCTTCGCAGGCGGTCTTGTCGAAGCGGATCTCCGAATTCTCGCCGACGTTGAGCTGGTCCTTGCGGCCCACCACGGTGGCGCTCGGGCCCACCAGCGAGCCGCTCAGGTTCATGTTGATGATGAAGGCGTTCTCGTTGACGATGGAGTCGGAGATGATGGACGAGTCTATGCGCGCGCCGTCGCCTATCGAGGCGTAAGGCCCGACGATGGAGTTCTCCACTTTCGCCGTCGGGGAGATATAGACCGGCGGGAGGATCAGGGAGTTCCTGGCCTTGGGGGAGAACTTCCTGCTGTCGAGGATGTAGCGGTTGGTCTCCAGCAGCGTCTCGGGCTTGCCGCAATCGTACCAGCCTTCTATGGGCACGGGCCTGATCTTGTGCCCGTCCTTCACCAGCGAGGCCAGCGCGTCGGTGAACTGTATCTCGCCCTTGGTCGTGCGGCCGGATTCCACCAGGCGCTCCAGCGCCGCGTAAAGCCTGGCAGAGCTGTGGAAGGAATAGATGCCTACTATCGCCAGCTTAGACTTCGGCTTCTCCGGCTTCTCGACCATCGCGGAGATATAGCCCTTCTTCACTTCCACCACGCCGAAGCGCCGCGGGTCGGCCACCTCTTTTACGGCGATGCAGTCGTCGGGGGACCCGGTGAACTTGCGCAGGTCGGCGGAAATTATGGTATCGCCCAGCAGCACCAGCGCCGGGCCGGTGACGCGGGCCCGGGTCAGCCAGATCGCGTGCCCGAGTCCCTTCGGCTCCGGCTGCTCCACGTAGGAGACGTCCAGGCCCTTATAATGCGCCCCCACGTATTCTTTTATCTTTTCTCCGAGATAGCCCGTCACCAGGCAGATCTTCTTTATCCCGGCGCCCTGAAGCTCGTCGAGGATGTGCCCGATTATCGGCTTATCTCCAACGGTCAGCAGCACCTTAGGGTAGGTGTAGGTGTGCGGGCGCAGGCGCGTGCCCGCGCCGGCCACGGGGACCACCGCTGTAAATTCAATTTTCGTCATAGAGTACCTCGGTTCAACTATAGAACTTATAACCCGGATTGACAACCGCCCGGAGCGGCAGCCTCAATCTTCCGCCAGCTGCCGGTAAACTTCCTTGTAGTCCGGCGCTTTCTTAAGGCCGGCCTTGGCGTACTTGCGCGAGTCCCAGAAATTAGGCCGGGCCGCCGCGGCTTTGTAATCCCGGAGGGCTTCCGCCCGCCGGCCCAGCAGGTCCAGCGCCTGCGCCCGGCGCAGCAGGCAGTAGGTGGCCCAGCCTTTTGCCGGGTAGTTGGTCTTTTCTATGCCGCCCGTGAACCAGCCCAGGGAATCTTCGTAGCGCCTGAGCGCCAGCAGCGCGTCGCCGGCGGCAAGATAGACGCTGCCCAGCTGCTGCTCCAGGCCGCGCATCGGGCTTACCTGCCAGGAGCCCAGGAACATCTCGGACTCGTCCAGCACGCCCTGCCAGTCCTGCGCGGCAATATGGGTCATTATCTCGGCCAGCCGGTAGAGCATATTCGCGGGGTCCAGGGCGCGCAGCGCGGCGCATTCCGCGAACGCCGCCTTGAAATCGTGCTCGTGCCGCGAATAGATCTCTATCAGGAAGATCCGGGCCTCCAGCTTGAAGAACCTGCCTTTTTCTTTGGCCGTCTTAACGTACTCGATGCCGCGGGCCCTGTCCCCGCCGGCGAAAAGCTTGGCGGCGAACCCGAGGGTGCCCGGCAGGGCGGCCACGTAATAGTCGAAAATGCCCAGCCCGAGGTAGGCGTCATAGACCGCCGGGTTGGTCTCCACGCATTTCTTCAGGAACTTGCGGGCCTTCTTGCCCCTGGTGTACGACTTCCACCAGCTGCGCTGCACGGCGTACCAGCGGCCCTGCAGCCCGTACGCGCTGCCCATGAAGAAATAAGCCTGGTCCAGGTCGCGCCTTTCCTCCAGCATCTTTTTCGTGAGCTCTATGACCTTGTCCGAATTCGAGATGAATTCCTTTTCCACCGCCTTAAGGTCGCCCTGCTGGTCGAAGTCCTGCGAATATTTCCACCAGGAAAGGGCGGCCAGCGCGAAATAGCCGGCGGGGTCGCCGGGCGCGGCGGCGACGATGGCGCGGCATTCCACTTCGGCCTTGTCGAATTCCAGCCGGTACATCAGCGCTATCGCGCGGTCGTAGCGCGCGTCGGCCCCGGGGCTGAGGACGAAAGGGCGCGTGGAGGCGTTGAGGTCTATCAGCGCCGGGCCCAGGCCGTCGTCGTCGGCTTCGGCCGCGTACGCGGCGCAAGGTACGAACAGCAGAAAGGAGAGTATCAGTTTTTTCATGGCATTCTCACACGAGGACAGAAACCGCCAGCAGCGCCAGCACGATAAAGGAAGCCAGCGCGAAATAACTTTCGCCGCCGCGGAGGTAACCGTAGATCAGCATGCCGACGCGGGCGGCCGGGGTCAGCAGCAGCGCGAGCACCCCGGCTTTCAGCAGGCGCGCGCCCGGGACCGGGGCCCCGGCGGCGGAAAACGCGTAGCCCAGCACGAGCAGCAGGACGCAAACCAAGACGCCAGCCAGCAGCGTGAGCTGTATCAGCCTGCCGAAATCCTTTTCTGAAAAATCTTTTTTTGGCATATCAGCCCGCCAGCATCTTCACGGCCACGAGCAAAGTCAGCGCCGAGAAAACCAGCTGCAGTTTTTCGGCCCTGGCGCGGTACAGCAGATAGATGCCGGCGAAAGATCCCAGCAGCACGCCGATCACTATGACCCCGGTGAGCTCGGCCGGCACCAGGCCCTTGCGGAAATACACCAGCGCGCTGGCCGCCGCGGAAACCCCGATGATAAAATTACTGGTGGCGGCGGCGGCCTTCATCGGGACGCCGCACAGCAGGTTCATGAGCGGGACCTGCACTACGCCGCCGCCGATGCCGAGCATCCCGGAAAGCGAGCCGGCGAAGAGGGAAACGAACGAAGCCGGGACCATGTTGCGCACGCGGTACGGGGTGTGCTCGGCCAGGGCCGGGTCGAAGAAAACCGAATCGAAGGGAGTAGGGGCAGCGTCCGCCGGCGCGGCCGCTTTTGCGCGCGGCCGGGAGAGCCCGCGGCGGCCCTTCTCGAACATCATGACGGATACAGGGAGCAGCATAAGCGCGAACAGGGTCCGCACCGCGCCGGCCGGCAGCCTGCTGGCGATAAGCGCGCCCGCTATGGACCCCAGCGCCGTGGTGACCTCCAGCGTTATCCCCAGCCTGACGTTGGCAAGCCCCCTCTCGACGTTGACCGCGGCCACGGCGCACGAAGTGGCCGTTATCGCCACCAGCGACGCGGCCACCGCCTGGTGTATGGGCACGTCCAGCGCCATCACCAGGAAAGGGACCATGAAGATCCCGCCGCCCACCCCGAGCGCGGAGCCCAGCAGCCCTATAAAGACGCCGAACCCCAGGAGGCCGGCCATGACGACGGCGCTCAGCTCCGGCATCTCATTTCTCCGCCTGCCCGAAATTATTGAGGAAGCGCGCGGCCTCGGCCTCGCCGATATCGAAGGCCTTCCCGCATTTTTCCCCGTCGAACTCGAGCAGGTTCAGCCCCAGGTCCATCGGCGGCTTTATCAGGTGCACTTCCGGCTCGGACTTGATGAAAACGCGGGACTCGTAGATCCTCTGCACGTGCAGCGCCAGCATCCTGCGCGCCCGGCTCTCGAAATAGCTGAACGGCCCCTTCGCCTTGTAATCCAGGTCCTCCGCCCTCGAATTCGAGATCATGATCACGGTGCGGCAGCCTTCGAAGAAATTCAGGTTGATGGTGGCGATGCCGATGACCCCGCCGTCCACCAGGTGGTACTCGCGGCCGTGCTCTTTGACCGGCACCGGCTGGAAGACCGTGGGGATGGCGCAGCTGGCCATCAGCGCGTCGTTGAGCGACAGCGTGGGGCTCTGGGTGGAACCGTCGAAGCGCACGATGTAGGGCAGCTTCAGCTCCACGGCGTGGCTGATCACGTAGAACTTTATGTTGCGCGGGAACTGCGGCCCGCTGCGCGCCAGCCACCCGTCCAGGAAATCGTGCACCGGCTTGTTGGAGAACAGGTTGACCTTGGCCAGCCTGTTCTGGAAGAAAAAAGTCAGCTTGGCAAGCGGGCTTCCGCCGTCGTGCTGGTAGAGCTCGAGCGGGATATTGTTGTAGCGCGGCCTGAGGGAAAGTATGGTGGAGGGTTTCAGGCTTTTCCAGGTCTGGCGCAGCTCGGCGGTCTTGTTGTAGCAGTAGGCCGCCCCGTTAAGGGAGCCCACGCTGAAGCCGGCCACGGCGTCGAAATGCAGCCCCTGGCGCACCAGCTCCGCCAGGACCCCCGATTGCCAGGCTCCCAGGGCGCCGCCACCGCATAAGAAAAGCCCCACCGGGCGCTTGAATTTGAACATAACACTTTTGTACGGCCTATTAAAATATTAGAATATAATTGTAGCAAATGGCGGGACAGCCTCCGCCATTCAGACATTTATGTCAGACTACCTGATTATAGCCGGCCTCGCGCTGGTCATGTGTTTAACGCTGGTCCTGCCCTTCTCCGTAAAACGCGTGGAAGAGGAGCTGGAGGCTTTCCTTTTCGTCATGGGCCTGGCGGCCGTCACCATCTCCGGCCTCTGGAGCCTGCACCTCGTAAAGGAAGCCCTGAAGGAACCGCTGGCCATAACCGCGGCCGTGGCCGTAGTGGGCTGGCTGTTCAAACTGGTGCGCCCGCGCCTGAGCGGCTGGATCGAATCCCTGACCGCGCGGCTGGGCCTCTCCTGGACCATCTTCATCCTCGTCACCGTGCTCGGCCTGGGCTCAAGCCTCTTCACGGCCATAGTGGCCGCCATCATGCTGGCGGAAATAGTAACGCTGCTCAAGCTCAACCGGGACTACGAAATAAAACTCACCGTCTACGCCTGCTACGCCATAGGCCTGGGCGCCGCCCTGACGCCGCTGGGCGAGCCGCTGTCCACCATCGTGGTGGCCAAGCTCAAAGGCCCGCCGCATTTCGCCGATTTCTTCTACCTGATAAAGCAGGTCGGCGCCTGGATAGTGCCCGGGGTACTGCTGTGCGCGGCCCTCGCCGCCCGCGGCGCCGGAACCGAGGTTTCCGATAAAGTCGGCCTCGAAGAAGACGCCCAGGATTCCAACAAGGACATCCTGCTGCGCGCGCTCAAGGTCTACATCTTCGTGATGGCGCTGATCTTCCTCGGGTCCGGCCTCACCCCGCTGGCCGAGCGCTACATCGTCCAGCTGCCCACCTGGGCGCTCTACTGGGTCAACTCCGTCTCGGCCATCCTCGACAACGCCACGCTGGCCGCCGCGGAGATAGCCCCGGTGATGACCGACAGGCAGATCACTTTCATCCTGATGGGGCTGCTGATCTCCGGCGGCATGCTGATCCCCGGCAATATCCCCAACATCGTCAGTTCGGCCAAGCTCGGGATAAAATCCCGCGAATGGGCCAAAGCCGCACTGCCTTTCGGGGTCGTCCTGATGGCTATTTATTTCGTTCTGATGAGCCTGCTGGTCAAATAACGGAGAAAAATTATGGAATGGAAATGGAAAACGATAATCGAGCCTTTCAAGATAAAGAGCGTTGAGCCCCTGGGGCTGACCACGCGCGAAGAGCGGGTCAAACTGCTGGAGGCCGCGCACTACAACCTGTTCAATATCCGGGCCGAAAAGGTCCTGATAGACCTGCTGACCGATTCCGGCACCGGCGCGATGAGCGCCGCGCAGTGGGGCGGCATCATGATCGGCGACGAATCCTACGCCGGGGCCCGCAGCTACTACAACTTCGAGAACACGATAAAGGACCTGACCGGCTTCGACGAGGTGATCCCCGTGCACCAGGGCCGGGCCGCGGAGAAGATCCTGTTCGGCGTGATAGGCGGCAAGGGCCGGTACATGATCTCCAACTCCCATTTCGACACCACCCGCGCCAACGTGGAATTCTCCGGCGCCGAGGCCGTGGATTTCCCGGTAAAGGAAGCCCTGGATTTCGACAAGCCCGCGCCCTTCAAAGGCAACGCCGACGTGGCGGCCATGGAAAAGTTCATTAAAGAAAAGGGCGCGAAGAACATCCCGCTATGCGTGATGACCGTGACCAACAATTCCCTGGGCGGCCAGCCGGTCTCCATGGAGAACCTCAAAGCCGTGCGCGACCTCTGCAATAAGCACGGCATCCCGATGTTCCTGGACTGCGCCCGCTTCGCCGAGAACGCCTATTTCATAAAACTGCGCGAGAAGGGCTACGCCCAGTGCCCGGTCAAGGAGATAGCCGAGGAGATGTTCGAACTGGCCGACGGCGCCTGGATGAGCTCGAAGAAGGACGCGCTGGTCAATATCGGCGGCTTCCTCGCGATGAACAACAAGGACTGGTCCGCGAAAGCCCGCCAGATGCTGATCCTGACGGAGGGCTTCCCCACCTACGGCGGCATGGCCGGCCGCGACCTGGAGGCCATAGCCATAGGCCTGCGCGAAGTGCTCGACGAGAACTACCTGCAGTACCGCATCCGCTCGTCGGCCTACCTGGGCGAAGGCCTGCTGGGCCACGGCGTCCCGATCATCAACCCGCCCGGCGGCCACGGCGTGTACGTCAACGCCAAGAAGTTCCTGCCGCATATAAAACCGCAGAACTTCCCCGCCCAGGCCCTGGCCTGCGCCCTTTACGTGGAAGGCGGCATCCGCGGCGTGGAGATAGGCACGCTGATGTTCGGCAAGCGCGACAAGAGCGGCAATTTCCTGGCGGCCCCCATGGAACTGGTGCGCCTGGCCATGCCGCGCCGCGTCTACACGCAGAGCCACATCGATTACGTGATAGAGGTTTTCGGCTACCTGGCGAAGAAACCCAGGGCAATAAAAGGGCTGGACGTGGTGGAGGTGCAGGAAATACTGCCCCACTTCACGGCCAAGCTGCAGCCCGCGAAATAACGCGACGACTTATGTTCAGAAACAACCGCTTCGCAAAACTAGTCCCCGAGCTGGAAAGGCTGGTAGGAGAAGGCAACGTCCGCACCGACGAAGCCGAGATAGCCATGTACTCCTACGACGCCGGCATGGCGAGGGCGCGCCCGGAAGCGGTCATCATCTTCAACGCCATAGAAGAGATAGCCCCGGTGGTGAAAGTGCTGGCCCGCGAGCGCATCCCGTACCTGCCGCGGCTGGCGGGCACCAACCTGTCCGGCGGGACCATCCCGCTCAAGGGCGGCGCCATCCTCAACCTGGCCCGGCTCAAGAAGATAAGGCAGATAGACACGGCGGCGCGCCTGGCGCTGGTGGAGCCAGGCGTGGTGAACCTGGACCTGCAGAAGGCGCTGGAGCCCTTCGGCTTCTTCTACGCGCCCGACCCGGCCAGCCAGAAGGTTTCCACGATCGGCGGCAACATCGGCGAGAACGCCGGCGGGCCGCTCTGCCTCAAATACGGCGTCACCGCCGACAACGTGGAGCGCCTGGAAGTGGTCACGCCCGAAGGCGACATCAGGACCTGGTCCTTCAGGGACCCCGGCCCTGACCTGATGAGCCTCATCACCGGCTCCGAAGGGACCCTGGGCATAGTCACGCGCGCCTGGCTCAAGATCCTGCCGCTGCCGCGCCATATCCGCACGGTCTCGGCGGCGTTCCCCTCGCTGGAATCGGCGATGACCGCCGTCACCACCATTATCAGCGACGGCATAGTGCCGCGCGCCCTCGAGGCCATGGACCGCGTCTCGCTCGAGGCCGCCCTTAACGGCAAGCACAGCCCTTTCCCGCCGGCCACCGAGGCCGTGCTGATAATCGAGCTGGACGGCAACGACGCCGTCAGGATAAAGAAAGAGATGAACGCCGTGCAGGACATCTGCAACGCCAATTCCTGCGCGGACTTCCGCATAGCGGCCGACGAAGCGGAACGGGAGATGCTCTGGCAGGCGCGCAAGGGGGCCTACCCCGCCCTGGCCCGCCTGGCGCCCGATGTGCTGGTGGAGGACGGCGTGGTGCCGCGTCCCAAGCTGCCCGAGGCGCTCAGCCAAACGCGCGAAATACTTTCAAGATACAAGATCACCGCGGGGCTCCTGTTCCACGCCGGGGACGGCAACATGCACCCCAACATGATCTTCGACCGGCGCGACCTGCAGGAAGTGAAGCGCGTCAAGAAGGCCGGGCACGAGATCCTCAAGGCCTGCATCAAGCTGGGCGGGACGGTCTCCGGCGAGCACGGAGTGGGAGTGGAGAAGCGCGTGGCGATGAACTGGCTTTACGGCCCCGCCGAACTGGATTTCTTCAGCCGGATAAAGCGGGCCTTCGACCCCCTCGACCTGGCCAACCCGGACAAGATCCTGCCGGTGGCCGAGGAAAAACCCGCCGGCTCCGCCGGGCTCACCGACAAGGCCTACCTCAGCCCGGAAGCCCGCGGCATAATCGACGAACTGAAGCTCCGCGCCAGGACGGGGGGCCGCAGCGCGGTCACCTGCCTGGGCACGCGCCTGAAAGCCGGCCGGATAATGGAAGGCGCCAAGGTCCTCGACCTGCGGCCGCTGGCCGGCGCTCCGGAGATAGACAGGGAGAACCTGACCGCGCGCGCGGAAGCCGGGCTGCCCCTGGCGGAGTTCCGCAAACAACTGAAAGCCTGCGGCCTCGACCTTGACCTGCCCGAGCTGGAAGGCAGCGTAGGCGGCCTGATAGCCTCCAAGACTTTCCCCGGCGTGCGCCGCCTGCTGCTGGGCCTCGACGTGGCCGCGGCCGACGGCACGCTGCTGCGCCTCGGCGGCCGGACCGTGAAGAACGTGGCCGGGTACGACGCGGTAAAACTGCTTTGCGGCTCCATGGGCGCCTACGTGGTGATCCTGGCGGCCACCTTCGCGCTGTCGGCCAGGGCGCGGCGCGGGCCGCAGGAGGAAGCCGTCCCCTTCGACGACGCTTTCGGGCCCGGCGACTACCAGCGCCGGCTGAAAAAAGAATTCGACCCGGGCAACCTGCTTAACCCGTGGATCTACAGGGAAACAAGCGCCTGACACCTATGGTAAAACACGAGCACAACCGAGCCGAAGACCAGATAGAAAAGGCCCGCAGGGAGCTGGACTCTTCCACGGCCAGCGCCGGCACGCACCTTGTCAGCGCCACCAACGAACTTTTCCAGCACGAAGCGGCGCCGCGCCACCTGGACACCCTCCTGACGGACCTGGGAGAAAGAACGCTTTACGACGCCGCAGCGCAGTGCAACCGCTGCGGCTACTGCGAAACCGTCTGCCCCACCTATGTCCTGACCGGGCGGGAGACTATCTCCGCCCGCGGCCGCAACCAGTTCATGCGCCTGCTGGTGGAGGGCAAGGAGAAGAACCCGGCCGACGCCCGCGAGGCGCTCTCCACCTGCCTGCTGTGCGGAGCCTGCACCAGCGCCTGCTACGCCAAGGTCCCCACCCCGGACATAGTGCTGGAAGGCCGCAGGGCGCTGGAGGGCTACGGCGACAATCTTCTTTCCAACGCCGCCGTGGGGACCCTGCTCAACGCCCCCTGGCTGTTCTCCCTCTGGCTCAAGCTCTGCTACCTGGTGAAGATGTCGGGGCTGCCGCGCCTGGCGGCCGGCATGGGGCTTTATCATTTCATCGGGATGCCGGGGCTGGCCGAAGCTGAAGCTTCCGTGAACAAGGTGCCGCTGCGCTTCGCCGCCGAGATCCTGCGCAAGGACCCGGAACTGCGGCCGGAAGGCAAGCGGGACCTGAAGTGGGCTTACTTCGCCGCCTGCGGCCCAAACTACCTTTTCACCGACGTGGCGGCCGCCACGGTACGGCTGCTCAAGCGCTACTCCGGGGAAGGCGTTTTCATAGAGAACCACTGCTGCGGCCTGCTGGCGCACAATTACGGGCGCCTCGAGGACGCCAGGAAGTTCGCGCAGAAGAACATAGAGATCTACGAGGCCCTCCGGTCGTCCCACGGGGACTTCGCCATAATCGCGGACTGCGCCTCGTGCGCGGCCTTCATGAAGTCCTACGAACAGCTTTTCACAGCCGACCCCTCCTGGCGCAAGCGCGCGGCCGACTTTGCC
>Ga0209417_1007738_pt1 | contig 10185 bp, 6 predicted proteins | sample RifGroF2_FD_184002 | JGI IMG/M metagenome (GOLD analysis project Ga0209417, IMG submission 184002) | Groundwater microbial communities from Rifle, Colorado, USA - Groundwater F2 (SPAdes) (version 2) | ecosystem: Environmental > Aquatic > Deep subsurface > Groundwater | place: Rifle, Colorado... | reverse complement strand
ACAGGAATGAATACAATCAAATTAGGCCTCATAGCTCATTGAATTATCAACCACCAGCCCCTGCAGTGATTATCAAAAATTCTAACTTACTAACTTTAAACTTGGATCAAAGAATGGGGGCTTGACAAGTTCATTATTACATATTAAATGTGCTTATCATCTGTGCTTAATCGTAATTCTCAATTATCGTCTTTCTTGCATTTATTCCTAGGTTTCATTTTATGTATAATAATTGAACATATAGTTTAAAAAAGAAGCTGGAAATTATTTATATGCGTATTTTATTCGTCATACCCCATTTCTTCAATCATCAAGGCACTGGCAACTACGGCTCCACGGATAAATCCGCTAAGCAGGTTAGATTAAACGCATTAATCGCAAATTTAACCGTACTATATCAACTTTTTGGCAACTCAACATACAATCTTGATATTGCTAATCGCAAAGCAAGGAAAATAAATGACATTCAGAATAATATAACTGTTGTGTTTTGTACTTATAAAAGTTATCACCTCCTTGATCATATTCCAACCCCTGAAAAATGCCTGAATTACAATATTGATGATGCTGCTTTTGATCCTATGATGCTGGGATTCCAGTGCAGAAGAGTTTTAATGGATAACTTTGGGAAATACGACTATTATTGCTACCTAGAAGATGACCTGATTATCAATGATCCCTGGTTTTTCCGTAAATTAGAGTATTATAACAATAAAAATATATACAAATCCCTGCTTCTGCCTAACAGGTACGAATCTTCCCTGTCCAGTCCTGTTAACAAGCTATACGTGGATGGAAATTTACGGTCTGACGTGACTTCAAAGTATCAGGATGTAAATGAAAACAATGAATTATCACTAGAAATAATGGGAGAGACGTTTAGATTCCAGAAGACCCTGAACCCGCACTCTGGCTGCTATTTTCTTAATGCTGCACAGATTGAATACTGGGCACAGCAGCCTGAGTTTTTAGATGTTGATACAAGTTTTATAGGGCCACTGGAAAGCGCCGTCACGCAGGGGATTATGAAAACATTTGATGTTTACAAGCCGAGTGATGAAAATGCGGACTTTCTTGAGATACAGCATTATGGCACAAGATTTTTAAGTCTGGTAGATATGTGGCAATCACTTTCTTTATAAAAGTTTACAGTATAATGTATAAAAAATTTGATTGCCACATATAGATTTTATACTATAATGCGTGTATGGATTTTTAGCTGTGGTTAAGAAGTGAAGAATATAAAAAATTTAAATATTATATTAAGAATATCTTTGGTGATAATTAGTTTGATATTTATTTTTGGATTTTCTTTACCTTTATTGCCACAACCATATAATTTTTTAATTTATTATTTTGATGAAAAAAACGAACCATACATAGTTGAAAAATTATATCGACATAAGTTCTATCTTTATAGAAAATATACTGCAGGTCAACCTTATAAGTTTAAATCTTATAAATACGAAATTTTGAAATTTGCTAATTTTTATATAAAGCAAGGGCTTTATAATGATGCAATAGAATTATATAACGAATACAAAGACTATTATAAAGATTCTAAAATTATAAATATAAAAATTGGAACAGCTTATTTATTAAGCAAAAATTATAAAAAAGCTGAAAGTTATTTAAATAGAGTTATATTGGAAGAAAAAAATGAATACTTTCCTACTCACGTGAGCAATCTAGGCTTAGTAAAATTAAATCTTGGTAAATATAAAGAAGCAGAATACCTATTTAACAAGACATCGACATTATTTGAAAAGGATCCTATGGCTCTATATTTAGGATCCGATATAAATAATTTATACAATCTAACTTTGCTTTACGAGAAAATGGGAGAAAATGAAAAAAGAAAAGAATATTTACAAAAAACTTTGAATCGTATAAAAAAGTTTTCTTCCAACTTTTCAATTGATAGTAAAATTAATAATATTTATTCTTCTAAAGAAGTTCTTCTTAAATTTGCGAAAGTTCAAATAAATTTAAGTGATAAATTAAATTTAAAAGAAGATAATATTAAAAATATCATTTATTCAATAAATTTATATGATGATCCCAAATTTGTTTGCTGTTATTATGAATTATCAAATCTCTATAAAAATTTAAATGAAAATCTTAAATCACAGGAACAATTAAATAAAGCAGAAAGCTATTCAAATAAAATTTTATATTTTCAAGCTAAAAATGACATTTTAACCACAATAAATTTAGATAATTATTGTGATAGTTTTAATTACGGTATTTATTATGAATAAGGAGGATTAAAAAATGTTCGTTAATACTTGTGGCGATGGAATATGCTGGTATAAAGATGATTCACTTTATGGAGATAAATACCTTATAACAAAAGAAAATAACGATGGAAGTAGAAAAGTATATATTGCTGATACTCTTGGTGATAGTTCATATGAAAGTCAATATATAGGTACTATTAGTCAGCAAGATTGGGTTGATATAAAAATAAATGGAACAAAAAGTCTTGATTATTCATCAGCGTTTAATACTTATCAATTACAAGTTAATAATTATGGCGGTAGTGATATACCTAGTAAGGTGGATACTGGCCAAGAGTTTAAAATAACGGCAGGACAAGTAGTAGTTGGTGTTGCAACAGCTGTTGTGGTGGCAGGAATAATTATAGTATTGTTGCCTGAAGAAACTATACTAGCATTAGGAGGAGCAGGAGTTTTAGCAGTAAGAAGCACCTTGCTCGCTTTACTAGAAGGAAATGCTGGTAGGATACTTGGAAAAGGAGCTGAAGAAACTGCAAAAAAGGGAGCGTTAGATATTACCTTTGGTATAATTCCATCAATTGCCGGCTTTTTTAACACTGCAATATCCACAGTTGCACCCACGCCCGAAGTCCCTCGCCATGATCCATTAATACTTGACCTTGACGGCGATGGTATAGAGACAACGAACCTGACAAATGGCGGGTATTTTGACCATGATGAAAATGGGTTTGCTGAGACCAGCGCTTGGGTCGGTATAGATGATGGAATTATTGGCAATGGATCTGGATGAGGATGGAATAATTAATAATGGAAGTGAACTAATCGAAACCTTCACCGACTTATCAGCCTATGACAGCAATACTGACGGCAAGATAGACACCAATGACACAGACTTTGCTAACTTAAAAGTCCTTAAAGGCGACGGTAGTTTTATGACAATCAGTGAAGCTGGCATAAAATCCATCTCTCTCACATACTCAAATGTAAATATAACAGACGCAAACGGCAACCAGCAAATCTCGTTAAAAAAAGCTGCTTGAAGATTTTCATTTTTCTTGTACAATTCGGTTATAAATTTTGATTTGGAGTGTTGTTTGGATAAGAGGAAATATGAAAAAAATTATTAATTGGCCATTAATTTTATTTATAGGTTTAACAATTTGTTTACCTGCTAGTTTTTATTTATTAAATTCTAAAAACAATAATGAAATAAAGGAAAATTGTTATAAAAAAATTGAGTTTACTTTAGAAAGTCAAAAAAATATAGAACCTAAATATTACGATATAATTTGGGATAATTTAGAGTTCAAAAACCAAAAATTAACTGTGATTAATGAAAATTTAACCGAGGAAGAGAAACAAAGTGGTGATTATGATAAAGAAACTGAGATTGCGAAGATTAAATTTACTAAAGATGAATTTGAAAATAGTGTTAGATTAGGTTTAGCAGACATTAATAAAGATGGATTAAATGATTACTTATATGAAATACAAGGAAGATTTGGATATCCTAATTTTTGCGGAAATAAGGGTTGTTCTTTATTTATTTTAGTTAGCCAAAAAAATGGTTCATATAAACATGTAGAATGTCCTGTTGTATTTATCGGACCTATTTGTGTATTAAAAAGCGAAACTGATGAATTCAAAAATATAGAATTATTGAATTATACAATTGTTGACAAGCAAATAAATATTATAGAAAAAAGTATTTTAAAATTTGATAAAAATGAAAATGTTTATAATTTGGAGAGGAGAATTGTTAAATGAACAATACATATCAAGATTTTAAAGAAGCATTAGGTCAAAGAGAATCTGGTGGAAATTATTATGCTGAAAATCAACTTCATTTTATAGGTAAATATCAATGGGGAGAAGCCTCTCTTCATGACATAGGTTTTTATACAGATACTAATTATTATGATAATGATTGGAATGGAACTTGGAGCGGTAAAGGTGGAATATATAGTAAACAAGATTTTTTAGAGTCTGAAACATATCAAGAACAGGTAATGGATGAATGGGGAATGAAATTATGGACATATATTAAATCTTATGGTGGTGATAAATACATTGGAAAAACAATAAATGGAATAGAAATAACTCAATCTGGTTTAATAGCAGCTGCTCATTTGGTTGGAGCATTCCAAGGTGGTCTAAAAACTTATCTTCAAAGTAATGGACAAACTATACCAAGAGATGGTAATAATGTCTCAATTGAAGAATATTTGGAACAATTTGGCGGTTATGATATTACTGAAAATGGTAACGGGAAAGAAGATGGTTACAAACTATGGTTAGATGAGCTTGCTAAATTAGATATAGAATTCCAAGAAATGTTCAACACAGCGGAATCTATTTTAGCCCCAGTTCCTGAAAATCCACGTCGCGATCCGCTTATTTTAGATTTAGACGGTGACGGGTTAGAAACAACTACTTTAAGTAGCGGATTACTTTTTGATCATGACGTTAATGGTTTTGCTGAGTCTAGTGCATGGGTCGGTATAGATGATGGTGTATTGGCAATGGATCTGGATGAGGATGGAATAATTAATAATGGAAGTGAACTAATCGAAACCTTCACCGACTTATCAGCCTATGACAGCAATACTGACGGCAAGATAGATACCAATGACACAGATTTTGCTAACCTCAAAGTCCTCAAAGGCGACGGTACTATAATGACAATGGATGAGGCAGATATTAAATCCATCTCCCTCACCTACTCAACTGTAGATATAACAGATTCAAATGGCAACCAGAAAATCTCCAGCGGAACTTTCACATGGGAAGATGATACAACCGATGAAATAGGAGGCTTTAACCTTCTAATTGACCCCATGGATTCAGTAGCCACCAATTGGCTAACAGTACCAGCAAATATTGAGGCGTTACCTGATATAAGAGGATTTGGAACAGTTTACTCCCTCCATCAAGCAATGGCCAGAGACCCAGGTGGCGATCTGCAAGACCTTATTGAAGACTTCGTTGGTTCGACTTACCCACCCCATAGAGAGATGTTGCTAGATAGTATAATTTACATATGGGCTGGTGTGGATGTTGACCCTTACAGCCGCGGCGATTTCTTTGATGCTAGAAAACTTGAGGCTCTTGAGAAATTCATGGGCAGGGATTTTGTAGGTACCAACGGAGCAAACCCGATAGAAGAAGCAGGAGTATGGCTTGGAGGTGCATATACAGGTCTCTATGCATATGTTAACGCACAACTAATGATGCAGTCGCATTTAAGCAGTTTAACTAATCTCATAGAGGTGGAATTTGACACCGTAACAGAAAAAATTACCCTGAATTTAGTACCTGTAGCTGAAGAAATTATTACACAGATTGACGATAATCAAATGGCAGGTACAACACTATTATTGGATTTCATCAGAGCAGTAGATGCGCTTCAACTAAAAGAGGTTTCTAACTATCAAGAATTTTACGATACTCTTGTGACGTATGACAGTGATCATAGACATCTGATGGATACAGCAGGTAAGATATTTATCTATGGCACAACAGGTAATGATTCTATTGATTCTGGAGCTGCTAATGAAGCTATATTCGCTGATGCAGGAGATGATTATGTTCACGCCAGAATGGGTGATGACTATATAGACGGCGGAGACGGTAATGATACCTTAAATGCTTGCGAAGGAAACGATGCAATTTATGGTGGACTTGGTAATGACTCTATTCTTGGAGGAATAGGAAATGATTACCTTTCAGGAGATGCAGGAAGTGATACGTTACAAGGTGAAGATGGAAATGATACAGTATATGGTGGAAATGATTGGGATTCCATTCAAGGAGGAAATGGTAACGATTATTTATTAGGAGAAGACGGCGATGATGTCATAAGAGGTGATGTTGGTAATGATACGATAATCGGAAGCATTGGTAATGATTGGGTATATGGTTTGGAAGGTGATGATACTTTTATCTTCACTACAGGAGATGGAAGTGATTTCTTATCAGATATATCAGGCACATCTGACTCTATAATTTTCCAAAATCTCTCCCAAAATGATGTTATTTTTAAAGCCACTGCTGATGGCAACTTTATTGCTAAAATAAATGGAACAAGTGACGAAATCACCATATATAATCAAGTGACGTCAAATTACAGGATAGAAAACTATGTATTTTCAGATGCTAACCTTACTTACAATGACATAATTACGAGACTTGTTACGCATGGAACAGAAGGTGCAGACAGTATTACTACTTCTGCATGGTCGGAAACCATTTATGGCTATGGCAGTAGCGACACTATTTTAGGTAATGATGGAAATGATAGTATCTATGGTGGAAATGATTGGGATTCCATCCGGGGAGGTGATGGTAACGATTATTTATTAGGAGAAGACGGTGGCGATATCATAAGAGGTGATGCTGGTAATGATACGATAATTGGAAGCATTGGGGATGACTGGGTATATGGCTTGGAAGGTGATGATACTTATATCTTTACTACAGGAGATGGAAGCGATTTTCTATCAGATACATCAGGTACATCTGATACTATAATTTTCCAAAATTTATCACAGAATGATGTTATTTTTGAGGCTAGTGGTAATGACTTTTTAGCTAAAATTTTGGGTACAAACGATAAAGTCACAGTATACAATCAAACTAATTCAAGTTACCAAATAGAGAACTATGTATTTTCAGATGCTAACCTCACTTACAATAATGTTGTTGCAAGGCTACAGATTAGTGGTACTGAAAATACAGATAGTATAGTTGGTAGTTCTTATGCAGATAGAATATACGGCTATGGCAGTAGCGATACTATTTTAGGTAATGATGGAAATGATACAGTATATGGTGGAAATGATTGGGATTCCATCCGAGGAGGTAATGGAAACGATTATTTATTAGGAGAAGATGGTGGCGATATCATAGTAGGTGAAGCCGGAAATGATACTATTATAGGCGGTGTTGGTAATGATTGGGTATATGGTTGGGATGGAGATGATACCTATATCTTTACTACAGGAGATGGAAGTGATTTTCTATCCGATACATCAGGTACATCTGATACCATAATATTTGAGAATCTATCCCAGAATAATGTTAATTTTGAAGCCACTGTTGATGGCAACTTTATTGCTAAAATAAATGGAACAACTGACGAAATCACCATATATAATCAAGTGACCTCAAATTACAGAATAGAAAATTATGTATTCTCTGATGCAACCCTTACATACAATGACATAATAACAAGACTTGTCACACACGGTACCGAGGGTGCGGATAGTATTACTACTTCTATCTGGGGTGAAACCGTACATGGATATGCTGGCAATGATACTATAGATGCATTAGGTGGAAATGATACTGTCTACGGTGGGGATGGTGATGATTTAATTCTGGGTGGAGACGGTAATGATTACCTTATAGCAGGGTCAGGAAGTGATAACATTAACGCTGGATCTGGAGACGATTACATTTCTGGTGGAGATGGCAATGATTATTTAAGTGGTACATATGGAAGCGATTATATTTCTGGAGATGCAAATAATGATACGTTAAATGGTGGTGATGGAAATGATACCCTGATTGGTGGTGATGGTAATGATTCCATACTTGGTTTAAATGATAATGATCTTCTGTATGGAGAAGCTGGTGAGGATACATTAAGTGGTGGTTCTGGTAATGATACCTTAATTGGTGGAGATGGTAATGATTCCCTGTATGGTGGTCGTGATAGTGATACGTATATATTTGGTTTAGGCGGTGGAAATGATACTATATTTGATGAATATGCTACAAGTAGCACGATTAATGGTGGTAATGACACGATTGTATTTGATAGCTTAACCCAGAATGATGTCAGCTTTATGGCTGATTATAATGAAAATATAATTGCTACGATTAACGGGACATCAGATAAAATTACTTTAAGAAATCAATGGTATTCTTACAACCGCATAGAAAACTATGTATTCTCAGATGTTACACTTACGTATAATGATATAGTTGCAAGGCTAGCCACACAAGGTACTGAAGATGCAGATTATTATTTAACATCTGATTATACAGAAACCATATATGGATATGGCGGAAATGACACTATAAAAGCATATATCGGAAATGATACCGTATATGGTGGCAATGGTGACGATTCCCTCAATGGAGGAGTTGGTAATGATTACATTGCAGGAGATGCAGGCAATGATACATTGCTTGGCAGTAATGACAATGATACCCTTTATGGTGGAATTGGAAATGATTCAATGCTTGGTGGAACAGGTAATGATAGTTACTATATAGATTCAGCATCTGATGTTGTTGTAGAGAATGCAAATGAAGGAACTGATACAGTTAATTCTGAGATAACTTACACACTTGGTAGCAATGTAGAAAACCTAATTCTTCTTGGAACTACCGATATTAACGGTACAGGCAATACCTTGAACAATATTATTATTGGGAATACTGGTAATAATAGCTTGAGTGGAAGTTCTGGTAACGATACCATAACAGGTGATGCGGGAGACGATTACATAAACGGTGGAACTGGTAATGATTCTATGATAGGTGGAATCGGAAATGATACTTATGTGGTTGACAGTGCCAGCGATATAGTAGTTGAAAGTTTAGGAGAAGGTACAGATGAGATACAAACAACCTTAACTTCATATACATTAGGTAACAATGTCGAGAAACTCACTTATACAGGAGCAAGCAACGCTGTATTAACTGGCAATACACTGGATAATGTAATAATTGGCAGCACAGGCAATGATACTATTCAAGGTGGAGATAGTAATGATTCATTATATGGTGGATCTGGTAACGACATTTATGCCTTTGCTCTTGGTCATGATATGGACATCATTAATGATACCTCTGGTACTGCTGATAAAATAAGCTTTGGAACTGACGTGGATTGGACTAATGTAGCTTTATTTAGAACTTATACAGTTACAGGACAGGATCAATACAGCTTTACTTCTGATGATCTAAGTATTGATTATGGTTCAACAGCCGCAAATGATCAGATCACTATTCAAAGCCAGTTTAATGGGCAACAAATAGAAACCTTGGAAGAAGCCTATATCGAAGGTACTCCTGCTAATTATTACCTATCTAATACTGATATTGCTACAATAGTTCAATACATAGCAGCATATGATGCCACTGATGGTATTGCAAACTTCAATTCTGTTGATGATATCAGGAATGACAGCACGTTAATGACATATATTGCCGGGCAATGGCATACATAAAAAATCGTAACTTTTGATTTTAAACCGGCTTCAGTTTCTAAATAACTTGAAGCCGGTTTTTTTAAAAAAAATTCTAATTATTGTCCAATATGAATGATTTTTTATTATAACGGTAAAATTTGCTTAATAACTGGCAGCAGCGGCTACAAAGCGATAACATTATCATAATAGTTAGTTCGGATTCCATTTACTAAGAGCCCATTTTAAAATAAAAAGTATTCTAAATTTTGTGACAATTTTGTGACAAAAATCTATAAAAAACGGTAAAAATTCATCAAAACGCATACTAATCAAAAATCTTCAAAACGCTGACGATGCAAATAATAGAGTATAATTATCAAAAGCCATAAAAAAGCGTCAAAAACCGCTTGAGACCACTCATAACCCAAAGGTCGTAGGTTCAAATCCTGCCCCCGCAACCAAGTAAAATCAAGGGTTTCGCCGATTAAGCGAACCCCTTTTTTCATGAAAATACCCAATATTGCACCCAATATTAGGATAAGAAATAATATTATTCAGCAAGTTTTAATAACACATTATAGGTTTTTATCCAGTTGCAGATGGCGGGAAGCTGGCGAACTCATGTATACCGGTTCTAAAATAAATTTGTGATTTTTTTATCAAAATGTTCCAAAATATAAATATGGGACAAGTAAAATTAATAGATAGCGAAAGAAGTATATTAAGAGGCCTGCACAAAAAGA
>Ga0209417_1007737_pt1 | contig 10185 bp, 9 predicted proteins | sample RifGroF2_FD_184002 | JGI IMG/M metagenome (GOLD analysis project Ga0209417, IMG submission 184002) | Groundwater microbial communities from Rifle, Colorado, USA - Groundwater F2 (SPAdes) (version 2) | ecosystem: Environmental > Aquatic > Deep subsurface > Groundwater | place: Rifle, Colorado... | reverse complement strand
ATACCGCTAAAAGAGATTGATAACTTGAACCATCCAGGACTTTTTGGGCTCCACGTACTACCTGGTCCGCCACAGAATGCCCCAGATCCGGGAAAATCATGCCAACCAGTTTACTCTTATTCATCGCCAAAGATTTGGCCCAGTAATTAGGACGATAACCCATTTTTTTGGCGGTTTTTATGACATGTTCAGCAGTCTTAGGCGATATCTTAACTTTACGATACTGTCCATTCAGTATATATGCCACTGTTGTCTTGGAAAGCCCGAGACTTTGACTTATTTCAATTATGCCGACTCGTTTATTTTTAGTGGCTACTGACACAATTACCCTCATTCTTTAATCTATTTAACTTCACCTCTACCATTATATCAACTGTAGCGTGCCAGCCAAGTATTTTTTCTCAAACTTAGGGATTTTTCTGTAATTACAGGCGTAGTGTGTAATCATTCACAGTTTTTCGGGAGCATTATAAGTTATGGAGTTCCGACGCAAAAGGGATGCCGTTAAATTTTCATATTTTTTTCTTGACTGGAACGGTTCAGTATGTTAATTGTAAAATATACTTATCTTGGTTTAGATGGTAGTATTTATTAACTCAAACTGACCGATTTATAGTTAAAAATCAATGTCTGGATTAAACAATTTTGCATTGTCAACTTTAAATTTAGGAGCGGAAATGAGGGTTTGCAATTTTAAAATAATTTAACGCTCAATTATTCGATTCGGCTTTCATATTTTGCTTATTTTTTAGGAGAATTGAATTAAATATGGCAGCAATCGTTAGGTATGCGGATAAAGTTTTTTCATCAATTATTATTTTAGCCTTTCTGGTTGCCCTGACCTTCCCCCCAAAAACTGTACCAGTTGCAAATAGAGTACCGGCATGCTAAAACCTTTTTGAAAGGAGTATTAACATGCGTGGTAAAAGATTTAAACAGGAGCAGATTATAGGTGTTCTGAGGGAGGCTGAATCAGGTGTGAACATATCTGATTTATGCAGGAAGCATGGTATCTGTGAGGGCACCATATACAATTGGAAGGCCAAATATGGTGGTCTGACAATCAATGAGGCCAGACGAGTCAGGCAGCTTGAAGATGAGAACAGGCGGCTGAAGCATATTGTTGCTGAACAGGTGCTTGAGATACAGGCACTCAAGAGTGTAGTCTCAAAAAACTTTTAAAGCCCAAGGCCAAACGTGCAGCAGTCAAATATATAATCGAACGCTTTGGGCTAAGTATGCGGAAGGCATGTAAAATGATAGGGCTATCGAGAACAAGTTTTTGTTATAAGCCTGTTTCTAAAAGACCAGATGAAGAGGTCATTATCAAAAGGCTAAAGAAGATTGCAGAGACAAGGAGACGGTTTGGTTGTCCAAGACTTCATATAATGCTGAGGCGTGAGGGTTTTATGATAAACCATAAAAGAACAGAACGCATATACAGGCAGGAAGGGCTTATACTGCGAATACGCAGGCGAAAGAAGATGTCTTCACAATTACGAACCGACAGACCAATACCGCAATATCCGAATCATGTCTGGAGTATGGATTTTATGCGGGATAATCTGGCCGGCGGCAGAACGATTAAAGTTCTATCAGTTGTTGATGAATATACACGCAAGTGTTTCAGGATAGAAGTTGATACATCAATAAATGGCGTTCGGGTTTCGAGAGTGTTAACGGAGATAGGTTGCATAGAAGGTCTGCCTGAAATAATCATGATTGATAATGGCCCTGAGTTTATAAGTAATGCCCTTGATAACTGGGCATACCAGCGAGGTGTGAAGCTGGCGTTTATTCGCCCTGGCAAGCCGGTAGAGAATGCGTATATAGAAAGTTTTAATGGTCGGTTCAGGGATGAATGTTTGAATGAGAACTGGTTCTTGACGCTGGTTCATGCCAGGGATATTATTGAGAGCTGGCGTATAGATTATAATACAGTCCGACCTCACAGTTCACTTGGCTATTTAACGCCGGAAGAATTTATGGACAAGGAAAGACGAAAAATTTCCACAGGTATACCTGTGGAAGCAGAGTCAATTAACGCTGGTTACTCTAAATCATAGTGGCACAGTAAATGGGGGAAGGTCAGCCCTATCTTCTATGGGGGCAATGGCGGAACAGGCTAAATTGAGTGTTTACAAGCAGGAGTTACTCAAAGAAAAACCAATCTGGGCTGAACAAGTTTCACATCGTGATAAAAACAACCGTGTCTGGGAAATTACTAAATGGCAGGAAGAAATCGCCCCTGAAACTAACGAGCCAAATGTTGTTGAGGTTAAATCGCTTGTTAGAGAAAAAGGCTGTGGTATTTGCTATAAGAATGAGAATGCTGATTGGCAAATTACGGATGCTTCATGGAGACAGACAAATACCGGCTTTGTGATGGATAAAGCCAATTATGCTTTGGAGATGGGCAGTACGGCAGATTCATTGCTTGATTATGAAATTAATGGTGAAACTCTCGCATTGAAAGCGGATTCTATAAGAATTTATGATGGCAAAGATATTCTGCCATACGCATCAGTAAATAGCTCCCAAGGCTATATCGACCCTAACGATAAAAGTAAGCTGGTTTATCCGAATGCTTTTGGAGAAGGGATAGATTTGGAAATTAAGGCTGCACCTGACAGTTTTCATCAGAATGTTATATTTAAAAACAAATTGAATTTACCTGTTGCGATTCAAAAAGAAAAAGCTAAAGTTTTTTTGTACACACAGTTGGGACTTGATGAGTATCTTAATAATTCACAAAATAACGGTCGTTTTGTAAAACTGTCAAATAGTCAAAAGACTATGAATATTTCAGATTTTGATGTTAGCAAGTTTTTCAAATCCAATATAGATTTTGTTGTTGAGAAAGATAGGAAAACGGTTGCAAGCCATAGTTTTACGGATTCCGAGATTCTGCAGCACAGCAAAGATGGCAAATTAAAAAAACTGACAGTTGCGGATAAGCAGATTATACGAGACAGCGACAATAAAACATATCTTATTGAAAGTCTGGATGCCTCAAAAATGGATGAGGCCTTTTATCCTGTCGTTTGGGATTATCACAATGTAAGCGGTACATTAAATGGGGATAATGTGTGGTATGCAGATGCTACTTATTATGTGAGTTCACCGATCACACTGGCGCAGAATGCTACGCTCAGGATATACGACAGATCCAAATTGCACTGTTCTGGATGAAAATCGGATAGATATTGGTTATCATTACCCGGTAGCAGTAGATCATGACAGTGATGGCTTGTACGATTATCAGGAATATTGGCTGTAACGCAAGCATACGGTATTAGCGGCAGCAGTATTGTTGGCAGTTACTCGGATAGTTCCGGTACCCATGGTTTTGTCTATACCATTCCAGAACCGGCAACACTTTTACTCTTTGCCCTTGGCGGTCTGGTACTGAGAAAGCACAAATTAAAATTAATTAACACACAATAATCTTAATTGTTTTAATAATTAAATCTTTGAAAGGGAAGTAAAATGGTTACAAAAGGTTTCAAAATTGCGATAGTATTGCTGGCTTTCGCCATGATAGATAAAAATTGCCAGGCAGCCGATACTAATACCACTGTGGTAGCACAGAAGAAAGATATCTCTATTAAAGAAAGCGTAATCAAAGATCGCCAGCAGTTACGGGTTGACAAGATGACTAAAACTTTCAACCTTACTAATGCCCAGCATGACCAGATAAAGAATATTATCGCCAATGAAGATAAACAAATTCAAAAGATAGAGCAAAACAATAAAATCAGCAAAGAACGTCGCGAGTCACAGGTCAAAAAAATCCGGAAGAATATTGCTAAACACATCAAAAAGGTGCTTACATTTGAACAGAAGAAAAAGCAAAAGCATCTCCAAAAAAAGTTCAGGAATGGAAATAGAGAATTTAAAATAAACGATACAAGGCAACCCATCCAAGACAGCAATTGATGTGTTGAACAGGTGATGAACACTGGGCGCATGGTAAAAAAATATATATGTGTTTTTGAATATGCTGCATTGTACTGATATAATAATTTTTGTAATTTCAAGCGGCAGCATCAAAAAAAGGTTCAGCGTGAAGAGGAGATATCCAGGATAGTGGAGCGAATGGAGGAGCGGCCATCAGGATTTTGGGTGAGTTTCTTGAATATATCAGGTATGAAAAAAAATTACAACGTCCGCTGCGGCCTCGTGAGATAGCCGAATTTTGATAAGCAGACGTTGGCCTCGCTTGTTTAAGCATTATAGATGAAGAGGGGTTGCTTTGATAATGTTAAACTCCGCTATAGGCATCAAAGCCGCCATCAACGGTAAAAACGGCCCCTGTCGCAAAAGATGATGAATTGCTTAAGAGCCAAATTGCAGTGCCAACTAATTCTTCGGGGTCGCCAAATCTGTTTTGGGGTACTTGCGAGAGTATCATCTTGCCTCTCATTGATAATTCGCCGTTGTTATCAAAAAGAAGGTATTTGTTTTGTTCTGTGGCACAAAAACCCGGAGCAATCGCGTTTACCCTTATATGTGTTGAGTAATTTTGGCACATATAGACCGCTAACCATTTCGTAAAATTAATTACGGCTGCTTTTGCCGCGGCATATGCAGCTGCTCTGGTTAACGGCCTGAATCCTGCGATTGAAGCAATGTTAATGATGGAACCTTTTTTCTGTTTGACAATTTCTCTGGCAAAGACTTGACAAGACAGCAGGGTACCCATAAAGTTCAGATCAAAGACCCATTGATTAGCGTCTGTCGGCATGTCGAAAAATGAAATATTCTCTGAAGTGGTCGCTTCTTTTCTATTTCCTCCTGCTCCATTTACCAGACAATCGATTTTGTCAAAATGCTTGATAATTTGGTCACGACATTTTTCCATGGAATCTTTACTGAGGACATCGCATTCTAAAGCGATAGCATCACAGTTTAGTTTGGTCAGTTGAGCGGCTTTTTCGAGACCTGCCTTCAGATTGATATCGAGGAGTGCGACTTTTGCGCCGCACAGCGCTACGGTTTTTGCGATTTCACCGGCAATCGAACCTCCCGCTCCGGTAATAACCACAATTTTGTCTTCAAGTGAAAAAAGTTCCTCCAGTATTGATGGTTTCATAAGGTTATAATTCCCTACAGAATGTGCTTAAGGTATTTGCTCCGTCTTTTCCAACGGCTACGATATCTTCGATTCTCATGCCTCCAAAGCCGGGGATATAAACGCCCGGTTCGACAGAAGTAACCATTCCTTCTTCAAGGACAGTCTCGTTTCCTGGCGCAAGCAGAGGAGGGAATTCATGATATCGCCAACCAATGCCGTGTCCGGTGATATGAATAAAATATTCTCCATAGCCGGCTTTTTCAACTACATCACGTGCGGCTTTATCAATATCCGTCATTTTTACACCGGGCTTTATTTTTTCAATTGCCATGGATTGTGCCGTCAGAAGGATATTATAAACTTCTTTTTGTTGAGTGTTTGCCCCGCCAAGGACAACCACTCTCGTATTGTCAGCCCAAAACCCGTCACTCACCACACCAAGTTCAAGTATCACAATGTCACCTTTTTCCAATCTACGATTTGATGTAATTTCACACGGTCTCCATCCTCTTTCTGTGCTTCCTGCCGAAGAGATTTGAGCAAACCCTCTGGCGGAAATAGTATTCTTGTAGCCGCTTCCATTTATCGCGACAGCACTATTGACGCGACAGGCCAATTCGATTTCGCTTATTCCTTCACGAGCATTTTCTCTGAAAGCAGCCAGCCCGAAAGCCGCGATTTCATTTGCGATACGTAGCTTTCTGATCTCATGATCCGTCTTGATTGTACGTAAGTTATTTATGATATCTGTCGCATCAAGAAGACGTGCCTTGGGTAACGCGTGCGAAATCAGCTCTTTTGATGATTTACACGGAACACAGGATTCCCCCATATTCAGTGGCGGAGCGACGTTCGCAAAGTTTTCTTCGATTCCAATGATACCGTTATGAATTTGAAAATATTGGCAAATTAGTCTCAGACATCCTTCAATTTGTTCGAGGGGATTATCCGCTTTTAAATGTGCCCATTCATAAACAGAAAAGTCTTTTTCTCCGTATTGTTCCGCTTCAATTGCTTCACAGGCAGGGATGATTAATTTGTGTTGGCCATCGGCTGAAAAAACCACCCAACTAGTACCGGTCAGCGGCCAGAATCCCGTCAAAAAGACAACATTCTCCGGTAATTGACAAATTAAACCATCAATTTTATGTGCTTTTAGTGCTTCTGAAATCTTTTGATGTCTCACGCTATCTGTTGACACGATTATTTCTCCCAATATGCCGCACCCGGCAGACTGCCATCCATTCTATATCCCCCATCCATAACGAGCACTTCTCCGGTCATGTACCGACTTTCATCGCTTGCCAGAAAAACGACTCCGCGAGCGATCCATTCCGGCTGTGCAATTTCTTTCATCGGAACACGTTTATAGAGTGCTTCGATAACTGATTTTGTGTACATCGGTGTTGTTAATTCGCTATAGGTCGCTCCCGGTTGAATACAGTTGACTCGGATCTTATGAGGAGCTGCCTCCGTTGCCATGGTTCTGCTGAATGCCTCGATCGCGCCTTTGGCTGCGGTATACGCCGAGCAGTTCGGTTCACTAATTGAGGCGTGGATGCTTGAAAAATTGACGATTGAGCCGCCGGATTTTTGAACAATCATCTGCTTGACGACTTCACGGCAACATACGACAACGCTTGTCGCATTGTTTTTCATGATTTCTTCATATTCTTCAGTCGTCATTTCAATGACAGGTTTCTGAAGAATTTTTGCGGCGTTATTAACCAGCACATCAATCCGTCCGAATTTTTTGACTGCCACTGAAACCATTTTCAGGATATCTCCTTCTTTTCTGACATCGGTTGTAACGGCAAAAACTTCAGCCCCCGTTTCCCGAACAATATTTTCTGCCGCACTTTTTCCTTTATCTTCTCTTAACTCGGCTATGATCACTTTAGCGCCTTCTTTTGCGAATTCCATCGCGACTGAAAACCCGATTCCAGCTCCGGCTCCCGTTACAATAGCGACTTTATCTTTTAATAAATATTTTACGGCCATGTGATAATCCTTTCCAATTTTCATTGATTATTTTTCAAATTCGTCAATACATTTTGCTTGGTATGTTCAATGTGGTTTTCTAATTCCTGAATGGCACGGGTTTTATCATTTGATAGGATCGCGTTAAGAATTCTGATGTGTTCCTGGAGTGCGTCTTTTGCACGTTCTGTATAGTTAGATTCTCTTACACGAAACACCTCTACTCGTGCTCGCAATTTCCCAAGCATTTCCTGGAGATTTTGCAGGTGTGATTTTTCAGCTATCAGCTTGTGAAATTGGGCATCTATTTTTATTTCATTTTTTACTAACGATGCTGAAGAAAGTTTTTCGCATGCTATGAATTGTTCCTTTATTTCTTTTAGTTCTTCTACCTCAAATCTTCCAAAGGCATATTCCATTGCCATGCATTCAAGTCTTTTTCGGATTTCATATATTTCCTCAATTTCTTCCGGCTTCAAATCAGCAACAAAGCAGCCGCTACGGGGAACCAGAAGCACCAGTCTATCTTCGGCAAGTCGTTTGAGAGCTTCTCTTATAGGAGGGCGGCTAACGCCCATAGAATTGGATATTTCTAATTCTGTTATTCTGCCACCAGGGGGCATTTTCCCTGAAAGGATTTGTTTGTATATTGCTTGATATACCTTTTCAGACAGGCTGTTATCTTTTTTTAAGTTTGGGAATTTCACAAAACTTCCTTGACAAAGACCATTAAGATACTACAATTATTGTCTATTGTAGACAATTTGTCAAGAGTAAATTGTCTGTTTTTAAAGAAAAATAACACCATGTAACATGTTTAAATAAAGGAAGTTATGAAATGGTATCTGGTAATGAAAACTTTATTAATAGCCAATGGCTGGATAGTTCCGGTGGTCAGAAATATGAACACCGTAATCCTGCTGATATGACGGAAATTACAGGCTTGTGGCCGAAATCCACGGTTGCAGATGTTGATGATGCTGTTGAAGCGGCACAGAAGGCATTTGAACAATGGAAAAATCTTACAGTTCCTAAAAGAGCTGAATATCTTCGCAAGGCTCTTTCTTTAATGACCGAAAGAATCGATAGTATTGCAGCGGTTATCACGGCAGAAAACGGCAAAACAATTTCTGAATCCAAAGCGGAGATTAATTCCGCCATCAAAGAAATGGATTATCAGATTAACGAGGGGATTCGTTCAGGCGGTAAGATTATGCCTTCCGAGCGAGATGGCGTTTTGGCTTACAGCGTCAGAGTTCCGCTTGGAGTGGTTGCCGTTATATCGCCCTGGAATTTTCCCTTTAATGTTCCAGCTCGAAAGATAACTCCTGCATTGATTACGGGCAATACCTGTATATTAAAGCCTGCTAATTTAACGCCTGGCGTTGGCGCAGAGTTTGTTAAACTTTTTGATGATGCGGGTTTGCCTGCCGGCGTTCTTAATTTTCTGACTGGAAGCGGGGCTGTAATAGGAAATGCTTTGGTCAAAAATAAAGCTGTCAAGGCGATTACTTTCACCGGGTCAACAGAAGTCGGGAAGGAAATTCATAAAGCGGCAGCGGATAATTTGACTCGTACCCAGCTTGAGATGGGCGGCAAGAATCCGATTGTAGTTTTAGCTGATGCTGATATTGAAAAAGCGGCGGATTCGGCTGTTTTAGCAGCTTATGCTTGTGCCGGCCAGTGGTGCACTTCCACCAGTCGGGCGATTGTCGAGGAAAGTATTCACGATGATTTCGTAAAACTGGTTTTGGAAAAAGTCAAAAAAATAAAAGTTGGCAAAGGAACGGATTCTTCGACTACAATGGGGCCTGTTTGCGGCAAATCGCAGCTTGAAGGTATTCTCAGCGGAATAGAAAAAGGCAAAGCTGAAGGCGCTAAATTAGTTATTGGCGGCAATCAGATAAAGACCAGAGATTTGGCAGATGGCTGTTTTGTAGAGCCGACGATTTTTACAGATGTAACGCCTGATATGTTTATTGCACAGGAAGAGATATTCGGTCCGGTGCTTTCAATAATAAAGGCGAAAGATTTTGAAGACGCCATCAGGATAGCTAATAATGTTAAATATGGTTTGGCTTCGTCAGTCTATACAAATGACCTTCAAAAAGCATTGACCTTCGTAGAGCAAACTGATGTCGGTTTGACCCATGTTAATATCCCGACGGCAGTTAAAGAGCCGCAGTTGAGTTTTGGCGGCGTAAAGCTGTCCGGATGCGGAATTCCGGAAGCGGGACATACCGGCGTTGAATTTTTTACAGAACATAAAGTAGCATATATTAAATATAGATAAGTGAGAAGATGAAGACGATTAAATTAGAAAATGATTTTGACATTACCAAAATCATTGCGGATGACAGTGACTACAAAAAAATATCGCCTGAAAAGCTGGCTAATATCGCATTTGAGATATTTCTCATAAGAGAATTTGAACAGGCGCTATTAAAATTGCATGCAGATGGCTGTGTCCACGGGCCGGTACACACCAGCATAGGCCACGAAGCCTGCGCGACAGGAGCGATGTCGGCATTAGTCGCGTCGGATAAAATATCCTCCACGCATCGCGCCCACCATCATTATCTTTCAAAGGCTGTTGGCTATTACGCAAACAAAGGATTCAACGCGTTCAAAGATATTGATGTTTCTCTTCAGACTGAGATAACCAATCTGATGGGTGAAATTATGGGTCTTTCGATAGGCTGCTGCGGCGGACGCGGCGGCTCGATGCATCTGCGAAACGCAAAGATTGGCGTAATTGGCACCAATGCCATTGTAGCAGGCGGCGTTCCTCTGGCGACGGGGGCGGCGTTTTCCGCGAAGCATAACAAAAACAAGGAACTCATCGTTTCGTTTCTTGGCGATGGCGCAGTCAATCAGGGCGCTTTTCACGAAGCATTGAATTTGGCGGGGATATGGAAGCTCCCAATTATTTATTTTATTGAAAACAATCTTTATGCTGTTGGGACTTCGATACAAAATTCGACCGCAACGAACGATTTGGCGGTAAAAGCAATTGCTTATGGAATTAAGGGAATGATTGTTGATGGAATGGATCCTGTCGCCGTTCATCTTGCATTAGAAAGCGCAGCACAAATCGCAAGAAATGGCCAAGGCGCTGTTTTGATTGA
>Ga0209417_1007731_pt1 | contig 10190 bp, 6 predicted proteins | sample RifGroF2_FD_184002 | JGI IMG/M metagenome (GOLD analysis project Ga0209417, IMG submission 184002) | Groundwater microbial communities from Rifle, Colorado, USA - Groundwater F2 (SPAdes) (version 2) | ecosystem: Environmental > Aquatic > Deep subsurface > Groundwater | place: Rifle, Colorado... | reverse complement strand
TTACTGAAAAGCTTGTAATAAATAATAGCTTGGCTATTAAGTTAGAGTTTGCAAAACTCTTGATTATTATCCATAGGCCAAATCCAGCAAGTATGCTACCGGTAACCGAAAATGACAAAAAGTTACCAACATTCCACTGTACATGTATAAGATAGAAAGCTGCGGGAGCAAAGAACATTAACACAAGGAAATAGAAATTCCACTTCGATTTTATTGCCTTATCTATATTTTGGTTGAATGCAAATATAGAAAAAGATGAAATCACTAAGAATATTAGGAAGAGAGTATGATATTGCGAGGGGGTTATTCTTACTCCAAAATTTTGCAGAGTAGGAACCGTAATGCTTCCGATATAGGCAATGTAAATTATGCTCAGTAGGATTATGGATTTTATGACGGTCATTAACCTGTGATTGAGGTCGAATGCTTTTTCAAGAAGAATTGGCAATGCAATCAATATTAGTATGATTATTGGCCAGTTTTGAAATAATAAACCAAAAGCAATCCTTTTTTTATATTCGAATGGAATACCGATGTTTTTGAGAGAAAATGCGAAAGCTACCATCACTGCGACAAAAACAAAAGCAAGTAAAAAGTTTTTAAACTTAAAGATTGTTGACCAATATTTTTTTACTAAAATTCCAAGTAGGAAGAAGACGGGGATTAGAAGATAAGCTTGTATTAGTTCGTCGGTTCCGTAAATAATTTTAAATTGAGTGTATCCGGCGTGAATGGAATAATATACCAGCGGAAGAAAGAAAGGCAAAGAAAGTGGAATATAAAACCAATAAAACAGACTTTTCTTATCTATTTTTTGTAGGTGCATTCCAAGCGAGAACCCTAAAACAAAAAGATAGAATACTGTTATGCGATAAAAGTGAGTAGACAATCCAAACAAAAGGCCCAAGATGGTTATGTTCAATATGCTTGGTTTGTTAAGGAAACGAATTAAAACTAAAAGACATAAACTCAGCACAAATTGATATACAGAATAGAGATTGCCTAAAACATTGTTGTAAATTATTGATGGCGAAAGGGCAAATATTGCAGCAGAATAAAGTCCAATTTTTTTGGAGAATATTTCCTTCCCGATAAGATAAATGATTGGAATGGTAAGCGTGGCGGAAATAACCGAGATCAATCTAGTTGATAGAAGATTGGTTCCTAAAGTTTTTACAAAAAAGGATATCAAGGTTATGTAATAGGGTTCTCTGGTATAATAATCGCGGAATGGCATCAACCCTTTGGTAAGCAGGCTTGCGTCGTACAAATGTATGCCTTCGTCGAGATTTATACTTCCAATTTTTGCGCCAATAAATCTGATAACGAAGCCGATAATAGTCACAGCTATTAATATCAATATGTAATATATATTTTTTATTTCTTTTTCAGATTCGATAGATTTTACTTCGTTATATGTTTGCAGCTTCTTCTTCTGAAGCGAGATGGTGTTTAAATAAAGAAAGATAACGGCTGAAGACAGGGCAAATATAATACCGTAGATAATAATTGGGTTTTCTGTGGTCTTGGTGTTGCTTGCTTCGTCAACTACAGATGGTTCTGCGTAATTTTCGGCAATAAAATTGATTCTTCCTCCGTCAGCATGAGAGAGTTCGAAAGTTATTTCATCGCTAATAGAAGTCAGGATTCCATCTTTTTGTCCCTGCAATGTCAACTTGTGTAACCCGGAAGGGATCGGAAAATCAATAATTATTTCAAAAAATCCTTCGTCGTTTGCAGTGGTCGGCAAAAGCTTTCCTTCGGGAACTACGATCCCTGTCATGAATGCTGTAATCTCGAAATTTGACTCTGCTTTACCGGTTATCTTGATACCGCTTACCGTTCCGGTCGATATATCACTGGTAAAACTATCGTCTTTTGTAATGGCTATTTCACTTGGCTTGCTTAGATTTTCGTTTATAACTGGAGTAGGATCTTTTATAGTTATCTTGAAGTGCGTTACTGGCCCCCATCCACCAGCATTATGTGCCTTGATATGAAAATAGTATGTTCCTGGTTCTTGGTCATGGTAGGAAATTGAAGTGTCTGCAGAGTCAGCTATGTCGGCAAGGGGAATCTCTGGCAGTTTTCCTAGAAAGTAAGAAAATCCATCAACTCCATCCTCTTTATTCCAAGCAATTCCGATTGTTTTCGATTCGTAGCTTTCATTCTGGTCGGGATGTGAGGGGGATGATACTTGAACTGATCCAGGTATAGCCGTTTCCTCAGTTTTAGGAGTACTAGCTTCATTTGTCTCGGGGGTGATAACCTCGTCTGCTTCAATGGTAAAATCTACCGTTCCAGAATTCATTGAGGATACAGCACTTTCGTTTTTTAATAGTAATTCGGTAATAGAAATAGAGCCGGTTCCGGCGCTATCGCCCTTGAGGGTAATAGTAGCAATTGTAAAGTTATTTGTTTTTTCTAGTAGTGTCCCTGAAAAAGTTTCGTTGACTGATGGTAACTTCGCCCAGATGGCATTTCCGGCAAATACAGAAACAACAGAAATCGGACCAGTGGTCGATATATTCCCTTCTAAAGAATCAAATTCTTCGCCGCTTACAGTCATGTTAACTGTAAATTCTTCTCCGACTTTCTTTGTACCGCCGCCAGATATCAATACATCTGCAGCCTGAGAGTTCACAGGTAAAAATAAGAAAAGAAAAACAGACAAAATTGACAATGATAGTATTCTTTTCAGTAGCATTGTAAGAAACCTAAAATATTATAAATATAAATTTATTATACAATTTTTGGTGGAAACTATAAAGAAAGATTGGTTCTTTAGTACTTCAAAAATCGAGAGGTAGACAGTCAAAATTTTTTATCTAGACAGCAAATTGTGGATATGTAGGAGAGTGAAGTTTTGCAATATCAAGTTTTACTTAAAATCAAGTACTATACCTCGAATTACAATGGGTTTTGATAGTTCAAATGTTGAATAAACTATAACCAGTGTCTTGTTTGCCATAATTTCCATGGCCATCGTGGAATGCTAAAACTCAGGTTGAGATCGCTTTATTGGTGCTTGTATCAAAAATAGGCTTGTATTTATATTATATCTCTCGTTTTTTAGACTATCGTCTTCGAGAGAATCCTTCATTAATTTATGATTGCAAGATTTCCTTTATCGATCTTAGATTAGCAAGCTTGAAGAGATAGCAAAGTGTAAAATAGACTGTGCCTAGAAGAAAAATTAAAATCAGAAAATTAACATTGAGCCCTCGTATCATCCAACCGATAGCCAAAGTTAGAATCGAAATAGCTAAAATTTTCATGATTTTTACTTTAGGTAAATTATATCTAATAATTTTTTTAGTATAGTGATATTTCAATCCTAGTAGAATTATTTGTGACAAGAGAGTAGTGGCAGCAGCTCCCATGAAGGAATAAATCGGAATTACGATCAGATTGACAACAAAATTAAAAATCAAAATAAAAATGGAGATCCGAATTAAGAGTTTTTTTTCGTCATTGGCAATCAATAGCTCTCCTAAAAGACCATCAAGATATATGAGGGGTAATACAAATGATAGTAAGATCAGGGCATAGCTTCCCGAAATAAACTCTGGACTGCTCAAGAATAATATAATCTCTCTCGAAAATACGATGCAGATAATTGTGATCGGAGCGGCAATAAATAGCATAACGGCAATTGATTTGCTCAATATACTACTGATGGATTCTTTGTCTTTTGATATGTTTTCTGAAAATGCAGGCTTAAGAGCGCTTGAGAAGTATGATCCAATAAAAGCGGTGACTTCTAGTATTTTATAAGCCACAGTATAGATACCGACAGCGGTGGCGCCTTTGATGGCAAATAGCATTAGCGTATCTAACTTGAAAAATAGATTGTTCACGATGAATATTAAACCAAAAGGCCATGACAAACCGAATATCCATTTTGCAATCGATTTATTGTACTCAGCGGAAATACGGATAAATTTGGTAGAAAATAGCCATTTAAAAAGAAAGATCAACAAACCTGAAAGAGCAATTGTGGAGATAATCCAATAGAAATTACCATTTAGTCTAATGATAATGTATAACGCCAGAATTGTGATGAATTTGCTTAAGAATTCGGCTATTGCGGAGTACTGCATTTTCAACCGGTATTGCAGCGCAATATCGTAAACGCTGGCCATCAAATTGAAAAACAGGAATCCAGTCGCGATTAGAGTTCCCAGTTTGATCTGCTGGTCGTATTTTGTCATATAGACGATAAACACGGCCACACCACAAGCTAATATAGTCGAGATCAATCGAATAACAAGAACATTTGACAATATCTTTCTCTCTTTTTCCGGGTTTTTTGATATTTCCCTAACAGTAACAGAGAAGAGTCCAAGATCTGCAACAACTATAAATAGGTTGACATAAGCCGTGATCGTGTTGTATTTGCCGACTCCGGCAGCTCCTAAATAGTTAGTCAAAAGTTTTATCGATATCAGGGTGAAAGCCAGAGTGATAAATCTGACGATTACTTGTGATGCCGTATTTATAAAAACCGCTTTTTTATCGAGCATATTATTTGGACTTTATAGAAGTAATAATTTTCTTAGTTTTTCTCTTCTTGAGAAAGATAACAATTAGGACTATTGCAAAAGCTAATGGTATTAAAACTAAAAGGCCGTAAAAAATCAAGTCGTCTTTAGCCAATCCGAAACCAAATAATGGACTTGGATCTCCTGCGGACTTTACTTCTTCTTTAGGGGAATCGGTATCGTCAATAGTTAAAATATTTATCGTTCCACCTTTGGCTTGGCTTGTTTCAAATATTGTTTCGTCACTAATCGGCGTCAAAATCTTATCGTTTTGTCCCTGAGTGATTAGTTTGTAATGACCGGAGCCAATAGGAAAATCGATCAAATATTCAAATTTTCCCTGATCGTCGGCAACAATACTCAACATTTTTCCCTCTGGGAGAGTTATCGGGGGAGAAAAAATCAGATTGACGGTAAAGTTGGGTTCCGTTGTGCCTATTATTTTTAGCCCTGAAATAGTGCCATCAGAAATATTGTTGATAAAACTCTCGGATTTTTGTATTTCAGTTATCAGCGGTTTTTGTAGTTCTGTGTTTATCTTAGGATCTGGTTCTTTAATGTTTACCTTGAAATGTGTCGTGTTGCCCCATCCGTCACTATTGTGGGCTCTTATGTGGAAGTAATAAGCACCGATTTCTTTGTTTTCGTATGTGGCTGTACTATTTGAAGATGTAATGTCTTTGGATGGAACAGTGGAAGGCCCTTGGTCAAGCAAATAAGCAAAACCATCAATTCCTTTTTCCTTGTTCCAATTTAAAGTGACAGTTGTCTCTTCGTAAGAGATCGCCTGATCAGGGTGAGTTGAGGAAGTTACAGTTATTGCTCCGGGGTAAACCGGTGCTCGCTCTATACTAAAATTTGCACCTCCTGCTCCTGTACCGACAATCGATCCGTTTCGTGCAAGCTTAACGCCAGATATTGATACAGCTCCTGACCCGGCAGATTTGCCTTTTAGTTTTATTGTGGCTACAGATAGTGAATTAGTAGGACTTACGATCCCAACAAATGCGGTTCCGTTCGCCGGTGTTTTCCCCGGAAGCCAAGTAGCACTTCCAGCAGAGAAAGAGACGATATCAACTGGCCCGCTGACAGAAATTGATCCTTGTAGACTATCGAATTCAGCTCCATTTGCAACAACTGAGACAGTAAATGATTCACCGACGGTCTTGGTTCCGCCTCCGGATGCAAATATGCCGGCTGCTGCATAGGATTTACCAGGGAAGCTCAAAAGGAAGATAGCAATGGCCAATATTGATAGAAATTTTTTCATACTCCTCCAAACTACTAAATCTATATTAAACAATGTATTTATCCGTTCCAATTAGAAGCTAGAGTAGACAGATCAATGATGTCTACGGTACTGTCACTATTCATGTCGACAAATATTTCGGGCGGATTGGTTTGCCCCCAATAATTAGCAAATATCGAAAGGTCTTGAATATCAACAGTGCCATCGCCATTGATATCGGCTATTTTATTTCGAGTTATTTCGATATTTTTTGTGCCAACAACGCTGCCTTTGTCATTCTTGTAGACAACAGCATATGTTGCCTTGCCAATAGTCGGTTCGATTGTCAGATTCCATGAAGTGACTCCGGTTTTTGCTATTTTTGAATTATTAAAATAAACCTCTACATCAGAACGCTTGGTACCACTGGCTTGATAGGAGCCATTATAAGTTTTATAAGAAAAAGGCGTCACATCGTTACTTGACTGCACTACATCTTCTTCGTTTTCGTCCGTCTCTTCTTCCTCTTCAGCTGGCGGGACGACAACCCCTCCCGCATCAAAGTTAAATGTATTATAAAAAAGGTTCCATACATTGTAGGCACTATAGTAAACATAAGGGGTGTACCTGTATACAGAAGCGGTTGCACGATTTGTCAGTGTTACATCGTATCCGTCTGATGTGGTAAAAACCTGCCCAACTTGATAATCGGAAAAACCGCTGCCAGATGATCTGATGTAATTGTAACGGAGCTGCCATGCCCCATTTTCGATCTGTTTTGTAAATCCTTCGTAGATATCCTTACAGTTGTTACCGTTATTGTCTCCAGTTACTCCAGCGTAACAAAAATATCCCATAGCTGCTGTCATCGACCATTCGTCGTATGTCGTTCGAGTGATTAAGCTTTGTTCTTTTTGAAGATAAAGCAATATAACTTCGGGATTTACTGTGCCAGTCGTTTCGTTAACGGTTATCCCATTCATGCTTCCGCCTGCTTCGTATTTTCCATGGGCTGCATCAAAGATAATTTGAGCCGCTGTTCGCCCTCTTCCTACTTCGGAAGTGTCAGTGAAATTTTTAAGATAAGAGTTATTGGTATTTAAAAAATTCTGAATCTGTACCAATGTCATAGAATCAATGTCTAGAAAATGCTCGTTGCTTATAACATTATTCATTTGTCCGCTATCAACAAAAGCAATATGGCTTGCAGTCAAAGCAAACATTTTTTGAGGGAAGGGGATGATCAGAAAAAGAACTATCAAAATTTTAAGAACCAGATTCTTCACTTTTTTAAACCCTTATTATCGCTCTTCGAAATTTCCGTTTGTAACATTTTGGTAGTCTGTGCCTTCGTCTATTGTAGACGAAGAATCTGGGTTGACCGTGGCACTTGGCTCCGTCGGTTTCTCGTCAGAACTGACTACTTCGTCGGAGCCTTGCTCTACGGCCTCGAAAGCACTATCTCGATTAGGCGTATCCTGGTCAGGTATCTGATTTGTAGGAGTGTCACTTTCTGGAGCAACTACCCTGTTGTTATTAACAATAAAGTAGTCAATGACGACTAGTATTATTACAAATAACAGAGCGACGCAAACAACAAGCAATCTATTTTTGCCTTTCTTATTCATACCCTTATTATAGCATATCGATATAAAAACAATAGTAAAACCTAGTTATTGATACCTTTTCTTGCTACTATTAAACCAAATGAGTATGAAATACAAACATATCTTAAATGCACTAGTTTTAGCTTTCTTTTTTGTTCTTCCTTTTGAGCATTTGCCGACAATAGAAGTGGCCAATTTTACTGTCAAAATTAGCTATATTCTGGGTGTTGCCATCATCTTTACGGTGCTTCTTAATTATAAAAAAAATATTCTTGAACATAGACTTGATCTGGGAGACTGGAGCCTTGTTGCTCTTTTTGTATGTGCTGCTCTTAGTCTAAATAGATCGCAGGATTTCAGAAGGGGCCTCTTGACATTTTTGATGTGGGGTTTTGTTTTTTTTCTTTATTTTATTCTATTTGAATATTTGAAAAACCAAGATAGAAGAGAAAAAGTGGAAAAATATCTTCTCTTGTCTACCTTTTTTATATGTATTTTTGGCCTTTATCAATTTATTGCGGGGTCGCTCGATGTTCCTGTCCAATACACTGGATTGAGGCTTAGATACGCCAAAGAAGTATTGGGATTTCCTAGAGTTCAGTCTGTAGCACTCGAGCCTTTATATTTTGCTAATTTTCTTCTCGTTCCTTTTTTCTTGACTATTAAAAAGTATCTTTTTGAAAAATCCAAAGTGAATGTTTATTTTTGGTTATTAATTTTGATTCTCTCCAATATCATCCTAACTGTATCCAGGGGAGCTTATTTGAGTTTAGTTATCTCAATGGCCACATTCTTGATTTATTTTATGGTCACCCAGCAAAAATATCGCCAAAAGATCTGGCTAATCATGGCAGCTGGAGCGATCTCTGTTGTGGTCTCGCTTTTATTATTCGTTAGCCTTAATGGGCTTGATCAATTCAAAGCCTTTGGTCAACATGTGGTTGTAAATGATTCCACCAATCGAGTGTCTGTTGAAGGTAGGCAAGAAGGATATTTATCTGCCATCGATAAATTTAAAACAAGCCCACTGTTTGGCATGGGCATTACTAATTCGGGCGTGTTATCAGAACCTATGATCGATCATGGAGAAGTGCTGACTTATGGCTCGTTGAATAATATATACCTTGAGATATTATCCGAATTAGGCCTCGTTGGATTCCTCTTTTTCATGTTTTTCTTGGTTTATTTGATATGGATACTATTTAAACGCCTGTCGAGTCTTCGGGGACATAGAAAAATATCAATCATACTTCTTTCTCTCGGTTTGTTTGCAATTTTTATCCAATATAATTTTTTCTCAACTCTGTATATCATATATATATGGGTATTTTTAGCGCTTTTGAAGGGAGAGGTAATAGATGAAGAAAATTAATATCTGGATTGGCTTTACAATACTGTTATTAATTCCGTTTTATTTTGTTAGATTTAAGGTATTAGAGATACCGACGAATGTTTTTGAAGTTGGGGTACTTTTATACTTTTTGGCTACTATTCTCTCAACTAAAAAGTACAAGAAAATTGATACTAAAACGATAGTCTTTTTTATCGCATTCTTATTGGTTGTTTTGTTGTCTGGATTACTTTTTAACAATATCGAGAAGGGTTTGGGAATTACAAAAGGGTGGTTTATCGTCCCCATTATATTTTCTTGGTTGATATATCAAAACTTCGATAAAAAAATACTTCACATAATTTCGATTGCATTTTTAATAAATGTGGTAGTGGTTTCATTGTGGGCGATAGCTCAAAAATACGGCTTCATAGAGCTAGTTGGGTATCAGAAAGGGGTAGAAGATTTTAAAATTTACTTTACTGAAGGTAGGTATTTTGGACCTTTCGAATCGCCCAATTACTTATCTATGTTTTTAGCCCCAGCCAGTTTTATGGCTCTGCCCATTTTTGACAAATTCAACAACAAAATAATTAAAGCACTGGCTTGCATTCTGTTTTTAGTTCTCATTGTATATACCACATATCTAAGTGGCTCCAGAGCCGGGCTAATTGCCCTTATTTTATCGCTGGTAGTTTGGATTAACTATCGTTATATAAACACTCAAATTTTCTACAAGAGAAGAAGGTTTTTTACTCTTTTGTTTGTTGCCTTATTCTTAATTGTAAATGCTGCCTTTTTGTATTTTTTCATCAAAATGGATAATGCTTCCGGTGGAGATATCGTTCGCCAACAGATATACAAATATTCTTTTGAGGTGTTGCAATCAAATCCGCTTTGGGGAACTGGCCTGGGAAACTTTCAACAGGCGATAGGCATAATCGGTATTAATAATACTTCTTTTATAGAGTTTGGTTATCAGTATGCGCTTCATCCACATAATTTATTGTTAGCAGTTTGGATTAACCTGGGGCTTGCTGGATTGTTTTTCTTTCTTTGCTCACTTGTTCAGTTTTTCAAAAATGTCTTTTTAACAAATGATCCTTTTCGTGCTGCTTTGGTTGGTGCTATGGTAGCCACCATTATTCATGGAATCTTTGATACGACATATTTTAAAAATGACTTGGCGGCTATCTTTTGGCTAATATTCGCCATGTCATACATTATAAGAAGCCAATCCTCACATGAAAAAACTGTTTGAATGGTTTAGTTACCTTCTAATTATTTTTATCCCGGTATCAGCCCTGTTAGCAAATATTCTTGAGTTTAAGTTTGGCATATCTACTCAAGGCGCTTTTTGGTTTGTTCATTGGTATGAGCCTGCCATAGTTCTTTTTGTGCTTGGCGTTTCTATTAAAAAAATAGCAAAAAGAAAATTCAATAAATATGATTTAATTTTAATCTTATTTTTAATTAGCGCT
>Ga0209417_1007722_pt1 | contig 10203 bp, 8 predicted proteins | sample RifGroF2_FD_184002 | JGI IMG/M metagenome (GOLD analysis project Ga0209417, IMG submission 184002) | Groundwater microbial communities from Rifle, Colorado, USA - Groundwater F2 (SPAdes) (version 2) | ecosystem: Environmental > Aquatic > Deep subsurface > Groundwater | place: Rifle, Colorado... | reverse complement strand
TTCATTATCAAGGCAATATTTTATTTCGTCAAAAAACTGATTAAAAAACAATTTAAAATCGTGAGATTCAGGATAAAGATAGCCCCGATATTTATCAACAAAATAATCTTTCATCACATAGCACAGGTTAAAACCAATGATTTTAGCCTCATGGGAATAAATAAATACCTTACCGTCATTTGTATTCTTCAATACCTGTTTAAAAAACGGTAATGTTAACTTATCAAAGTGAATATCACTATTATTATATACATTTAAGTACAGATTATAAAGAATCTCTGCAATCTCATCTGTGAAATAATTATCTCCTGTGTTAAATTCCTGTAAACATAATCCTGCCGCTGCTTTCATTTTTCTTCTGAAGTTATTTCTTCTGTTTGAAGAAAATTTCTTTAAATATTCTTCCATAGAATCAAAGTCGACGGGCAAATACGCAAGCGCTTGTCCTGAAAGAAGAACAAAGCCATTATTTTGCAGAGATGAAATCATTTTTTTTGAAAATTCATTTTCATCATTTGTCAAAAGAGGAGATTCAAAAGGTAAATCTTTTATGACCAAAAATTGGCTTTTTGATTTTTGAAATACTGATAATAATTTGTTTGTAAATTCACTTAAATTCATTGAATTCGGGAATAAAGAATATTCTGAAACGGTAGTTCCAATAAACAAAGTATTAAAAGTTAAAAATTTTCTGATTATATAATCAAAAGGTTTAAATAATCTTAACCTGTCCACAAAAATTTTTATTTTCCTGTCTACAGTTGTAAAAAGGTCTAAATCTGCAAAAAATCCATAAACTTCCTGTTCATCAAATTTAATTTTTTTTATTTTAAAGTTTTCAGGAGGATGTCTGAAAAATGCATCAACAATGCTTAGAGATTCAAGAGAATTTAATAAAGTCTTGAAAATCTCAGGTTTTTCACTATATTTTTCCTGTATATTTAACATTTTATTTTAAAATCCTCAACTTAATATAAAAGAATTGCCGATAGCTCAAATTTTCATCTTCCTAGAACTTTAGTTGAATCTATAATTTGATACAATTGTTCGATACTATCATTTTCAATATTTTTCGGATTAATCATTAAAGATATATTGAAAAATTATTAAGAATTATTAAAGCTGTTATTATCAGTTGAAACTCTTAATAACAGTGATTTTTCAGAAAATCGCAAAATCTTTTCATATATTTATAGCAATTCCTAAAATTCAGCTTCTTTATTTCCCATGTAAATGAAAATTTTATATGGGAGCTATTGCATGCAAATAACAAATAAATTAATTAATATACAAAAATCGAATCCGGTAAGTTTTAATAATTCCGTAGAAAAAAAGGATAATTCACCTGTTGTTGCTAATACAAATTTTGCGGATTCCCGTTTGTCTTTTATGGGTGAAACCACAAATGCCGCCTTGAAAGCTTTAGCTTTTTCCGCAAAACCTGAAGGGTATAAAAAAATTGGCAAAATTGAAACTCCTTTTCTTAAAGGCGGGCATGTTTATGAATTAAACAACGGGCAAAAAGTCATTATAATCCCAAAGCCGGGTCCAACCACTATTAATACATATGTAAAAGTCGGCTCGATGAACGAACCTGACGAAATAGGCGGAATTAGCCATTACATAGAACACAGCCTTTTTAATGGCTCAAAAAAACTAAAACCCAATCAGTTTATTGAAGAACTCAGCCAGCTGGGCGCTGATTACAATGCTTTTACAAGTTATGACAAAACCGGCTATTACGTATCAACTTCCAGCACCGATAAACAAACTCTGGAGAAAATTATTGAGATGCATGCTGAAATGCTTCAACATCCGACATTTACACCTGAAATGATTGAAAAGGAAAAGCATATTGTTATTTCTGAAATCAAAAGAGCTAAAGATAACCCTTATAATAAAGCTTTTGAAAAGCTGATTAACAATTTATTTAGCATTGATTCTTCTTTAGAAAGTGGAATGACTTTGGGAAGTTCAAAAAATATTGAAAATTTAACAAGCGAGAAAGTTTTTGATTATCATAATAAATGGTACACACCTGATAATATGACTACGGTTATAGTTGGAGATGTTAATCCCCATCAGGCTATAAAATTAGCAAGCAAATATTTTGATAAACCTGCTAAGCAAGCAGCAGATGACAATAAATTTTATAGAAAACTTGAACCGACACAAAAATCAATCAGAGAAGATCTGACAAACCCACAGCTAAATGCTACCTGTGTAGCAATGGCATTTGCAGGTCCACAAAATAATGACCTTAAAGAATCAGCGGCTTCGCACGCTTTAATAACACTTTTATCGGGCTACAGAGGAACAAAGCTCAATAAAGCACTTAAGCCTTTGAATACAGAGCCTTATGTGGACGTTATTACAATCAGTCCGAAATTAAATGATCCTCAAATGATTCTTATTCATACAATGTTTAAACCGGGAGAAGAAGAAAAAGGTATTGAAATCATTAAGAGCCACATACAAAATGTTGCTGAAAATCCTCCTTCCGAAAAAGAAATGGATATTATTAAAAATAAATTAATTGATAACATTAACAGAACCAGTGAATTTTCAGATAAAATAACTAATCTGGTCGGAGAAGCTCAGGTTCAACACGGAAGTTTAAGCCACTATACAGGCAGCCTGGAAACAATTAATAGCCTTACGCCACAAGATGTGCAAAACGCAGCAATGAAATATCTAAATATGGACAAAGTTTCAATTGTGGTTGTTCATCCGGAAACAGCCCCTGTTAAAGAAGCAGAAAAATCAAATGTTGTTAGTTTTACAGGAAGAATTAAAAATAATTCTATAGGCAGCATAACTGAACATGACCTTTCAAATAATGTTCATTTAGCTCTTAATGATAATCCTGACGCAATTAGAACAAGTGCTGTAATAACTTTTGCGGTTGACAATTTGCCTGATGCAAAACCGGGAGTTGTTGCTTTTCTTGAATCAATGATGGCTAAAGGAACTAAAAAACACAGTGAAGACAAATTAAATGACATTCTGGATGTTAATTGCTTAAATATGGCTCCGTCAATAGGGAATGGTTCAATTAGCGTAGAAATTGATTGTATGGATAAAAAAATGCCCTTAGCTCTTGATGTTGCAAAAGAAATTCTCTTACAGCCTTCATTTACAGAAAAAAACTTTACTAGCGCTAAAGAAGAAATTACTCTCGGTCTTTTAAGTCAACAAAAAAATGCCACAAATAGAGCTACTGAAACTTTATTTAGTGATCACCCCTGGAAAAACAGCGAAAGAAAAATTTTGGAAAATATAGATCAAGTTACTTTAGCGGATGTAAAAGATTTTTATAATCAAATTATGGCAAAATCTAAAGTTAAGGCTGTAGTTACCGGACAGTTAAGCAAAGATTCCGGCGAATTTAAAAATCAAATAATTAAATCTCTTGAGAAAGATATTCCAAAAGTACAAAAATATGGATTTGTTGATAATGAAAAGAGTGCGCCCCTAGATTGCAATAAAGTAATTATTGAAGCTGATGACAGAAATCAGGCGCATATAGTTCAAATGTTCAAAATAAAAGAAACAGGAGATATTAAAGATATAGCTGCTCTTCGCACACTAAATACAATTTTGGGCGGCGGAATGAGTTCTCGTTTGTTTATGGATTTGAGAGAAAAACAAGGATTGGCTTATGAAGTAGGCTCAGGCTATAAAACAAATCATAAAATGGGACGTTTTGTTTTAGCTATTAAAACAACTACAAGAGATGAAGAAAACGGACAAGTTGTACCCAAATATGAAAATCTTCAAAAATCACTTGACGGATTCAAAAAGCATATAAATTTATTAATTAATGAAAAAGTACCGGAACAAGAATTAAATAAAGCCAAAAAATACCTAAAAGATGATTTTGGCGCTAAAACAGAAGCATCGTCACAAAAAACAGGTGTAGTAAACAGCGGTTTTAATTCAAAATATGGAGCTGATTATGCAAAAAAATATTTAAAAGCTGTAGATGAAACAACTCCTGAAGATATACAGAGAGTAGCAAGGCTATATTTAACAAAGCCTTCGGTAATTTCTGTAGTTGCCAGTCAGGATACACTGGATAATTCAAAAGATTACCTCAAATCTTTCGGTGAATTAAAAGAATATTAAAAAATGCAAAAATTAAACCTATTATTGTAAGACAGAGGACATTTATTTTTCTCTGTCTTATCTAATACACAGTCAAATACGGTATTTGAATGATGCTTTATATTCCCGGCTGAATACAATTAAATAAGGGTTTGAATTTAAAAATTATGTATTAAAGTTCAAATTTAATAGAATTCGGGAAGTTTTAAAATAGTTATCGGGCTAGGAAAATTATTTAAATGGATAATACATCGGGTTTTAATTTTGGTATAGATAGAAATAAGACTAAAAAGCTCTCTGATGCTGATATAGATAAAGTTTGGGCGCAATTCGTTCTCGACAAAACCAGCAAAGAAATCAGGGACAGGCTGATTATACAGTATATTTATCTGATTAAATATGTGGTCGGGCGTTTAAGGATAAGCTTGCCCAACACCATATCGACAGAAGACATCGCAGGATATGGAGTGGAAGGACTTATTGACGCTATAGAAAAATTCAGCCCCGCAAGAGGCGTAAGATTTGAAACTTATGCTCTTTTGAGAATAAGAGGGGCTATAATCGACAGAATCAGGAGTCTTGACTGGGTTCCAAGAGGAGCGCAAAAAAGATTTAAAAGTATTAAAAAAGCAATTGTTTCTTTGCAGGGAAAACTTGGAAGACAGCCAAGCACTGAAGAAATTGCAAAAGAACTTGAATTGCCAAAAGAAAAAATCGAAGCTTCAATGGCAGAAATGGAAAGCACTTCGATGATTTCCATTTATGACAGAAAAGATTCTTCCGGCGAAGGTGTAGAAATTATTGATACCATTCAGGATAAAAACGCCAGTGATCCTTTAGCAATGCTCGAAAATAGAGATGTAAAGAACGAACTCTCAAAAGCGCTGGGAAATCTTCCGGAAAGAGAACGAATGATACTTGCTCTTTATTATCATGAGAACATGACTTTAAAAGAAATAGGCGCTACTTTAACTATTTCAGAATCCAGAGTTTGTCAGCTTCATGCTCAGGCGATTATGAAGCTTAGAAAATTATTAAGTTCACGCGACACTAATGTAAGAAGTAAAGTTTAAATTATGTCTGTAGAAAATGTAAAACTGGCTTATGGTATAGCGTATTCTTCCAGTTCAAAAGGTTATCTGGGAGCAATTTTAATTACGGATTACAAAGGGTTTCCTCTGGAATTCCGATATACCGACCCGATAGTTCCCACCAAAATTCAGCAGGTATTATATGGAGAAGGGTTGGAAAAATATTTAAAAATTGATGTAATTACAGACAGCCTGATAAAAGCTCTTTCGCAGGATATATCTGTTTTATTTGTAGAAGATGAAGATATTCTTTCATATAAAAACTCTAAAATTCCTATCGTCAGGCTATCTTCCACAAAAGCATCTCCGTTATCCGCTGCGGGCGATTATCAAAAAGTTAAGAAAAACGAAGTTCTTTTACAGACATCGCATGCCAAATGTCCTATAAGACTTCTTTTTAAAGAAGATTTTGAATGTGACGGAACGGTTTTTAATTCTATTGTTGAGATGCTGGTAGATGCGGGCAAATTTATGGATGTAGATGAGCCGTTATCACGAGTTCAAAAAACTTTAGAGCTTATTTGCAATCAAGAAATTTAAAATGAAATCTATTTTTGATAAGACTTCTTCTAAAAAACAAACTGATAAACCTCGAAAAATCTTTTATAATCGGGCTTATTTTAAGTTATTATCAACAATTAACGGGTTTAAAATTATTGTTAAATCGCCTAAGAATTATAAAGAATTTGCACTTAAAATAAATGATAATACTTTAGAATTTAAAGAACCTGAATTTCAGGAGATTAATCCTACGTATGTTTTAATCAGAAATCTGAAATATCATCCTGAAATAAAATTAAGCATGCTTCCCAGATTTGAAAATTTTGTTAAATGGAAATTTTTAAATTTGAATTTTACTGTTATTTTCAGGGATTATCCGATTAAATTTCTTTCAAACCTTCAACAATTAGCAAAAGAAAAAATTTTGCTTAAAATATTTGATAAAGTCAGGTCTTTTGATGAAAAACAAATTAATCTCGCTAAAAAAATTAAAGTTACGGAAGAGCTTCTTCAAATACTTCCTTATACAAAAAACGTGAATAAACAAAAGCTTTTCCGGCTGCCTATAGCCAGAAGTCCTCTGTATAAATCATATTTTTCCGACAGCGAACTGAAAAAATTCAGGGAAGAGCTTGCCGCTCAAAACAAAACGAGATGGTCTAATGTTGAAATAATGGAAATTTACGACAAATTTAACGTTAAATTATTTTCTGACATAAGGCAGTCTTCGGCGTCACGAAATTTGTTGTGCTATCCGAATTTTTCAAATGCGGATATGAAAGTCGACAGTGATTTTTATTATCTTATAATCGGCAAAAAAAGAGATACGAATGAGCTTGTTAAAGCATTATCCAGACCGGTTGCCATACAGGACGATTATAAAAACCAATAAATATGCCATAATTAATACAAAATTTAATAATCGGGAGAGGGTGGTATGAAAACAAGGTTCTTGTTTATTTTTTTATGCATATTCTTATTGTTTTTAATTAACATAAATACTGCTAAAGCCATAACATCAAAAGTTTTTGAATCTCATATAATTCCGGTTCAAAACAAAGTAGATATATCAGAAGATTATCCTATTGTAGATCAAATAGAAACAAAGGTTTTAGGTCAAAGTTACCAAAAAGAAGATATTTATAAAAGACTTGGCAGGATTGAAACCAGAGTTTTTGGTTCTGTTTCTCAAAAAACTTTAAGCGATAGAGTTGATGATTTAAGTAAAATAGTTACCGGTTCAAATAATAATTCTGACGAAGACTATAATTATTCTGCGCCCGCTTCTTCATCAAGTTTTTCGTCGGATAATGATAGTTATTCCGAAAGTTATTCGTCTCCTTCCGATGATGAATCATTAAATAATTTGCTTAATCAAATGGAAAAAAGACTTTTGAATCAGGTTTTTCCAAATGACACAAAAGAAACAAGAGTTGCAAGACTTGAAAAATATCTTTTTAATAACTCTTCCGATGAATATTCAATGAATGAAAGAATGGAAAGACTTGCGACAGTTATAAAAGCTCAGCCATCAAACGAAATAGCACAGGACATGAATTTATTAAATAATAATAAATTAGCGGGCAGCGGAATAGGTCTTGCTACGATAATTCTCATGATAGTGGCGGGTTTGCTTTTGTAAATTCTTCTTCGCAATGTAACAATTTCTTAATGTTTTAACAAATTACTATCACTTTTTTTTCTTCACCGGCTTTATATATTCAGGAAGAAATAAAGCGCCGATGTTTAGCGAAATGGAGAAAATATATGATCGGATTAAGCAGATTTAATCACAAACTTCAAGGACCTGTTGTTGATAACCCAACACAACAAAGCCCACAGGCTAGGATGTTAAATAAAGGTTTAGAAAATAACGCTCAGAGAATTAATACCCTTGCTACAGGTATAACTGCGGCAGGTATTGCAGGAACTGCTGTTGTTGCAGGGGCTGTAGCTAATCGAGTAAAAACGGCTCTATCGGATGATAGACTTATGAAAAAAACTTATCCTAATGTAGAATACAAAGCAAAAAGTATTGTTAATAGAGCAATAGTAAAAACAGCTGATTTAGCCAGTAAAATAACAACTTCTATAAAAGCACAATTGACGCCGTCATTAACTAGCTTAAGCGAAAAAGTTGTGCCATCATTAAAAGCTGCAAAAGAAAAAGTTCTTGGTAACACAGTTGTTCAAAAACTTGTTGCAACAGGTGCTGTTGCTGCTGCTGTTGTTGCAGAAAAAGGACAATCAGTATTTAGCAGTGTTAAAAATTATGCTACAAGTCTTCCAAAGCCTGTAAAAATAGCCGCCCTTGCCGCTGCAGGGATACTTGCCGTATCTCATGTATATAGAAGCGGACAAATCAGCGGCATTTTTGCAGCACCAAAACAGGAATCTTCGGGACAATAAGAAGAGAAAACAATCTTCAGTTCTGAATTTTATTTCGGGTAGAAAATATTTTCTACCCGTTTTTCTTTTTATTACCTTAATTTTTACCCGACTGATTATTAATTACACAAAAAAAATTGTGTTTTAATATAAACTCAATTGCGAATTTGTCATTGCGAGGCTTGAAACATCTTTTAAGTTATTGATTTTTCTTACGAAGCAATCTTCCCAATGACAACACACCACGTTGGAAGATTGCTTCGTAAGTTTAATAATGGTGAAATACGTTGATTAATGCCTCGCAATGACACTTCAATACATATTTATAAAGGAGAAAAATTCATGGTAAAAACAACTATTTTAGGGGTTTTATTAAGAAAAAGAACAATGACTGCGACAACTTTTCAGGATATTTTATCCCGACATGGGTGTAATATTAAGACCAGAATAGGTATTCACAGCACAACAGATCATGTTTGCTCGCCTGATGGCGTAATTCTTCTTGATGTTGTTGGAGAAGACACCGATATTCAGAATCTTGAAAAAGATTTAAAAAACATTGACGGCGCAGAAGTTCAAAAAATGGTTTTTGAGGTGTAACTTCCCTCTAGCTAATAGTCAAATTATTATTGTTTTGTCATTCTGAGGGCTTTAGCCCGAAGAATCTGTCTATTATTGTTATTTGGACAGATCTCACCCTTTTTTTTTGATACTTAATCAAAAAAGCGTGTTCCCTGCTTTGCTCAGGATGACATCAGAATTTTTTATATCAACTCAACTTTTTTTATGCTAAAAAACTTGTATGTTTACAGGTTTAATAGAAGAAATCGGAATAATATCATCGGTGGCAAAACAGTCACAGGGTGCAGTAATTTCAGTTACATGCGCCAAAATTCTTGATGACTTAAAGCTTGGCGATAGTGTTGCCATTGACGGAGCTTGTCAGACCGTCGTTAAATTAAGACCGAGCGGTTTTGACGTTGAAGCCGCTAAAGAAACCCTTGATTTGACGACTTTTAATGACTACAAATCAGGAAGAAAAGTTAATCTTGAAAGGGCTATGCTTTCTAACGGAAGATTTGGCGGACATATTGTAAGTGGTCACATAGACGGGGTAGGGATTTTTAAAAGAAAAGAAAATCAAGGTTTAGCTGATGTTTATTATTTTGAAGCGCATGAAAATGTTGCAAAATACATAGTTTACAAAGGTTCTATATGCATAAACGGGGTAAGCCTCACAATAGCTTCTATTGACAGAAATATTTTCAGTATTTCTGTTATTCCGATGACTTTGCAGGAAACAAATTTACCTGATTTAAAAATTGGCGATAAAGTAAATTTAGAATCAGACATTTTAGCCAAATATGTTGAAAAGTTTGTGCTTGCGAAGGATAATAAAATTTTACGTTTAAATAAATCCGAAAACAAATCAAGGCGGGATATAGAATAAATGGGCAAGATGAACACGAACATAAACAAAGCAAATCAGGATAAATTTCAGCACGACACTGTTGAGGATGCTATAGAAGACATAAAAAACGGCAAAATGGTCATTGTGGCTGATAACGAGGATAGGGAAAATGAAGGCGATTTAGTCTGCGCGGCTGAAAAAATTACTCCTGAAATAATAAATTTTATGATAAAAGAAGGACGCGGGCTTATTTGTGTAAGCTTGACACCTGAAAGAACTAAAGAATTAAGACTTGAACAGATGGTTCATTCCAATACAGAAGCTCAGGGAACAGCTTTTACCGTTAGCGTTGACGCTGCGGCACAATTTGGGGTAACCACAGGAATTTCTGCGCAGGATAGGGCAAAAACAATAAAAGTTCTTGTTGACCCGAATTCCAGGCCGGCTGATTTAAGAAGACCGGGGCATATTTTTCCTCTGGAAGCAAAACAGGGCGGGGTTTTAAAACGAGTAGGGCAGACAGAAGCAAGTGTTGACCTCTCAAAAATGGCAGGGCTTCATCCGTCAGGCGTTATTTGTGAAATTGTAAACGAAGACGGCACTATGGCAAGGCGCGATGAGCTTGTGAAATTTGCCGAAAAGCACAATATGAAGTTTATCACCGTTGCGCAGCTTATAAAATACAGACTTAGAAACGAAAGATTC
>Ga0209417_1007715_pt1 | contig 10209 bp, 8 predicted proteins | sample RifGroF2_FD_184002 | JGI IMG/M metagenome (GOLD analysis project Ga0209417, IMG submission 184002) | Groundwater microbial communities from Rifle, Colorado, USA - Groundwater F2 (SPAdes) (version 2) | ecosystem: Environmental > Aquatic > Deep subsurface > Groundwater | place: Rifle, Colorado... | reverse complement strand
CCCAAAAAGGCAGAGTTTTTGATGTAGATATGCGAGGGATTTTGTATGATGTTCCAAATGAATATCTGGATAAGAGTGATAAGATAGTTTTTAAAGATGCAAAAAATGATAATGTTCTTCCTGAAGCATTTGTGAGTGTTTTTAGCAGAGATGATGAAAAATATGATGAACTGAGTTTTGTGAGAAGTCTAGAAGAACCGATAGATGAAGAGAAATTAAAAGAATTTTCTTTTAAAGATGCCATAGGACTTTTAGGAACGGAAAAAAATCTTGAAGATAAAGATTTTGTATATTTTGTAAAACTTTTAGAACAGCAAAAGTATGGAGTGCCATTTGTAATTTTTTGTTTTAATGCTGCGCAAAAACAAAAAGCCAAAGAGATTTATGGAGAAGAAGTGGAGATTGTCTTTCCAAAAAATATAGAAGACATTATGAAAAATGTTAGTATTTTTCTTTATGCAAAAACATCTAAAGAAGGCGCATTTAAAACAGATTTGCTAACAAGAGAAAAACTTTTGCAGCACGCACCAAAAACATTTGTACTAGATTTGGAAGATAAAATAGAAGAAGATGCGTTTGTAAATAAAATCACCTTGCCAAGAGCCGACAAAGAGGTAGAATTCTCAAAATCTATTATCTCTCAAATACTTCAAGGGCATGAGAAGTTTAATGAATACAAATTTATGAGTAGTTTGGCTTTTATAGACGAAGAAAAAATAAAAGATTTGTATTGTCCCAATGCAATTGGATTTTTGGCTACCGAGGAGAATTTGGCAGATGAGGATTTTGTGGGGTATATAAAAGAATTGATGGAGAGGTTTCCTGATGTAGAGTTGAAGGGGTTTTGTTTTGATGAGAGACAAATAGTTTTAGCTAAAAATTTATTTAAAAAAGTTCAGCTAACTGTCGTCAAAGATATTTATAGCCTTTCAAGAGAAATCGAGTTTTTTATATGGACACTATTTGGTAAAGTAGACCTTAAAATTCAAGCTATTTTAACTAGAAAAAATGACCATATATTAGGAATGTTTTGTCATTTAAACGAGCCTTTAAAAGCTAAAAATATAACACTTAGAGAGTATGAAGAAAAATTAAAAGAATTAAATTATATAACATACACAAACCCTACAAAGCTTGGTTTTACAAGTGAACAAACGAATAAGTATGGACACAGTCATCATTTATTGGTGTTTAATGATATATTTCAAATACTTACTTTTAAATCTATAGATTTAAATCAAAATGCTTTTGAGTTTCATAATTTTGATATTTTAAAGTACGTATTAAAAAACAACACTTTTAAAAATTATTTAATCAGGCTTTATAATGCAACAACGAAATAAAGTAACTCCAAAAATATTTATATTAGATGTAGATGGCGTTATGACTGATGGTCGGTTTTACTATACAGAAGATGGAAAAGTGATGAAAATATTTGGTTCAGATGACCATGATGTTTTGTCTATGCTTAAGCCATTTCTTGATATACATTTTGTTACTGGAGATCATCGAGGATTTGATATCTCTAAAGCTAGAATTGTAGAAGATATGAAAATGCCATTAGATTTAGTGAGTACGATAAAAAGAATCGATTGGATAAAAGAAAGATGGAATCCACAAGAAGTAATATATATGGGCGATGGAATATTTGATCACTATGTTTTTAAAGAGGTTGCTTACTCGATAGCTCCTGCAAATGGTGATATATATACAAAATCTGTAGCAAATTACGTGACAAAAAGAAAAGGTGGGAATAGAGCCGTGGCTGAAGCCGGTTTACATATTTTAGAAAATTTCTTTACAGCTTACAATCCAAATAAATTACCCAATAAACAAGTAAAGTTGAGCGGTCGATGGACAATATAATAAAACAATTTATTCAAAGTAAAAAATGCACATTGCTATGCTCCGGACCTATGAGTACGAACTGTATTGATTCCGCGATAGAAATTTCTCAAGAATATAAAGTGCCTCAGGTTCTCATTGCCAGCAGAAGACAAGTGGATGCTAAAGAATTTGGCGGTGGTTATGTTGAAAATTATTCAACACAAGACTATACTCAATATCTTAAAAATAAAAAAAACAGTAAAATATTTTTAGCCAGAGATCATGGCGGACCTTGGCAAGGTGAATATGAAAAAATAAATAATTTGAATGTTGAACAATCAATGCAAATAGCTAAAAAATCTTTTGAAATAGATATATTGTCAGGATTTGATTTTATTCACATTGACCCCAGTATCTCAATACAAAACGAAACTTTATCCTTAGATACAATTCTGAAAAGACTTTTCGAATTGTACGGACATACTTATGAATTTGCTAAAATGCATGATAAAAACATTTCGTTTGAACTTGGTACTGAAGAGCAAAACGGACATACGGAAAGTATAGAACAGTTTGAATATTTTTTAAATAAAGTTGCTATATTCTGCGATACACAAAAAATAAAAAAGCCTACTTTTATTGTTGCACAAACAGGAACAAAAGTGATGGAAACAGAGAATGTGGGAGAGTTTTCTAAAAATAAAAATCCAATAGCTACAATTAAAAATATACAACATACTTTGAATCTTTGTAATAAATATGATGTAATGTTAAAAGAACATAATACTGATTATTTGAGTAATGAATCTCTTGCCTTACGACCAATTATAGGGATTCATGCTTCAAATATAGCTCCAGAGTTTGGCGTAGTTGAGACAAAGGGATTTTTATATCTTTTAAATACATTTGGGTATAAAAAAGAGTTTGATGTATTTGTTGACAAAGCCATAGCATCGAAAAAATGGGAAAAGTGGATGTTACAAAACACTCAAGCAACAGAAATAGATAAAGCAATGATTTGTGGGCATTATATATTTGCGGATGAGCAAATAAAACAGATGAAACAAAAAGTCGCTAAAGAGTTATTGAAACAAAATGTAGACTTAGATGAATATCTTAAAACATTAGTAAAGCAATCGATGTTGCGATATATGCAACTATTTAAAATGATATAAGGAGAAAGAAGTATATGGCATCAGATTTCGATATGGAAGCTATTTTGTTGAATTTACCAAATGGCTATGAAATATGTAAAAAAGTTATTAATAAAATTGACAACAATATGAATGTTGAGATACAAACAAATGGTGAATTGAATTTAATTAAGGTATTATCCAAGTTAAAGGATATAAAGATTGTTTTTGATATAGGTGCAAATGTAGGCAATTATTCAAGAGAAGTCTTAAAATATATTAAAAATTTAGAAAAAATATATCTATTTGATCCTGTGCCAGAAAATATAACTATATGTAAAAAAAACATTATCAATAATGCAGTAGTTTTTACACAAGCTGCTGTATCAAATATAGATGGGACAACAAAGTTTTTTCAAGTTAATATTTTAAATTCTGGACATAGTTCGATTTATGATATGAATACTATAGGTTATCTAACAAATTCTCAAGAAATCATATGTGATGCAATAACGATTGATACTTTTTGTAAAAATAATTTAATTGAAAAAATTGATTTTCTAAAGTTAGATATTGAAGGTCATGAACTGAATGCATTGTTTGGTATGCAAAGTATATTAGAAAATAAAAAAATTAGATTTATACAATTTGAATTTGGACATGCATCAAGGGCCTCAAGAACACTATTTTTAGACTTCATAAATTTTTTTAAAAAATATGATTTTGATATTTATGTAATAAAACCTGAAGCATTTGAAAAAGTTATATATACACCTTTTTTTGAAAACAAGTACGATGTGGCTAATTTTTTAGCTTGCCACAGTAGTGAATTTGCTTTAATAAATAACTTATCGTACGAGGATTGAAGATGATTATTAAGAAACCTTGGGGGAAAGAAGAATTACTAGAAAAAAATGATAGATATATGTTTAAAAAACTTACAATGCATAAAGGTCATGCTTGTAGCTTGCAATATCATGAAATAAAAGCAGAAACGGTCTATCTCTTAAGCGGTAGTTTAAAAGTCTATATCGGAGATAAAGAAGATGCACTTGATGAAATTATCATGAAGCCACATGATTCTATGACACTTTATCCGTATAAAATACATAGAATGGAAGCTTTGGAAGATAGTGTATATCTTGAAGCATCTACCCCTGAACTTGAAGATGTTGTAAGACTTCAAGATAGATATGAAAGGGTATAGCATATGCATTACAAAGTTTTAATAGCATCCGCTGGATTAGGGAATCGACTAAAAGGAATGACTAAAAATGTCAATAAAGCATTAATTTCAGTAAGTCATAAACCAGCCATTTCTTATATAATTGAAAAATTTGATGAAAAAATAGAATTTATTATTCCAGTGGGATATAAAGCACAAACAGTGAAAGATTATTTAACACTTGCTTATCCAAATAGGAAATTTACATTTATAGATATAGATCTATATGAAGGGGATGGTTCTGGTCTTGGATATACGATTATGCAGTGTGAAAAAGAGTTACAATGCCCTTTTATATTTTCTTCTAATGATACAATAGTTTTAGAAGATATAAAACCTCCTTTGCATAACTGGATGGGAGAAGCCCAAACGGATGATAATAGCCAATATAGAACAATTAGAAGTGAAAAAAGAAATGTAACTGAGATATGTGCAAAAGGTGCTGATGGAGATATAAAAGCATATATTGGGTTAGCAGGTATTAATGATTATAAAGAGTTTTGGGATGCAATGAAAAATGGTATAAATCAAGGTTCGATAGAGATTGGGGAAAGCTATGGATTGAGATTCTTGATTAATAAAGGGATAGAACCAATTGAATTTACTTGGTTTGATACTGGAAATATAGAAAAACTAAATAAAACAAGAGCTTATTTTAATAAAAATATTGATGCAAATATATTGGAAAAAGAGGAAGAAGCTATTTGGTTTGTTGATGGTAAAGTTATAAAGTTTGCTACAGATGAAAGTTTTATAAAAGATAGAGTCAAAAGAGCAGATACGTTAGGTAATTTTATACCTAAAATAGAAAATTCAACTGACAATATGTACTCCTATCAAAAAGTCAAAGGTGAAATATTTTCTAAATATCCTACAGTTTCTACTTTTAAATATTTCCTTGATTGGATGGAAGTTTTTTGGGAAAAAAAAGAGCTAGATAAAAATCAGACTACAGAATTTCAAACTATATGTATGGAGTTTTATAAAGATAAAACATACAAAAGAGTTAAGCAATATTTTGCAATATTTGAACAAATTGATAGTGAAGAGATAATCAATGGTAATAAAGTGCCAAAAATATTTGATTTACTAGATAAAGTTGATTGGAAAAATTTAGCAAGTGGAATTCCAGTAAGATTTCATGGTGATTTACATTTTGAAAATATTTTAATAAATAGTGAAGCTAAATCGCCATTTACACTACTTGACTGGAGACAAAACTTTGGTGGTATTTTGGAGTATGGTGATATTTATTATGACTTTGCAAAATTAAACCATGGTATTATAATGTCCCATGAGTTAGTTGATAAAAGCTTATTTGAGGTGCAACATAAACTCAATACTATCCATTATGATTTTTTGAGAAAACAAAACTTAGTTGATTGTGAATATTATTTTAAAGAGTGGATTGAGAAGGAAGGTTATGACTATAAAAGAGTACAACTATTGACAACATTAATTTATCTTAATATTGCAGCGCTTCATCACTATCCTTATAGTTTACTACTTTTTTATCTTGGTAAAAATATGTTAAATGAAATTTTAAGTGAGAAATAATGGAAGTCATTAATAGAACAAAATGCGAAATAACAGGTAGTAATGATTTAGAGTTACTTCATACACTTAAAAATTTTCCTGTCTATATGGGTACAATTTTACAAGATAGAAATAAAGATTTAGTAGCAGATATGTGCTGGAGTATATCAAAAAGTAGTGGACTAGTGGAATTAAATAAACTTATTCCATTAGAAATTTTATACCCGGAGAATCATGCTGGTGCAGTTGGTGGAACTTGGGATAGTCATCATGATGAGTTCGCAAAATTCTTAAATCAATACGTTCCAAAAGGTATTATAGAAATAGGTGGAGCACATGGAATATTATCAAAGAAATATCAAAAATATAGTGAAATAAATTGGACAATAGTTGAACCGAACCCAATTCCTATCGAAGGTGTAAAAGCCAAATTTATAAAATGTTTTTTTGATGATACTTTTACCTTTGAAGAAGACTATGACACTATAGTTCATTCCCATGTATTTGAGCATATTTACCATCCTGATACTTTTATAGGACATCTTTCAAGTTTTATGACCGATGGAAAAAACTTGCTATTTAGTATTCCAAATATGCAAGTCATGCTTGAGAGAAAATATACAAATTGCATTAACTTTGAACATACTATTTTTTTAACAGAACCATATATCGAATATTTACTTGCAAAATATGGATTTAAAATAGATAAAAAAGAATACTTTATGGATGATCATAGTATTTTTTATGGTGTAATTAAAGATTCAACTATTGAATCAATAGTATTAGATAAAAAATTATATGAAAAAAATAAAAAATTATATTTAGATTATGTAGATTATCATGAAAAATTAGTAGAGGAATTAAATAAGAAAATCCGACAAACTAATAGTCCCTTATATCTTTTTGGTGCACATGTATTTGCACAATATCTTATAGCCTTTGGATTGGGTATGGATAATATCATTTGTTTATTGGATAATGATTCTAACAAACAAGGTAGAAGATTGTATGGTACAGATAAGCAGGTACAATCGCCTAAAATATTAAAAGAAGTTAAAAATCCAATAGTTATATTAAAAGCAGGTGTTTATAATAATGAAATAAAAAAAGATATTTTAGAAAATATCAATGCTCAAACTGAGTTCTGGGAGTAAATTTTGAATACACCAACTTTAACTATATTTGCAAATTTTAGAATTAATAATGAAGAAAGATATCAAAGGATGAAGGACTCTTTTGAGTCATTTAAAGATATAAATGCTCAAAAATGGGTAATCAATATCAGAGGTTTTTACAAAAAAGAAGCTATGGCTTATCTGAAATATTTTTTATCTGACAGACTCATATCATATGAATTGGAATCTGAAAATGGTTGGTTTTATGATACGAGAATAATGCTAAAAGATATTAATAGTGATTTTGTTTTTTTTTGGATAGAAGATCATATTAATTTAGCTCATAATGAAAGTTATGATGAAGTATTATTGGAAATGCAAGAGCATTGTGTAGAACATTTAATTTATAGTTGGTGGCATGATGGGTATAAGGCAAAGTTTAACCTTATTCATAAAGAAGAGTCGAAAAATTTAAATATATTTAATCTTGATGAAAACAATTGCGATATTATTGAAAAGAAACTCGGAAGATACTTTTATACTGTATCTGCTGTTAGTATTACTAGCATTAATTTTTTCCAAAAGATTATATCTTGCAACCATCCAATTGTGCACAGATGGTCGCAAAATACCCCATTTGATTTTGAAAAAAGATCTACGGATAAAGAATTTTTACCATTTAAACATGCGATACCAAAAAATGAATTATTTGCATCAATAGATGATAACCATGGAACTATTGGGTATAGCTTGATGGATCGAGGATTGTATGAGGAGAGATTAAAAAGAGAAGAAATGGTTGAAACAGAAAAAAAGACTTCAGATATGCAGATGACTTTTCCCTTCGTATCATTAATTATTCCAAATTACAATAATGAAAAATATATCAAAAAGTGTTTAGATAGCGTCATTTCGCAAACCTATATCAATATAGAAGTCATTCTTGTTGATGATTGCTCAACGGATGATTCTTTACGAATAATTCATGAATATACAAATATACATCATAACATCAAAGTCCTGCAAAATAAAAAAAATATGGGAGTTTCTTATTCTAGAGATTTGGGTATAAAAAATGCGACTGCCAAATGGATTACAACACTAGATAGCGATGATTATTACATTAATGTTTTAAAAATTGAAAAAGAGATGGAGCTCATAATTAAACACAATCAGAACAATGCTATTGCTTACTCAGGGATAGTGCATGTTGATAATGATGGAAATGAACTTAGCAAAATCATGACAGTACAAAATATTCGAGAAGGATATCTTATGGAGGAAATGATTACTCGCAATTTTGCAATACCGAGAGATTTTATTTTTTCTAAGGAACTTTACAGCATTGTTGGCGGATATGATTATTCTATACCGCTCTATGAAGATTGGGATTTAAAAGTTAGATTGTCAAAAGAAGCCAAATTTATATACTCTGGAATTGATGGAATAGCATATAGAAGACATGAAGCTGGATTATCCTCCGTAAACCATGTTGAACATCAAAAATGGGTGAAATTCATTTTTGATAAATATAGTAACGAATTAAAAAATAAGTATGAACTAGAAAAGATTTTAAAAAAAAATTTTGATTTTAATACATCTTTGTGTGTTATCACAAAAAATAATATAGTTAGTGATTTAGTTAAAAAAATAAAAGAAGCTAATATAAATAGTTTTTCAATTTTTGGTATAGGAGAATTGACGGATCTGCTTTTAATTGAATTGTCTCTTCGGGGTATCAACAAAAAAGTTAATTTTATCATTGACTCAAGAGCAAAGAGTACAGTTTTGTATTGCCATAGTAGAAAAGTCGTTGCTCCCGATACCGCATTAAAAGAAGGAGAGCATAATTTTGTGCTAGCATCTTGGAATAATCTTGATGAAGTAGAGAGAAGTTTAGAAGCAAATGTAAAGATTCTTAAATTAGAAAATTTATTTATAATAAAATCAAATAAGTATTGAGGGTAAATCATGGATAAAAATTATTGGGATGAATTTTATAAATACAATAGATATGAAAATGATATTCAACAACATAGTACATTTGCGGAATTTTGCCAATTAGAATTTTTTCATGAGAAAAAATTTAATATTATTGAATTAGGTTCAGGAAATGGAAGGGATTCAATATTTTTTGTAAAAAATAATCATAATGTAGTTGCTATAGAACAAAGCGATGTAGCTATTGATATTGAAAAAGCAATGTTATTAAGTATACATAAAGAGAATATAGTGCTTAAAAACACTAATTTTATTTTTGAAGATTATTCGAACTATTCTATTATTAATATCTTTTACTCTCGTTTTACTATGCATGCTATTTCAGAAAAAGATGAAGATCTTATTTTATCAAAAGTTTATGAGTCATTAAAAAAAGGTGGTTTGTTTTGCGTTGAAGCAAGAACCATTAAAGATCCAATGTATGGAACAGGAAAAGCATTAGAAGAGCATGCTTTTTATACAGATCATTATAGAAGATTTATTGATTCAGATGTTTTCATAAAAAAAGTTTTACATTTGGGATTTAAGATAAATTATTTTTTAGAAAAAAATAATTTATCTATCTATAAAAATGACAACCCAGTACTTATGAGGATCATTCTTGAAAAATGAAATTATGACAAGAAAAGGTGAGTTTTTCTATGAGCCTATAGAATTGTACTATGGAAGAAAGATAATTGATAGGGATGTATGTAAAGAAAATTTATTATTGTTCAAGAAAATTCTTGATTTGAATAATGTTCAATTTGGATTAATGTTTGGTACATTGCTTGGCGCAGTCCGTGAAAATAATTTTATAAAACATGATGAAGATGTAGATGTATTTGTTGTAACAGAGCTACAAGATGAGATGCTGGAAACACTTTTTATATTCGAGGATTATGGATTTAAAGTGGCGAGATATTCTGAACATTTACTTTCATTAATGCGAAATAACGACTATATTGATGTCTATTTTTTTAAAGAAATATCATCAAATAGATGCTGCATGAATTATGCATATCCGTCTAATTATTTTATTGAATTGATAGAATATAATTTTTTGGGTACAAAATTTTATGTTTCTGAAAATTATTTAAGTTTTCTCGAACAAATTTATGGAGAAGACTGGAATATACCAAAAGAAAATGAGCATGCTAAAGAAAATGTAGTAAAAAAAAGAAATGAAAATTATATATTTTCACAGTACTTTAATAAATTTTTTACACAAATCAGTAAGCTTGAGAAAAAAACAATAAGCTTTGTAATTTACGGCAATGGAACAATAGGCAAAACAATCTATTCTCTTTTGCCTGAAAATGTAGTTGGAGTTGTTGATAAAACAAGCGTTTTAATTTCAAAAGACATTCAAAAAGGTGAAGTATACCATCCT
>Ga0209417_1007712_pt1 | contig 10216 bp, 1 predicted proteins | sample RifGroF2_FD_184002 | JGI IMG/M metagenome (GOLD analysis project Ga0209417, IMG submission 184002) | Groundwater microbial communities from Rifle, Colorado, USA - Groundwater F2 (SPAdes) (version 2) | ecosystem: Environmental > Aquatic > Deep subsurface > Groundwater | place: Rifle, Colorado... | reverse complement strand
ATATGACAACCAGCCTGAACGGCAACATTCCTCAATAACTTCGGTGGAACAAGCCCTGAACCATAATATATCACGTTTGTACTATTGACTGTATCCTCAAAGAAACCAGCATAGCTTGTATTCTCATAGTTGCCAAGAACTTCTACAGAGCCAGGATTCAAACTTGCGAACAAAGGTTCTCCTGCTGCTGCCGAGCCAATAATATCGCTCTCACTAAAACCAGAAACCGTACTTGAACCCGAAGAGGTAATTTCAACCAATAGAGGCAAACGCTGATTCACCTGTTGAAACTGCAAACCAGTTACGGAATTCATATTACTGACGTTTAAACTGGTATCGTTACACAAACCAGAACCGTATGTCCATAGCACTGTTTTGCCGGTACCATTGTAAATCTTGTTCTGAATGACGCTGCGCATCGCCTGGTCAATATGTACGGTTCCAAGAAATATGTAGCATTTGTAATCAGGAAAATCAGGATCGGCAAGAGAATCCAGTTCATATATATCAGCAGGAGTTCCCATCCTGAAGAGTGCCCCGGCCATTTGGGGTGTCATTACGCTATAAGCGTTGGAACCGTTAGCATCATAACCAAAGTAGTAAGGGGAACTCTCGTCTATGAATACCGCCACTTCGCTGATACTGCTTCGCTGTCGGCTCAAATTATCCTTGTATATCTGATTACATCCGGATAATACTTTTTGAAGTCCCTCGTTATCATACCAGCCACCCCAGTCATACCAATACATTCCTGCATTGCGTGCAAATATCATTGAAAAATCACGCTTCATTACTTCCGTCGTAAACTTTGAGTTCCTCAGGTAATAGGTATCCTTGTCGCCCAAAAAAGTTCTCATGTCATTTTCTGCAAAATAGAGTTTATTTTTCAGGCTCACACTGTCAACGGTGCCCATAAAGGCCGATGAATCACCCATCTTGCGATAATAGTAGTGGATTGGACTGTGGGTAAAATCAATTGCGTTGCTTTCAATAATTTCATGTTCCGATGAAACTCCATCTATGTAACCAACCGTATTCTCATAACCTTTGACCATAGAATAACCATTATATTTGCTGGTCAGAATTTTTTTATCTGTGTACCACTTTAGTTCTTTGGCTATATCATCGGTAAATTTATATTTGATCCAAGACATATATTCATTAAACAGTATCGAACGCCGGCCTTGAGCAGGGTCGCGAAATATTCCTACATTGCTTGCAAGACGGTCATCCGGTGTAGGCAATTGATATTTGCCATTAGGATCTGTCAGAACTATATGGCCGGCCCAAATCTGATTCAACTCAGTTTCACTAAATCGTTCCACTAACCAGCTATTGAAAGTTTTTTGATTATTGCCGCTATATCCAAATAATGCTTCGCGTAAGTCATCCCCACAAGCCCAGAACGGCTCACCATTTATCGTAAAACCTACTATATGACCGCTATAAGCAGAAGAGCGAATATGATCAATCGTGTTCTCAAGAAGAGTAATTACATCCTGCTTGTAAAGTTCTGACGCAACATCTGGTGCAATAATCTCTCTGCAACCAGATACAATGCTGCCTCCCCAATAAACAGCCATCTCCTCCGGATGAGCATCACACCACCAGGCCGGATGACCTTTGCCCATAAAATATAAATTTAGTATTATAGATGCCTCTGGATTTTGAACAAGATAATCCATGCACCCATTATCCAAACTTGAAAAATCATATTCATTTGTCCCTGTCCAAATACTGCTGGCATATACAAGGTGCTTATAAACATTATAACCAGAATCTGAAAAATACCTAACGGACTTTGGACTGTCAGGATTGTTAGCGAGGGCAACAAACAAAGGCGAATGAACTTGCCCATTAATTGCATAAGTCGGATTTCCACCTGCTAATACAAGCTCTCCCTGTGCAAGTTCATTTACTGGAACAAACAAGGATTTGTTCACCCTGAAATCAAGAAGTTTATTTTGCTGGATATTTGTAATCTCTGTCCTTGGTATATCGACACATATATTATATGGGCTTCCAATGGAGAGGTTTGCGTTTTCGTTATATGTGGCTTCCAAAGTAACATTGTTATAATCAACCGTAGAACTGACTTCCTGGAATAATTTATTAAAATCTGAACTTGTATTAGTAAATGTCTTATAAAACCTGACCATATCGACAGCGCCATCTATGGAATCGCCTGTCTGCGGACGACCAATATATAATTCCTGATCGTAACCGTCAGTCCGTACAAAACCTGATGGTCCACCGGGGTCGGTTTGGGTATTGCTTGTATACTTAACAGAAGTACCTGAAACATCACCAATTTCCCTAAGATACATTCTCATTGATATGGTAGCTCCATCATCTCTCCATGAAGCAGCAAGAAAGTACTCTTTGCCGGTGGACAGTTGATATAGAGCTCCTAAATTTACACCGACCGTTGCTCTTCTTACTGTTGTGCCGTCGGGATCATCATTATGAAGCGACAATGCCGGACCAGGAAACGAGGCATCATGTGCATAAAATTTAATACCGTCACGGCTATCTGTATTGTAACCGTTGCCCGAGCCCAGAAAAGCGTCATAGGGATATGAGCTGCTGTCCAACTTTATGACTGCAACAATGGTATTCTCCCCCCAACTGCTGCCCTCGGTGATGTCAAGATAGTTAACAGTATTGTCATACATTACGCCGCTTGTGCTATCCCCGGAAACATTTAAACGACCGCCAAAGACATTAGCATCACCCAACAACTGCCCTTCTTCATCTTGTGGAAGAAGCTCAAAGACTTTATCCATCGGCACAACTGTAGTAATTTGTACATTACTACCTGCAGACCAATTACTGGTATTTGCATCTCTTATTATCTGCTGATGATAAAGCACGCCCTTTCTTTCAATTGTCAAACTAACTTGACGGTCGTTATGTAAATCTTCCAGCGTATTCATATCAATAGCACATTGGACAGATTCTGCCTGACTTATTACATCTGGAAAATTAACATCGACAACTTCTAATTTATTTTTTCTTCCTACATATTCATATGTTATCGATTCACCACCTTCAATCCTATTCCATTTCCCCAGCAGTTTGGGTTCAGACCAATCTGAATCACTGACTTCTGAACTTTGCCACGTACTGTCTGTAGTAATATGAATGTCATTACCGGAAGGCACAACTACCCCGGCTTCAAAAATAAAAGCTGGGATATCGATTGACCCGCCTTCAACTTCCACCAATATTACATTTTGTCCCTGTTGTAAACTGCCTTTGATGTCAACAACTTGTGATTGTATGGATTTAATACCCGAACAAACTTCCTGACCATTAATTTTTATCTGGTAATCACCGAAAACATTAGCAATTGCTGTGGCCTGCTCAGGAACTTCGCTCAAAGAGAATGTCTTTTTAAAATAACGCGTAACCGGCAAACCACTATACTCTTCATCATGACATATCCATATAGCATGCCACTCTGCATCACCTTCCAATTTACCAATAGTTGTTGTCATCTTATCTATAAATTCAGCGCCATCAATACAAACGCTTCCACGATCACCCGCAATATTTAACATAAGTATTACTTCTGTGCAATCATCAGGAACTCTGAAATCGAGGGATTGCTTAGTCCAATCTTCAGATAATTGCATATCCCTTTCAAGAGACGATATTAGGTTGCCAAAGGGATCTATGAAATCTACGGATTGCTTTACAATTACCCCGTTTTCGTGTAATTCAAGCGCATATATAGAAAAACTATAATCGTCTCCAGGCATAAAATCATATACCCTCTGTGACATTTCAAAACTGCTATCTGATTCAGTTAAATTTATCTGTGCACATGACAATCCCTCGTATGAAATGTTTTTATTTGTCCGCAAACATACCTTATTAACAATATCAAAATTCCAGCCTGGTGATCCAGCAGAACCAAAGTATTCAAAATCGCCTCCCGGCACTAAAAACTTGGCTGTTATGCTGCTTACAGGAGAAATCTGAAAATCATCCAGCCATACTTTCATATCGCCTCTGGACAAGATGTAGCTTAAATAGATTACGGCGGTATCGCTATCAGTGGTAAATCGGAAAGTAAACGGCATCCAATCCTGAGAAAGACAAAGCTCCGGCGCATTAATTGGGGTATTGAGCCCTTCAATCCGCAGATAAGCATAACCACCGCTTTCATACTCACTCTTAATATAACATTTAACTTCGTACTCCGTATTTGCGTTAACGGTTATGCCATCTCTTGACAATTGTGCGATGCCTGTACCAAAACTCCGCTCTATCAGACAAGAACGCTGACCAGAAACACTTTCGGTTGTAACCATATTTACACTTCCAATCGCATCAGCCGTTCTAAAAGACCATCCATCTGGTAAAGTACCGTTAGGGTCCTCGAAATCTTCATAAAATATCGCTGGGTTTTGCGGCGGTTCGGAGATTAGACATTCGTTATTATAAATATCTGTACACTGAAGCCAATCATTTGCAATAAAAACGAAATCGTAAAAATCAACATTGCAATCATAGTCAAAATCAGCCCATAAAGTGCAATCATCACAATCGGCCAACCACTGACTTGCAAATAACTCCAAATCTAATATATTGGTATAGCAATCCTGATTATTATCGGTATTCCTGTACGATTCGCAATAAGCAATGGAGACAGAAAACTCATTAAAAATAGCATTAAATTCATTCTGCGTATCAGTAAAATTATTGTAAACTCTGATTATATCCACTCCGCCATCTATTGGATCTCCGCCAAAGCTCCGACCAACATATAACCTTTGATCATAGCCATCTGTTCGAACAAAACCTGATGGACCACCGGGGTCGTTTTGGGTATTGCTTGTATACTTAATAGAAGTACCCAAAACATCATCTATTTCCCTAAGATACATCCTCATTGATATGGCAGCTCCATCATCTCTCCAAGAAGCCGCAAGAAAGTACTCTTTGCCAGTGGACAGTTGATATTGAGTCCCTAAATTTACACCGACCATTGCTATGTTTATCGGGCCGCCATCATCATTATGAAGCGCTAATGCCGGGCCAGGCCATGTTGGAACATGTGCATAAAATTTAATACCGTCACGGTTATCAGGATTGTATCCACCTCCAGAGCCAAAAAGGTTATCATAGGGATATGCATCTGCATCCAGGGTAATCACCGCGACAATAGTGTTATTTCCCCAGCTTACCCCGTCGGTAATATCCAGATAGTTTCTGGTGTAACCATAATAAACACCATCTCCAGAGGCGCCGGTACAGTTCAACATTCCATTAGAAACACTGGCAGCCCCCATGAGCGTACCGCCAGAAGGACTACCAATATTCAAATTCTGATTAACCTCATAATCAGCTTCAAGGGTTAATTGACCTCTTGCTGAATCAATAAAAAAAACTAAAAACAATAGCAATATAATTGAAAATATTTTTTTATGCATATTCCACCTTCTACTTCAAAAGATACATGCCTGTTTCGCCTGAATCAAGATAGACAGAAAAGGTCTTTCCGTCTATTTGCTTCAATTTTTCGCCAGATAAAGCATCATAAACTTTCTTAGGTTCTGCTAAAGATATATTAATTGTCTCAGATGGACCACAACGATGAATACCAACAAAACTATTATTCACATATATCGCATCTGATGTATCTATGTAAATATGAACTCCTGCCTTCCTAAAAATATTTCTAAGTAACTCAGGACTCATTAACCCAGAGCCAAAATATATAACCTTGGTACCATTATATGTTTTTTCAAAAAACGCAGGATAGTTTGTATTTTCATAATGCCCATAAACAGTTACCAATGAGTCTTTTTCAGATGTAAAGACCGGCTCTCCTGGTTCTTCGCATCCCAATACTATGTTTTCCTGTATATAGGGATTGTTTGAATCCATTTCAATAAACAATGGAATCCTTTTATCTATTTCCTTAATTTGAAAACCCATTAGATCGCTCATATTGGCAACGGAAGCAGTTTCGTCATCACAAAAACCCGCACCATATGTCCACAGAACGGTCTTGCCATTATTATATATCTTTTGTTTAATTACTTCTCTCATACCTTTATCGACATGAATAGTGCCGAGGAAAATATAACACTTATAATCAGGAAAATCGCTTCTGGCCAAATCCTTCAATTCATACCAGTCTACAGGCGCTCCGGTTCTGAAAAAAGTGCCGGCCATTTTGGAAGCCATTGCTCCAAATATTCCAGACATTTTATCGTCATAACGCAAATAATACGGCGATGTCTCGTCAACAAAAACAGCTACCTCGCTAATCCGTTTTCTATCAACTCTTAGATTATCATCATAAATTTGCTTGCATTTCTTCAATATCTGTTTTAATGCTTTATTGTCATACCATGCACCCCAGTCATACCAATACATTCCTGCATTGTGTGAAAATATCATTGAAAAATCACGTTTCATTACTTCTGTTGTAAACTTTGAATTCCTCAGATAATAACTATCCTTATTACCCAAAAAAGTTCGCATATCATTTTCTACTACATATAGACCTCCATTAAATGCCACGGTATCAATAGGCGACATAAATGCGGACGACTGACCAATATCTCTGTAATAGTAATGAATAGGGCTATGGATAAAATCAATATAATCGCTCTTAACAACCTCCTGCCCACTAGACCAACCCTGCATATATCCAGAAGGAGCATTGTGCCCCATAACCAGAAAATACCCCTGATAGCACGAACAAAGAAGGTTGCCATTGGTATATTCTTTTATCCCTTTGGCTATATCCTCCGTAAAGTTATGTTTAATCCAGGACATATAATCATTAAAAACAATGGTTGAACGGCTTATTTCAGGATCCCTGAAAATCCCTTTATGCCCGGCAAGTCTTTGTGAGGGAGTGGGGATGCAAATATCATCATTAACGTCCTCCGAATTAGCGTCCTTTGCTAAATTCCAAATGCTTTTAATTTGTTCTTTGGTAAGTTTTTCTTTAACCCAGCCTTTGAATTGTTTAATATTACTCTCACTATATCCAAAAAATGCTTCGTCTAACTCTTTACCATTAGTCCAAAAGGGTTCTCCGTTTATAGTAATGCCTATAACTCTTTCGCCATAAGACTCACCTTTCATATGTTCGATAGTTTTTGTTATAAGTTCAATAACATCTCTTTTATAAGCTTGAGAAGCAAAATCTGGGGATATAATATCTCTAAATCTGGATTTAATGCGTCCATCATAATATTTTGCCATTTCCTCCGGATGAGCATCGCACCACCACACCGGATATCCTTTACCCAGGAAATAAAAATTCGGTATAAAGTATGCTTCAGGATCGTAAGCTAAATATGATTTAAACGCCTTATCTATACTGCTAAAATCATAGCGGTTTTCTCCAACCCAAACAGAATTCATAAACATAGCATGTTTAAATATGTGATAACCCGAATCTGAAAAACTACGAACATAATCCGGGTTAACCAGACCATAGGCTTGAGCAAACAAAGGACTATGAATTTCACCGTTAATGGAAAAAGCTTTGCCATCGCCAACAGTTACTATTTTACACTCCGGCAGTTCATTACGAGCTGTTTCAACCGCTTTATTAACTGTGAATCTATGAATTACGCCATTAGGACCATTTACAAATTCAACCCTTGGAATATCAAGGGAAATCTCATATTCACCGTTTGGCAAAAAATCAAAGAACTTGTCTAATGGGACTTCAACATTAAGCTCTATAGGCTGCCCGCCAGACCAACTTTTTGTTTCCTGGTTCGCTAATATTTGTTGGTGGTAAGGAATTTTCCCCTGAGAAATTTCAAACTTAATTTGACGGTTATTCGATAAAGGTTGTTCCGGCAACAGTTTAATTTTACAGTTCAAACGATGTGGTTTATCAACAAGACCAGGAAAATTGACATCAAGAATCTTTATTTCGTCTTTCCTGCCTATCCACTGATAGCTACGCCAATCTCCAGCAGGGATTTCATTCGATCTCCCCAGTATTTTAGAATCCGCCCATTGGCTATCAGTAGCAGACTTAACGGAAAGCCACTTCTCATCTGTAATAAGACGTATATCATGGCCTGATTGCATAAGCAATGTTGCCTCAAGTATAAAGCATGGATAATCTGGACCACCCTGAACTTGAGCCTCTATTGTATTTTCCCCTTTTTTGAGAAGATCGACTATATCAAACACTGGAGACATGCGCGGATCAAATGCCCCCTTTGGCCCTCTGGTATACGCCACTTTCCCATTAACTTTGATTTCAAAGTTACCATAAGCATTTGAAATAACTTTAGCCCCTTTGGGTAATTCATCTAAATTAATTTGTCTTTTGAAAAACCTTGTAACTTGCTCGGCTGACTTTTCTTCCTTGTACCAAATCCAGAACGCCTTCCATGTAGGTTTTCTTTCAACCTTGAAAGACGGGTACTCCATATCGTCACTTTGAGTAACCGGCCTTAGCTCTGCTGCATCAAAACAAACACTTCCTTCTCCTCCTTCAACCGTTATTTTTGTAATGACTTCCACACAATCATCTGGAATGTTAAAAGCAAGTTTTTGTTGATTCCAAACTGGACTTGGAATAATCTTTAGCGATTGTGAGGAAAGCAAATTGCCAAAAGACCCCAAAAAACTAACTTTCTGAATACCTTTTGCTGTACCCGCAGATTTATCTAAAAAATAAAATGAAAAAACGTAATCATTTCCAGGCAGGAAATCGTACACAGTTTGATGCGTTTCAAACGAGGATGCAGGGCCACTTAAAACAACTTCACCACTATATTTGCCTTCATAAACATTACTGTCATTTTGTTGGAGCTTGACATTATCAACAGCATCAATTACCCAGCCAGGAAACATGTCCGGACTAAAATGCTCGAAATCGCCTCCCGGAAGCATCGATTTTACTTTTAACTCTTCAACTTTATACAATTGAAAATCATCAATCCATACTTTAATATCGCCACCGAACAATGATAAGCTAACACTGAGACTTTTTGTAGAATCATCGGTCTTAAATCTTAATACAACAGGCTTCCAGTTATGAGAAAGCCACAATTTCGGACTTTCAACCGCCTCTTTCAACCCTTCAATCTTATAAATAGCGTATCCACCACTTACATTATTAATCTTAGTATAACTTTTTAGCTCATATTCCGTGTTTGGAAGCACTTCTATTGAGCTTCTTGTTAACTCGGCAACTCCATCTCCAAACAAGCGTTCAACAGCTATGCTGTATTTCCCTGAAAGTTTCTCAGTATCTGTTTTTTTAGCATGTCCTCTTGCTCCAGCAACCCTGAAACCCCAATACGAAGGCAACTCCAATTCATCACTATCGAAATCTTCAAAGACTTTTCCTATAGCCTCTTTATGACTATCAAGTTCCTCTTTATGGCGATTAAGTTCCTGAATTGTTGCTTCTCGTACAAAAACATTATCATATCGTACTGTGCCGTCAAGATTATCTGTTACTAAATATACTTGAAATTGTACAGTCCCCTCTGCCGGAACAAACAATTTCTCAAAATAGGACCACTTATTTTTTGAGCGAACTTGTAATTTATTATATTGTATAGACCGACTATTTTCATTTACTTCACGGACTTGAATCCAGGCAGTACCATCTTTAATTTCCTCTTTACACCATCCGCCAAATACATACGTTTTATCCTTGACTGCTTTTAACAATGAAGTAGACACAATTCCTACAGATTTCTTATTAGGGATGCCCTCAACGGCCAAAGAATAATTCCCTGCATATTTGTCCATTTTGTCAAAAAAGAAGCGAACTTCAGCATCCGTACGCCCCCAGCCTTTGGCATTACCCGCATAATCAATGGTGGGAATCTCAAAATCGGAGTTTTCAACGCTGTTTTCAGTTGCCCCACCACAATTGCAAGCCATTAGAACTAAAACAATCCACGGCATAAAAAATAAAAACTTCATTGTATCCATCCTATACCTAAACATGTATCCATTCAATCAACATTGCGCGCCTTTCACGGCTGCGATTTGAACTCGGGAATAAATTCTGCAATCAGTTGCCATTATTTGTTTGCAATGCCCATAAATTATATATCGACTTGCATTAACTTAGAGCCTCTAACAAAAGGTTCCACAACGATATGCTTATTTTGTTGGCCAACCCCACGGAGATTTATAAAGCCAGCCAGGATATTCGTCCGGTTTAATGTCAGACTCTTTCTTAGAGACTACATGGCCA
>Ga0209417_1007710_pt1 | contig 10217 bp, 10 predicted proteins | sample RifGroF2_FD_184002 | JGI IMG/M metagenome (GOLD analysis project Ga0209417, IMG submission 184002) | Groundwater microbial communities from Rifle, Colorado, USA - Groundwater F2 (SPAdes) (version 2) | ecosystem: Environmental > Aquatic > Deep subsurface > Groundwater | place: Rifle, Colorado... | reverse complement strand
CTTCAGATCGAGCCTCGGAACATCAATGTGAGCGCCGTTAATTAATAGTCCGTCCTTAAGTGTTTTTGGATCTTTAATAACAAGCATGGCACCGCAAACCCCATCATAGTTTATGAAAAGTTTTCTGTCAGTCTTTTTAGCTTTCTTAATATCAACGAAACCGAATTTTTTCGAAAGTTTCTCAACTGTGACCATAGCTTCTCTTTCGGTCTTGCTGTTGTTCAGGAAGCTTTTATAATCTTCCGACAATGTCATGATCTCGTCAAATTCCTTTTTCGGAATTTCTTCCCATGCGTTCTTTTTTTTGAACAGAAGTTTTTCTCCGAGTTTTTCGAGGTCGCTTTTTTTCTTTTCTGCCATTTTTTGCTCCTTCTATTTTAATTTCTTACATACAAAACAGGTTCTAAATTTAACCTTAAACTGTAAAATAGTCAACATTATTTACTTTTTCCTTGCCGGACAATCCTTGACTTTACATTCAGAGCACTTTGGCCCGATCGGTCTGCAGACGGTCTGCCCGAAAGCGACCATGAGATCGTTTATCTCGCTCCAGTACTTTCTCGGTATCTTCTCCATGAGCGCGAATTCCGTTTCTTCGGGAGTTTTTGTTGATACTACTCCCCATCGGTTCGATATTCTGTGAACATGCGTGTCAACGCAGATGGTATCCTGCCCGTAACCGAGTGAGAGCACAAGATTTGCCGTTTTTCTGCCGACTCCCTTGAAGCTCAAAAGTTTATCTAAAGAATCAGGCACTTTTGAATTGTATGCATCAATAAGAATTTGAGATGTTTCAATTATAGTTTTAGCCTTAGTTTTATAAAATCCGACCGGAAATATCAGTTTTTGAATTTCATCCTCTGAAAGTTTTATCATTTTTTCAGGAGTGTCTGCTTTCTCGAACAGCCTGTATGATGCTTTAGCTGTCACATCGTCTTTTGTGCGTAGCGATAATAATGTGCTGATAAGTACCTTGTACGGATCTTTAGTCTGAACTGAGATCAGAGTAACTATAGGCGCATTCCATTTCTTATATTCTTCCCTGAGAGTTTTTATATTTTCAATGAATTTATTTTTATCCATTTTCAAACCTTATTTGAATTTTACTGTTTAAAGTGTTAAATTTAGCTAAACTTACGGGAAAAACCAATGTCAAAAATTTATTACTTAATAATTATCCTCACTACCCTTAGTTGTTACGCTAAAGAACCTGTTTTTTCTTTCGCGGTATTTTCTGATAATCACGGAGAAGGAACTGAGCAGATAGAATTTAAAAGGATGGCGGATTGGATCGAAGCTAACAAATTCAGTTTCGTCATAGGGAACGGAGACCATGTTCAAGCTAAGACAAAAAATAATTTTATTGATTTTTTAAAAAATAATGACTGGTGGCATCGTAATTTTTATCCGACTATAGCTGATAACGAAAACGGATATTATGGTAAGAATCAGGCCGATTGGGGATCAGGGGTAAAACTATTTGATCTGACCGATATTAAATCTCGAAAAAATGTTGAATTCAATGAGAATGGTGTTGAATATCACGCTGTCATCAGTGAAAAAGGATTAAATATTCATTTCATATCGCTGCATTACCCTGATCAACCGGATATTGATTCAATAGCATTTAAAGAAAGTTCGAAAGAATATATGGTTGATATTTTGAAAAGTATTGATAAAAAAGAAAATGATATTATCATTATCGGTGCTCATTCGAGGCTCGGATACTGGCTGGATAAACTGAATATAGAACAGAAAAAGATTGTGAATGATAAAGCTGATCTTGTAATTTCGTCCACAACTCATGTATTCCATATATTTTCTGAGAACGGTGATGCCGGACCGCTGGTTCTAAATACAGGTTCAATAACCAGACCCCGACTTTGGAGTTCGCCCGGATTTCTTATGATCGATGTCTATAAAGATCCAATGGAGCTCGAAGTTTCATATATCGACTGCTCTAAAAAAGAATTCAAGCGGCCTGAACTCTATTTCAAAGCCTCAAAGATTATAAACGGGCGGATCACCAGATTCTAGAACAAGTTCCGATATTCAGATAAAAATAAGTCGTTACCATCTTTACCCGCAGGTACGGTTATGCTTCATAATAGTGATTGAATTAATTTGGAGACTTTTCTTTTAGATGAATTCGGAACGAGTGAATATTTAAGTATATTTCCTTTTTAATATCTCTGAAGTAATTATCGCGCTTCTCAATTTTATTTTTGAATCTAAAAGGCTGACCTTCGGATGATGCTTATTTATCGGAGCAACATTTGGCTGCTGTGTTCTTCTTACGGAACTCATATAACCGTTATCATTTTCGGCAGTTTTATCAATTATATGTTTGGCGCTTTGAACTTCATCGTAGGAACTTGTTAAAGTATCATAAGATTTTCCAGCAGTACCGTAACTTAAATCTTCTGTTTCATAAGAATAAGTTTCTTTTTCCGGCTCTTCGTAGGAATGTACTTCTTCATAATTCTCTTTCTTTGAATATTCATCATCCCCGGCAGGCTTAACCTGTTCCGCGCGGTTCTTCATATCGGAAAATGTTTTCGATCCGGCCGTTTCATTTTTAAGCCCTTTAAGCTGCCTTAGAAGTTCCCCAAGCTGGGGAGACGGTTCGTTGGCGGATGCTCTTTTATGCTGATCGTTAAATACTGTAGGTTGCTGCTGCTGGGAGGCCTGCTTTTTCTTATTCTTCGAAATAATCGAAGATATTATTACTATTATTATGAATATTATTATATTTTCCATAAAAAGTCCCTCCCTTAATAAAAATTGAACGAACGGACAGACTTTCCTGCCCGTTCGTAATCAAACATTAACTGTTTTCGCCCGGTCCCGTTATATTTTCTCTCATAGAAGTATCAGCCTGGATGTTTTTCATTTTGTAATAATCCATGATACCGAGATTGCCGTCTCTAAAAGCCTGCGCCATAGCTTTAGGCACTTCAGCTTCCGCTTCGACAACTTTTGATCTCATCTCAACCACTCTTGCCTTCATCTCCTGCTCTTCTGCAACTGCCATCGCTCTTCTTGTCTCTGCTTTAGCCTGTGCTACCTTAAGGTCAGAAGATGCCTGATCAGCCTGAAGTTCAGCACCTACGTTCTTGCCTACATCAACATCAGCTATATCAATCGAAAGGATCTCGAAAGCGGTACCTGAATCAAGACCTTTTTCAAGAACTTTTTTAGATATAAAATCAGGATTTTCAAGAACGACTTTGTAAGTCGCGGACGAACCGATCGCAGATACGATACCCTCGCCGACCCTTGCTATGATAGTTTCTTCCGTTGCACCGCCGACCAGAGTTTTAATATTTGTTCTTACAGTCACCCTTGCTTTAGCCCATAGCTGAATACCGTCTTTTGCAACAGCTCCGATCTTGCCTGTTGTGGGAGCGTCAATTACTCTTGGGTTTACGGAAGTCTGAATAGCTTCCAGAATGTTTCTTCCGGCAAGGTCAATACCGCATGCCATAGTGAAATTCAGTTCTATCCCTGCTTTATCTGCTGCGATAAGAGCAGTTACGACCCTCAAGACATTTCCGCCTGAAAGGTAATGTGTTTCAAGATCGTTAGTTGTCAGGGGAATTCCTGCTTTAGTGGCAGTTATAAGCGCATTGACGATTACGAACGGTGGAACTTTTCTCAGTCTCATTCCTACAAGTGAGCCAAGAGAGACTTTTACTCCGGCAAATAGTGCGTTGATCCATAACGGAATAGGCACAAATGAAATGAAGATCGAAAACCCTATCAGGGCCACGATTCCGATGATGATAATAAGTGCAGCTGTTGGCATTTTTTTCTCCTTTTTTTTTTATTAAAATCTATATTTCTTCTTTTACGACAATAATTTTGTTTCCTTCGACCTTATCTACTTTAACTTTCTCGCCGGCAAGAATAAACTCGGTTTTTGAGATCGCCTGATACACTTCTCCTTCTATTTCTATTTTTCCCGTCAGCTTGAGATCTGCAGTAACTTTTGCTGTTTTACCTACGAGATCTTTATAAAATTTAGTGTCGCTGACTCCCGCGGCTTTCTCACTCTGATTTCTGACTATTATAAAATCAAGGAATTTTGTGTCAGGGAGATATTTTACCATAAAATAAATTCCAATTATTGAAAGTAAGAACGAACTGCTTAGAGTCGCTCCCGCGTTCATAAGATCGTTCCCGGTCGGATTGTCACCCACAAGGGTCATAAAGAAAGATATCAGTATTGCGATTATGCCCAAAACGCCCGTGAAACCGAAGCCCGGAATTATAACCAATTCTATACCGAGTAAAACCAATCCTGAAAGAAACACTATTATTTCAACATGATCAGCCAGATTAATTACATAATGCGAACCGAAGAACAGCACTAAAGCGATCAGTCCTACAGTTCCGCCTACACCCCATCCTGCGGTTTTGATCTCGAAGATAAGACCCAGGAATGCAAGTGTCATCAGCAGGGAGCTTATAATAGGGTTGGTCAGAAATCTTACTATTCTCTCAGCCATTGTAATCGTTAATTCTTTAACATCGTTTGAAGCAATACCCAAATATGCATACATTTGATCGTCGGTATGAACTATAGTGTCGCACATCTGATGCTGCAGTGCTTCGACAGCCGTAAGAGTGATAAGCTTGCCTTTTTCGTTAATACCTTCAACAACAATGTCTTCGTCAACCATTGCTTTAGCAATTTCTTTATTTCTGCCGTTTATTTCTGCGGTCGAACCGATCTCGGATCTGAAATAGGATTGTGTTTTCTCAGACTGTTTTTCACCCGCTTCATCTACAACAGTAGCTGCGCCCATAGAGCTTCCGTCAGCCATAATGATCTTTTTACAGCTTAAAGCTATTAATGCGCCTGCACTTATCGCCCTTTTGTTAACATAAGCAACGGTAGGTATCGTTGAATTAAGTATATCATCCTTTATTTTTGTGGCGGAATCAACTCTTCCGCCGAATGTGTTGATCTCAAATATTATCATGTCTGAGTTATCTTCGATCGCGGTTTTAATTCCCCTTTCTATATAGAATGCAACTCCGTTATCGATCATGCCTTCAACTCTGATAAGCGTCGCTTTTTCCGCCATCAACCCTGTGAATACGGTTGACAGGATCAGGATCATTGTAAAATATTTCATATAACCTCCTTCTTGATATTATCAGTACTGAATAGCTTTAACTTCATTGATCTCACTCTCCCATTCAAGCTTTATTTCAGATTTAATCTTCAACGGAATTTTATTTGATGCTTTGTCCAGTTTGGAAACATCGGCAGTAACTATAAAATCTCCAGAGCTTATCATATGAAGTTCATTTACTGGACCGGTAACATTAATGTCAATTGCGACAGGATCGATTATCAGATTAATTTTATCCGATTTATTCAAGATTTGCACCGGCGTTTTAAATGTGGTCACCCCTTTCCTAACTATCATCTGGAAAACTGATACTGTTTTACTTGAATATTTAATTGAAGCGCTGTCCTGCAGCAAAAGAGATATCTTCTCCGAAAAATCTTTGTCGAGATCTTTCTTAACGATTTTAACCGATTCAATTTCTTTAATATTTTTCACTTTAGCCTCGGGACCAGAAACTAAAACAGATTCGGGCTGCTGGGTATATTTTCCGGTTTTCAGATAACCGGATTTTAGGTCTATTTCCGCATTAAGCACAACAGGTACTTTTTTTATTTCCAGCCTGTCAAATTGTATTATTAGTTCAACCGGTTGATAAATGGAAACAGGGTCGATATCTTTGTTGGAAGTATTGACAAACTGGTCAGTGCTTAGTCTTACATTTACCGAGTCTGCAAATCCTGACGCATCGATCTCAAGAAAGATCTCATTGTTAAAATCCGACATAAGCAGGGCTTTGCCTTTTGATCTTATTTTCATGCGTACATGGCTAGGAATAGGATTAAGAAGGGTTTTTCCTTTCTGGATATTTGCGATATTTATCGGAATATTAAGTATTGTTTCAAAATCTTTCTGAAGATTAATATAGAACCAGAGAACTAAACTTAGTGCAAAAAATATTATTTTTGTAATAAAGTTTTTCTTAACTGAATTTATCAGAAACATAATAATGTCTTTTAAAGCCTGATTTCCGGATTTCTTTGCTTTGTTCATCACAGAAATTTTCCTACACTAAATCTCATTACAGTATTTTAACTTAATTTTGGCATAATGTAAAGAATAAAAATGTTAAAAAATGTTTCATTATCGCCAAATAAAATGTTATATTTATCATCGGCCCTAGGGGTGCCGGTTAACCGGCTGAGAGGGACATGACGTCCCGACCCTCGGAACCTGATTCGGTTAACACCGACGGAGGAAAGCGGCACGATTTATCCGCTTTTCATAAGCGGATTTTCTTTTGGAGAAAAGATGGAAGTAACGGTTAATGGTAAAATTAGAGAGATAAAATCTTGTGATCTTTTGAGTTTAATTTCTGAGACGAGTTTGAATCCTTCAACCGTTGTGATAGAATTGAACGGTAAGATCATAAAAAAAGCAGATTGGGCTCAAACAAAATTGAACCTGAATGATAAGATCGAAATTTTAAATTTTGTAGGCGGCGGATAATGAATGATATCTTAAAACTTGGAAATAGAGAATTTACGAACAGACTGTTCACAGGAACGGGAAAATTCAGATCAAGAACTCTGATCCCCGAAATGCTGAAGGCAAGCGGTTCAGAAATGATAACCGTTGCATTAAGAAGGGTTGATTTTGCTGCGGGAGATGAAAACATTCTTGAGTTCATACCGAAAAATGTTACTTTACTTCCGAACACTTCAGGCGCAAGAAACTGTGATGAGGCTGTCAGGATAGCAAGGATAGCCCGCGAAGCCGGAATGGGTGATTTTATCAAAATAGAAATAATTACAGACACAAAATATCTGATGCCCGATAACGAGGAAACTTTGAAAGCGACAAAAATTCTTTCCTCGGAAGGATTCATAGTTCTGCCCTATGTGATGCCGGATCTGACTTATTCATATAAATTGATTGATGCCGGTGCCGCAGCAGTTATGCCGTTAGGTTCTCCGATAGGTTCTAACCGCGGCATAAAGTTAAAAGAGATCATCGAAATTCTCATTGAAAACATTGAGATTCCTGTTATAGTTGATGCAGGAATCGGGAAACCTTCACAGGCTGCTGAGGCTATGGAAATGGGTGCTGATGCCGTGCTTGTTAATACGGCAATATCAATTGCAGAGGATCCGGTCACGATGGGTAAAGCATTCTCGCTTGCAGTTCAGGCAGGAAGAATGGGTTATCTCGCTAAAATGGGTGGAGAATCAAAGACCGCCATTGCTTCATCTCCGCTGACGGGCTTTTTAAGATAAAAGGATAATTATGTCGTTTTCAGATGTTCTGAAAAAATATGAAAATTTTGATTTTGATAATTTCTTCAAAAATGTAAGTGAAGAAGATGCCGGATCGAGCCTGGATAAAAATAAACTCTCGGAAACCGATCTTCTAAACTTATTGTCTCCGGCAGCGGAGTCAAAACTTGAAAAAATGGCTAAAAGATCACACGATATGACGGTGCAGTATTTCGGAAGAACCGTTTCATTGTATATTCCTCTATATATTTCTAATTACTGCTCTAACGGCTGCATTTACTGCGGATTCTGCGCATCAAATAAAATTTCGCGTAAGATGCTCACGCTCGATGAGATCGAAAAAGAAGCTGAGATATTAAAACAGACTGGTATAAAGCATGTTCTGGTTCTCACCGGAGAAGCTGAAAATATTACTTCGTTCGATTATATAAGATCTACTTTAATACTGCTTGCAAAATCATTCCCATCGATCTCTATCGAAGTGTTCCCGATGAGCGTGGAACAGTATTCTGAACTGAAAGCGATCGGAGTTGACGGACTGACTGTTTATCAGGAAGTTTACGACCGCGATATTTACGCAAAAGTTCATCCCTACGGAAGGAAAAGAGATTATGAATGGAGGCTTGAATGCCCCGAGAGGGGAGCAAAAGCCGGATTCAGACTTGTAAATATCGGAGCTCTTTACGGTCTGGCCGATGTGAGAAAAGAAGCTTTCATTAATGCGCTTCATGCAAAATATCTTGATGACAAATATCCCGATACCGAGATTGCGGTTTCATTCCCGCGAATAAACAGTTCCGAGGGCGGATATATACCCTCTCATCGTTTGTCCGACAAAACTTTCGTGCAGTTTCTAACGGCATTCCGTCTTTTCCTTCCGCGAGTCGGAATAAATGTTTCGACCAGAGAAAACGCAGAATTCAGAGATAATATTCTGACTTTGGGAATTACGAGAATGTCTGCAGGATCAAATACAGCCGTCGGAGGTTATTCAGACGATTCTATTAATAATGTACCACAATTCGATATATCGGACTCTAGAAATGTTACAGAAACCATTGAAATGCTGAAACGATCCGGTTATCAGCCTATCTTAAAGGACTGGGAATTAATAAAATGAATAACAGCTACAGAATTATAGACGCGAACATTAACAGGATATCAGAAGGACTGCGTGTGCTTGAAGATCATTTCAGATTCGCGGTTGTTGATAAACCGCTTAATGAAAAATTGAGAAATTACAGGCATATCGTAAGAGAATCACTCAAAGAGTTCGATCTGAAACTCATCTCTTGCAGGGAATCATTAAACGACAACGGCCTGAATATTTCTATGGCTTCTGAAATAGACAAAAAATCATCTCATAAAGAATTCATTGTGGCTAACTTCAAGCGCATCGAGGAAGCTGTAAGAAGCGTTGAGGAAAATCTTCATCTGTTGAACGAGCATTCAAAAGCGAAGATATTTGAAAATATCAGATTTGAAATTTATGAGCTTGAGAAGCAGGCTGTTGCGAAAATGAAAAAGCAGCTTCCACATGGAATTTACTGCATAACTGCCGAAGAATATTCGAACGGACGATCAAATATCGAAGTTGCCAAAGCGATGGTCAAAGCGGGAATAAAAATAGTTCAGTACCGTGAGAAAGAAGAAAGAAAATCAAGAAATATCATTCTTGCTGAATGTAGAGAGATCAGAAAGATCACAAAAGACAGCGGGACGTTATTCATCGTAAATGATTTTCTTGACATCGCTATACTGTCAGATGCTGACGGAATTCACTGCGGACAGGATGATCTCTCAGTCGCAGATATTATGAAGCTGAGCCCAAGTCTTATGATCGGAATTTCAACGCACAGCCCAGATCAGGCTCAGAAAGCGGTTTCTGACGGAGCGGATTATATCGGAGTCGGACCCATTTTCAAAACAGGAACCAAGAAAAATGTATGCGAACCTGTCGGGCTTGAATATCTTGATTATGCCGTCAAGAACATTTGCATTCCTTTTGTTGCTATCGGAGGTATTAAAGAAAACAATATTTCTCAGGTTATAGAAAGAGGCGCAAAAACTGTTTGTCTTGTCTCAGAGATCACAGGCGCAGATAACATAAAGGACAAGATCGAGAAACTGAATGAAAAATTTAATAATTAAAATACGGGAAGCAAAATGAATTATACTACTCAGATGGACGCTGCGTCAAAAGGTATAGTCACAAAGCAGATGAAGGATGTTCTGGCATCGGAAAAAATATCCGAACAGGAACTCTTAAAACTGATGTCCGAAGGCAAGATCGTTATACCTGCCAATAAAAATCATAAGAACCTGATCGGAATAGGAATCGGTAAAGGTTTAAAAACGAAAGTAAATGTAAATCTCGGCGTATCAAAGGATTGCTTCAATCTTGATATGGAAATGAAGAAAGTAAATGCAGCGCTTGAGATGAAAACCGACGCGATCATGGACTTAAGCACATTCGGCGATACTCAGGCTTTCAGAAAAAAGCTTGTGGAAACTTCTCCCGTTATGCTAGGAACCGTTCCGATCTATGATACCGTCACTCAGCATATACATAAGCCTGTAAAAGATATTACTGTTGATGAATGGTTTGAAATCACAAAAAGGCATATTGACGACGGAATTGATTTTCTAACTATTCATGCCGGCTTGACAAGAGAAGTAGTTAAGCGTGTGAAAACCAACCACAGGCTTACTCATGTTGTTTCCAGGGGAGGATCCATTTTAATGGAATGGATGGAAGAGAATAATGCGGAAAATCCTTTTTATGAAAATTTTGATAAAACAAAAAAGAGTAAAGAAGAGCTAGTAAGAAAAGAGTTAGAAGATGCTATTAAGAGTGAAC
>Ga0209417_1007706_pt1 | contig 10221 bp, 7 predicted proteins | sample RifGroF2_FD_184002 | JGI IMG/M metagenome (GOLD analysis project Ga0209417, IMG submission 184002) | Groundwater microbial communities from Rifle, Colorado, USA - Groundwater F2 (SPAdes) (version 2) | ecosystem: Environmental > Aquatic > Deep subsurface > Groundwater | place: Rifle, Colorado... | reverse complement strand
GTCGTAAATTTTCATTTTAAAATTGATCCACAATTAAGATCTTTTTTTTCATCCAATCCCGGTTTTAGAGCCGTCTTCAGCGATGTAAAAGAAATTAAAAGGTATAAGAGGATCAGATCTTATATAGAAGATAATTTTTCTCTATCCGGGACTCTCGTTGTTCATCCGGGAATTCGTTACGACTATTATGAAATTCTCGGAAAGTATTATTTATCTCCACGATTATCGGCTTCTTATGCCATTAATAATCTTACAACTTTAAGAGCTGTGTTTGGAGTATACTATCAGTCACCAGGTTACGAAAAAATACGAGATCAAAATATTCTTTTCGATTTGAGTGAGACTTATACGAGTATTTTACAAGCCGAAAGAGCGTATCATTATATTCTTGGTCTGGATCATTGGCTTTCGAGTGAGTGGGAATTTACAGTAGAAGCTTATCAAAAAAAATTCTCAAATCTCATTGTGCAAAAATTGGAACCCGGCAGCGCTTACAACGTTACCTTAAATCCTGGTGCGAATCCGCATTATTTTTCGAGCTGGTCGCAACCAACTCTTAAGTCTATCGATTCACTCACTCAAATTCCTATTAACAATTCTTACGGAACAGCTTATGGAATTGAAATCCTTTTAGCAAAAAAAAATTTTGAGAATGATTCCAAACTTTCCGGATGGATCTCATATGCGTTCGCGTTTGCAAATCGACATGAAAAAAATGATATAATTCCTTTTGCTTTTGACCAACGCCATACGTTAAATGTGGTGTTAAATTATAAAATTGACGACACTTGGGATTTGGGACTGCGCTGGCAGTTTGGATCGGGATTTCCTTATACAGAACCGGTTGGAAGTAAGCCCAGAATAATACTCGCAGATTTAAATGGCGATTTAGTTCCCGAGACTCCAACAATTGTAACGAGAAAAAATGCTTCCGATCCTTCGAATGAACAAGTAATATTCGATATCGACTATGGAAATAAATCTCGTTTTAATGCCCGTAAACCGGTTTATCATAGACTCGATTTGCGGGTAACTGCGGCTGTCACTCTTTGGACTTTCGATTGGAATTTCTATCTTGATGTTATTAATATTTACAATCGGAAAAATATAAACAATTATAACTATTACGTTAACGAAGATCTTACTTTGGGGCGGGAAGCAAACGCAATGTTTCCAATAATACCGACTTTAGGATTTTCAATCAAGTTTTGATAACAAATGGCAAAAAAGAAGCATGATATAATCGATTTTGGAGAACGCGGGAAATATAATTCCGCGAACAAACTCAATGCTCTCACCGGTAAGGAGTGGATAAAATTTTCAAAATCGTGGTTTGTTCATAAACCTCCGCAACGTAAAAAAAATGAAGTGCTTCATCCGGCAAAATTTCCTGAATCTCTTGTAAAAGAATTTATCTCTTTCTTTACGAAAGAAAACGAATGGGTTTTCGATCCTTTCCTTGGAACGGGAAGTACTTTAATGGCGAGCGGTGCTCTCGGACGTAATGCAGCCGGTATAGAGCTGAGTGATTATTACTATCAAATTGCAAAAGAAAGAATTGAGAAAGAAAAATTTATTAACATGGTCATTCCTCTTTGTGGTTCTTCGTTAAACTTACATACCATGTTAAAAAAAATTCCAACAAAAAATAAGCAGTTTGATTATGTAATAACTTCGCCCCCATATTGGAATCAGCTTGAGAGAAATTCGATGCGTCAGAAAAAGCGAAAAGAGGGAGGACTTGATACTAAATACTCTGATGACGGTGAAGATATTGGCAATATCTCCGGCTACGAGCAATTTCTTGAAACCCAGGCAAAAATATTTGATGAAGTGTATAGTGTTACCAAAGAAAATGGTTATTTAACAGTAATTACAAACAACGTCTATTATAAAGGAAAACTTTTTCCTCTGGCTTACGATACCGCAATTTCTTTAACAAATAGAGGTAAAAAAAGTTGGGTATTAAAAGATGAAAAAATCTGGCTGCAAGATGACAAGCCGCTTATCGCCCTAGGAATAAATAGTGCATGGGTTTCCAACCGGCATCATCAATATTGTTTGATTTTTAGAAAAGAAAAAATAAATGGTTGAGAACACTTTAACAGTTACTGAAATTACCCGCTTAATAAAAAATGATCTTGAAGAAAATTTCTCTTCATTAAGCATCGTGGGAGAAATTTCAAACTTCAAAGCTCATTCTTCGGGTCATTGGTATTTTACACTTAAAGATTCAGACGCTCAAATTTCGTGTACAATGTGGCGCGGGGTGAACAATTACGTCTTCTTTTCACCTCAAGACGGAATGAAGGTTACCATTATTGGAAGAATAACGGTTTATCCTCCGCGCGGAAATTATCAAATCGACGTTCGCGCGATGCAGCCGGCTGGAGTCGGAGAACTGCAAATCGCATATGAAAAATTGAAGGAAAAGTTGCAGCGCGAGGGACTATTTGCGAGTGAAAATAAAAAGGAACTCCCTGAGCTTCCAATGAAAATTGGAATTGTAACCTCTATTGGCGGAGCTGCATTAAAGGATTTGCTAAGTGTCGCAAAAAGAAGATTTCCACTTGTCGAATTGTTCATTGCTCCATGTGTCGTGCAAGGGAGTGATGCTGCTGCATCAATAGCTTCTGCAATTAAACTCTTAAATAAACAAGACGAAGTTGAAGTAATAATTGTAGCACGCGGCGGTGGTTCCCTCGAAGACCTGTGGGCGTTTAATGAGGAATTAGTCGCTTATGCAATCTATCATTCAAAAATTTCCATTGTTACGGGAATCGGACATGAGATTGATTTTACGATTGCAGATTTTGTCGCCGATTATCGCGCAGCTACTCCAACCGCAGCAATGGAAATTCTAACGCCGGAGATGAACGAAATTACAACACTGATCCGAAATTATGATGATGAGATTACTGAAAGTATGTTTTCTATTATTGACGAACATAAAATTCAAATATCTTCAATTCTCAATTCATATGGATTTCGCAATCCGGTAGAATTGTTGAAATTGTACAGCCAAAAAGTTGATACCGGTTTGTACAAGTTGAATCAATCGATTGAAAAGTTTTTAAATCTAAAGAAAAACAGAGCAGAGTTACTATCATCAAGACTTTCTGCGCACGATGTTCAAAAAACTCTCGCTAAAGGTTTTGTTTTAGTTAAACAAGAAGATAAATTTGTAACAAGAGCTAAAAAATTTCAGACTGCAAAACCGCATACCCTGATTTTTTACGACAACAAGATTCAGATTGATAAAAACTATGAAGAAAAAAACTAACCAGTCATCTTTTAAAACGGATTTACAAAGATTAGAAGAAATATCTACCTTACTTGATACGAGTGAAATTGATCTGGAAGAAGCCATCACTTTATATGAAGAAGGAATACTTCTCTCAAAAAAATGTTTAGTTACACTTAACCAGGCAGAACTTAAAGTGAATGAACTGAAATCCAAAATTGATGATGATGAAAATAATTTTTAAAATGACGTTAATCCCGGAGCTTTCTTAAATGTCCGAAACAAGTGATTATAAAATCCTAAATAAAATAAATTCCCCTGCGGATATCCGCAATTTAGAAATTACCGAATTGAAGGAATTATGCGCCGATATTCGCCAATACATGGTCGATGTAATTTCTGAGATCGGAGGTCATTTCGGCGGTGGTCTCGGTACGGTCGAGCTTACTGTCGCTCTTCACAGAGTGTTTAATACTCCCGAAGACCTTATCGTTTGGGATACCGGTCATCAAGCCTATCCGCATAAAATTGTTACCGGAAGAAAAGAAGAATTAAAATCTATTCGCCAATTCGGTGGAATTTCCGGATTTCTAAAACGAAGTGAAAGCGAATACGATACTTTCGGCGCCGGGCACGCATCAACATCAATTTCTGCCGCTCTTGGCATGGCGGTGGCTCAAAAATACGATGCAAAAAAGAAAAAAGTAATTGCTGTTATCGGTGACGGCGCAATGACCGGTGGGATGGCTTATGAAGCTATGAATAATTCCGGCGTTCTTAAATCTGATTTAATTGTTGTGTTAAACGACAACAACATGTCCATCGCGCCAAATGTTTGGCAGATCTCAAATTATTTTACAGAGATTATTTCTCACCCGGAATACAATCGATTTAAAGGACAAGTCTGGGATTTAACCGGGAAACTCGATCATTTTGGCGATCGACTAAGAAGAATTGCCGTGAGGTTAGAAAGTGGAATTAAAGCCGTCATTACTCCCGGAATGTTATTCGAAGCCCTGGGTTTCCGTTACTTTGGACCAGTTAATGGGCACAATGTAAATCAATTGGTAAAACTATTTGAACAAGTAAAAAGTTTTAAAGGTCCAATTCTGATTCATGCGATCACTGAAAAGGGGAAGGGATACAAACCTGCTGAGAACGATGTTCAAAGATTACACGCTGCAACACCATTCAATAAAATAACCGGAATGGCATTAAAGAGTTCTTCTTCTGTTCCTTCGTACACAAAAATATTTGGAGAAGCGTTGGTTCAATTAGTTCAACAGAATCCTAAAATTGTTGGAATTACCGCTGCCATGCCCGACGGAACTGGCTTGGATATATTAAGATCAAAATGCCCTGAAAATTATTTTGATGTTGGGATAGCTGAAGAACATGCTGTTACTTTTTCTGCCGGATTGGCTACACAAGGAATTATTCCGGTTGTTGCAATTTATTCTACTTTTCTTCAAAGAGGATTTGACCATACCATTCATGATGTGGCGTTACAGCATCTTCATGTTGTTTTTGTGCTTGATAGAGCGGGATTGGTTGGCGCTGATGGACCTACGCATCACGGAACATTTGATTTAACTTACCTAAGATTAATTCCACACATGGTAATTATGGCTCCGAAAGATGAATCGGAGTTGAGGAACATGCTTTACACGGCAACAGAATATAAATCCGGACCCGTGGCTATTCGATATCCTCGCGGCTCGGCAATTGGAGTTCAACTTAGCGAATCTTTTGAAAAAATTACGATAGGTAAAGGGGAGCGGCTAAAAACCGGAAATGATGTTGTTTTTCTTGCTGTAGGTTCGATGGTTCAGTTTGCGATGAAAGCAGCCGAAGCGTTATCAAATGATGGAATCAGCGTTGAAGTTATCAATATGCGTTTCGTAAAACCTCTCGATGAAAGTATGCTGGACGAAGTAGCAGATCAACACAAAAAAATAATTACCCTGGAAGAGAATACTATAGTTGGAGGCTTTGGCGCCGCCGTGTTGGAGTATTTTTCTCTCAAAGGATATAAAAATGATCTTTTGCGTATTGGTTTACCCGATGAATTTGTTGAACATGGAACGCAGGCTGAGTTATATAGAATGCTTGAGATTGATACTAAAGGAATCGTTAAAAAAACAAAACAATTTCTTGAAAAAGAAAATTAATTTTACAGGGAAGTTATGAATCAAGTTAGAATTGGAGTTGTCGGTTTAGGAAGCATTGCCCAACTCGTACATCTTCCGATGTTGAAGAAATTGAACAATGCTACTATTACCGCTATCAGCGAAATAAATAAAAACAGATTATTGAGTGTTGGAGAAAAATTCGGCATAAAAAATCAATATGTTAGTTATGAAGAAATGCTGGATAAAGAGGAATTAGATGCGGTAATCATCGCAACACCAACGGATACTCACTTGCCGATTGCATTGGCTTGTATTGAACGGGAAAAATATGTACTTGTCGAAAAACCTATTTCCCGGTCGATCCAGGAAACGCAAACAATTGTTGATGCGGCAAAAAAACATGATGTTAAAGTAATGGTCGGAATGAATTTCCGTTACCGCCCTGATGTTATGTTATTAAAAAGTATTATCAACTTCGGTGATTTAGGAGAAATATTCTATGTAAAATGCGGCTGGTTGAGAAAACAAAGTTCCGATGGTCAGTGGTTTACAAAGAAAGAATCTTCGGGTGGCGGAGTAATTCTGGATTTGGGTATTGTGTTGCTCGATCTTTCTCTCTGGTTATTAAATTTCCCGGAAATTGCTTCCGTTTCAACTCAGAACTTTTATATAAATACTACGAGTGTTGAAGATTGTTCCTTAAGTATGATCCGGTGTAAACCAAATGCATTAATTAACATGGAAACAAGCTGGTCTCTAAATTCCGAGAAGGATGCTTTTTATCTGGATATTTATGGAAGCAAGGGAAATGCTTCGCTTAATCCGCTTCGCGTATTTAAAAAAATAAACGATCAGCAAATTGATATGACACCTTCCGGGAGTGATAATTACCTCTCACTCTTTAAAAAATCGTATTTAAATGAATTAAAACATTTTCTAGGCGCGGTGCAGGGTGTTAATCCGTTATTCTCCCCAGCGGAGGAATCATTACCGAGAATGAAGGTTATTGATTCGATGTACCAGTCTGCGCAAAGTAAAAAAGAAATATATTTCTAAAGTATGAAAAAAATTCTATTAGTAGATGATGAAAAAGATATTCTGGAATTTCTTAAATACAATTTGGAGAAAGAAGGATTTGCCGTAATCACCGCGTGCGATGGTGAGGAAGCGATCGCACGATTAAATGAAAATCCCGACCTGGCAATCTTAGACATAATGATGCCGAAGTTAAATGGTTTTGAAGTCTGTGAGAGGATTAGGAAAAATAAAAAGACGGCTTCGCTTCCGGTAATATTTCTTACAGCAAAATCTGCCGAGCAGGATGAGATAAAAGGACTCGAACTCGGCGCGAATGATTTTATCCAAAAACCGATCTCACCGATGAAATTAATCGCGAGGGTAAAATCAAATTTAAGAAAAGCTGTTGCGGATTCTGATGTTAAAGAAATATTAACCATCGGCATGATCGTAATAGATAAGAACAAGTATAAGATTTTTCTGAACGGTGAAGAAACTTTTTTCCCGAGAAAAGAATTTGAACTGCTTAATTATCTGTGTGAAAATCCCGGAAAAATACTAACACGTTCGGCAATCTTGCAACATGTGTGGGGGAGTGATATCTACGTAGTCGACAGAACCATCGATGTTCACATTCGGAAAATTAGAGAAAAACTTGGCGCTCAAGCGGAAATGATTGAGACCATTAAAGGGGTTGGGTACAGAATGAAAAATGTTTCGTAATCTTTCCCGTCGCTTTTCTTTTCTCATTCTTTTTAAAGTAGAGCTTTTAATATTTATTATTTTATTTATCCTTCCGATCATTTTTTCGCCTATTAATCCGCAGCGTAAATTACTTTTTATTCTGTGGTCTTCCGGCGGATTCCTGATTATTTCATTTTTTGTAAAACGACGGCTAAAAAAAATATTTTCGGTGATTGAAAAAAGAATTAGAAAGATGAGTGTGGAAGATACCGCCGATGAAACTTCATTAAAACTTTCTTACTCATTCGATGAAATTGAGACGGCGCTTAATCAACTGACGGAGAAGCATAAAAACGATATTGCAAAGATGAAACGCCTGGAACGAATACGTACGGAGTTCCTGGGAAACGTATCGCACGAACTTAGAACGCCAATTTTTACTATTCAGGGTTTTTTAGAAACACTTTTGAACGGCGCGCTTGAAGACCCGAAAGTAAATAGAAAATTTTTAGAGAAAGCCGCTGCGCACACAGAAAATCTAAATAATCTTCTTAATGATTTAATTGATATCTCCATGATTGAATCGGGCGAAATGCGGTTGAGTTTTCGTTATTTTAATTTGATGGATTTCTTGACTGAAGTAGCGAAAGAATTTGATCCGGTGATTCTTGAAAAAAATCTTCAAATAGAAATAAATCAGTTCAACAAAAAATTGGAAGTATTTGGTGATAAAACAAAACTGCGGCAAGTACTTGTTAATCTTATTCAAAATGCAATTAAATATTCTAGTTCCGGTAAGATTGAGTTAATAGTTGAAGAAGAAAAATCGCATGCCATTTTAATCGTAAAAGATTACGGATTGGGAATTCCCGAAACAGATGTCGAACGAATATTTGAAAGGTTTTATCGTGTAGATAAAACCCGCTCGAAAGATATTGGAGGAACCGGTTTGGGGCTTGCAATAGTTAAACACATTGTTGAAGCCCATCAATCAAAAATTGAGGTGAAAAGTAAAGTGGGTGTTGGTTCGGAATTTTCGTTTCGATTAAAGAAGTAGCTTAAATTCCGGATGAACTTTGGAGTTTCTGGAAAAAGGGATTCCTTTTCACTTGCAATCTTAAACCCGCAAAGTTAGATTTACAATAAAAAAACTACGTATCCTTGAAAAAAGAAATAAAATTTTCTCTCTGCTTAATCCTTCTCTCAGCTTTCTGGCTTCAAGGGCAAACGACTCTCCGTTCATTCGATCACGGTTCGTTAACCTCCGTTATCGACTCATTCCAAATCAATTTAGACAATCTATATAGAATAAAATCAACTAACATTCTCTCCGGTACGGAGAGCATTTTTCTCAAAGAGAAAAAACTTTCACAACAAGATTATAAAGTGAATTATATTTTGGGTACAATATCACTATCCGATTCACTCCCTTATTCCATTTTCGATACCATCATTGTGAAATACCAGGCAGTTCAACTCACTCTTCAAAAAGAGTATCAAAGACGGCAGCTCGTTATTCGCTATGATGAGACGGGGAAGGATACCGTACGTGTTGTGCGATTGAATAAACCGATTGATGCTGAATCAATCTTCGGAAATACCATTGAGAAAAGCGGTTCAATTATTCGTGGTTTTACTGTTGGAACAAACAAAGATTTAACTCTGCAGAGCGGACTCCGTTTACAATTGGCGGGAAAACTTTCCGATGATATTGATGTTGTTGCCGCCCTTACTGATGAAAATACTCCCATTCAACCGGAAGGGAATACAGAACGGATAGATGAACTTGACAAAGTTTTTATTCAACTTAAACATAAAAACGCAGCCGCTACTTTTGGCGATTATGAAGTGCAAAAAAGGTACGGCGAATTTGGCGTTGTAAATAGAAAACTGCAAGGACTTTTGGGAGAATTTCAATTTGAAAATACCGAAGGATATGTTGCTTTGGCGAACGCAAAGGGAAAATTCAATTCCAATGCTTTTAACGGGCAGGATGGAGTACAAGGTCCCTATCGGTTAAGCGGACAAAATAACGAACGAGATATTATCATCATCGCGGGTTCGGAAAAAGTATTTGTGAATGGTGAAGAAATGAAACGGGGAGAACGAAATGATTACACGATCGATTATTCAAATTCGCAAATTATCTTCACTCCCCAACGATTGATAACTTCTGCAAGTAGAATAGCTATTGATTTTGAATATACAGACCGGAGATTTGTCCGGAATTTTTTTGCTGCCGGAATGAGTTCAAAGTTGCTGAATGAAAAACTCCATATTGCTTTCCAATATTTGCGTGAGGGAGATGATCAGAATTCTCCCATCGATATTTCATTTAGCGATGAAGATAAAGTGGTTTTGGAAAATGCCGGCGATAGAAAAGATTTAGCTGTGAAGAGCGGGGTTAGTTTGGCGGAACTTGATTCTACCGGAAAATTAAGAGGTGTGTATGAAAAAAAAGATTCGGTAATTAATGGGGAGTCGTTTTCATATTATATTTACAATCCCGGAAGTGATTCCGCGTTGTACAATGTTTCATTCAGTTATGTCGGCGAGTATCAAGGCGATTATCTCCGTGAGAGTCTTGGGCAGTACAGATTTGTAGGTAAAAAATCGGGAGCTTATTTACCGATCATTTATTTACCGCTTCCAGAGTTAAAACAATTTGGAAATTTGTTTTTTCAGTATAATCCGACAAAAGACATTTATTTTCAAGCAGAATTTGCCGGAAGTTCATGGGATAAAAATCGTTTCTCAACTATAGATGAAAAAGATAATTATGGTTTGGCGAGAAATCTTTCATTTAAAATGAATCCGTTGAAAGTAGAAGTTGGTGGAATTAATTTTGGAAAAATCGGATTTTCACTGCGCGAAAGATTTATTCAAGACCGGTTTACTTCACTTGAAAGATTTGATAAAGTAGAATTCTCAAGAGATTATAATTCGTCAAGCGCATCGCAAGGGAATGAAAAACTTTATGAAGGAAGTTTAACTCTCCAGCCAATCGATAATTTACAATCGACTTTCTCTTACGGAAGTTTGAAGAAAGGTTCGGCTTTTGCTTCAGATAAATTTTCTAACCAAACAAATTGGGTAAAAGAAAAAGAATATCAATTTCAATATCAAGTTGATCTTGTAAATACA
>Ga0209417_1007697_pt1 | contig 10231 bp, 6 predicted proteins | sample RifGroF2_FD_184002 | JGI IMG/M metagenome (GOLD analysis project Ga0209417, IMG submission 184002) | Groundwater microbial communities from Rifle, Colorado, USA - Groundwater F2 (SPAdes) (version 2) | ecosystem: Environmental > Aquatic > Deep subsurface > Groundwater | place: Rifle, Colorado... | reverse complement strand
GTAGCTGGATACAGCGAAACACGGGCCAGCATGACAACAAGATAGACATACCATACCTGAACCAATCCTAATGCTAGCCGCATTACACCGATCATAGAAGGATCAAAACAGAAACATCCGACACGCGAAGGTGCAACGCCCCCCCAAAGACAAATAATCTGTAGCCAGATCACCGTCAACAAAAAATAGGGACTTCGCCAAATACGCGCAAGCCGTCGCCAGGTAAAAAACAAAAAACGCGCCCACCAGGACAACGAAAAAAAATTCCGCAGCTCCTGTACCCACATCGCACCGACAACCCGCATATTCATCTTTTGCTCCTCGCTTGCAACCTACGCTCCTGCCACCCTACCACAGGCAATTGCGTAAAGACAACGAGTAGCATGCCTAGCAATGACTTGCGGCAATACAGCACAAAAGACTATCTTTTTACCCTCAAAATAATACATTTTATTGTCTTTTATCTAACCGGTTAGTCCACACACCAAATTAAAAAAACAAAATACCTTTGACTTTTAGTCAATACTATGTATAGATATGAGTATATAACCAGGATAACCAAGGTCATTGTTTACGCATTCGGAGAGGATACTCAAAGGGTCATGAAAAAAATCTTAATTGTAGAATCACCAGCAAAAACAAAGACTATCAGTAAGTTTTTGGGCAAAGATTTTAAAGTACTTTCGACCATGGGACATATCAAGGATCTTCCTAAAAAAGACCTTGGCGTTGTTGTCCCAGAAAAAGGTCAGATTCAATTGACTTATGAGCCTCTCGAAAAAAAAGATCGCGTCATCAGCGAAATCTGCAAAGAAGCTTCTCGCGCCGATGCCGTTTACCTTGCACCCGATCCTGATCGGGAAGGAGAACTTATTGCCTGGCACATCGGTAACGAAGTAGCCAAGGTAATGAAAAACCCTACTGCAATCCATCGAATTACGTTCAACGAAATTACCAAATCGGCAATCGAAGATGCGGTGGAACATCCAAGCACCGTTGATTTAGACAAGGTCGCAGCGCAACAAGCGCGACGCGTACTTGATCGTTGGGTCGGCTATCAAGTCTCGCCGGTACTCTGGCGCAAACTACAAAAGGGCCTTTCAGCCGGGCGCGTGCAATCAGTTGCCCTCAAACTTATTTGCAAGCGAGAAGAAGAAATTCGTGCGTTTGTGCCCGAAGAATACTGGAGCATAACCGGACTATTTATAACCGCAGATAAGGCGACACTTTCTGCATCACTTGCCATGATTGGCAAGAAAAAAGCCGAACTCAAAACTAAAGATGAGATTGAAAAACTTGTTCCCAAGTTACGTGAATGCACCTATCAAATCGCGAGCATCAAAGATTCCAAACGACAAAAAAAGGCTGCGCCACCATTTATGACCAGTACGTTGCAACAGGCTGCATATAACCAGCTCGGATTTTCAGTTCAAAGAACAATGTCGCTGGCACAACAACTTTATGAAGGCGTGCCCCTCGAAGACAAAGGGACGCCCGTAGCGCTTATTACCTACATGCGAACCGATTCCTTACGCATTGCCCAAAGCGCCCTAGAACAAGCCCGTAAATTTATTACAAAGGCATTTGGCAAAGAATATCTCCCCGCCAAATCAGTTGTATATTCAAAAGAAAAAGCGCAAGATGCGCACGAGGCTATTCGTCCCATTGATGTCACCCAAATTCCCGAATCGGTCCAACGCTACCTTGACCCAGATCTTTTTAAACTTTACCAATTGATCTGGAAGCGCTTTGTTGCTTGCCAAATGAAGCCCGCTGAATACGCACAACGCGCGGTGACAATTACCGGCGGTATCTACACATTCAAAGCTACCGGCTCAACACTCTTGTTCGACGGCTTTCTTAAAGCCTATTCGGCGCAAGATGCAGAGGAAGAAGACGAAAAAAACAGTAAAATACCTGCTGATATCCGTGAGCAGATGGAACTGGATTTAAACACAATTGAACCAAAACAGCACTTTACGCAGGCGCCACCACGATATACCGAAGCATCGTTGGTCAAAGAACTTGAAAAAGAGCGAATTGGTCGTCCATCTACGTATGCAACAATTCTTAAAACCATCCAGTTGCGCTCATATACCGAGCTCGATAAGCGCAAACGCTTTGTTCCAACGGAGCTTGGCTTTGCCGTAACTAAATTGCTTGATGCCAACTTACCCAAAATTATGGATGTTGCATTTACCGCACATATGGAAGAAGACCTTGACAAGGTAGCACAAGGTAACCTTGAGCGCGACGTACTTCTGCGCGAATTCTATCAAGAATTTTCAAAAGATTTAACCAAATTTGCCGGTGATGATGTCGAACGGCCAACTGAGCCAACCAACATTCTCTGCCCTGAATGCAAACAACATAAACTCGTTATCCGTTTTGGCCGCGCAGGCGCATTCATTGGCTGCCCCGGCTACCCAGACTGCACCTTCTCTTCTCCGTTTAAGCGAGAAGATGATGGCACCATCACCTTGGTAGAAAAGAAAGAACCAGAGTTGCTGGAAGAAACGTGTCCAAAATGCGGCAAACCTTTGCAAAAACGCGTAGGACGCTTCGGCGAGTTTACCTCCTGTTCTGGCTACCCTGAATGTAAATACATTAAGCAAGAAACCACCAAATTTATGTGCCCCGGATGTAAACAAACACCCCTAGTTCGGCGTTCGTGGAAAGGCAAAGTCTTCTGGTCATGCCAAAGCTACCCTGCCTGCAAATTCTCAATTTCTGGTGATATCCAAGAAATTGCCTGCCCGCAATGTGCTTCTCCTTACCTGCTCAAAATAGAAAAGGATGACATACGCAAGCTAACCTGCCCAAACCGAGACTGCGGCTTTAGCAAAACAGAATCGATAGAATAAGCGGTAGCGCCGGTCAGAAAAAAACTCAAGGTGCACAACCGTATCTACTTGACCTTTTTACATTCCACGCTAAACTAAATTTATATAAGAAATATATTGACTGCTACTGCTTAATGGCCCCGACTTTGCGGCCATTAAGCAGTAGCGTGCATCACGCACCTGCTCGAGTGTGGAGAAATACATGAAAACTAAGCGTTTTTTAAAGATACTACTATTGCTTGTGTTGCCGACAATCGCATCTTTACGTGTTGCTTCTGAATATCAGGACATTTTGCAAGCCAACCAGGACCATCCGCGCCTTGTCGCGCTCCTACCAACAAAACCACCGTCCGATTTTAGACAATTTATGGAATCAAATCCGCATGCATCTCAAGCGCTGAATTTTTGCCTCGGCATTACCGCAACGTTTGGAGCCATTTTGTTTTTAAAAAAACTCCTAGATCCCGAGATAACAGGCGGGGAAAAACAAAGAAAAAAGAAATAATCAATACCACTACCGATACTAATTACAAAACGTAGCCAAAAAATTGAAAAACTAGCTCATAGCCCATGGAGACGCTAATGTTCAACAAAAGCATATTTAAATACCTACCTTTGCTATCCCTTTGGTTAGCGCCGGTCGCGCAAGCCAATCAGACCTTAATCCAACTGCCTGGAGAACATGCGTTCAGCACCCTGTCCGGAGTTGATACCAAGAACATGATGGTCCTTCCCAAAACCTGGGCGCCTACAGACCGCTTTATTCAAAGCTTTAATGCCCATCCATATCTTTGCAGCGCAGCCGCGCTCGGTTTATCAACCTATGTAGTTACAGCATTTTATAGACAACACAGGCAATACAAGTTGCTCGAAAAAAATGTAGATAAAAATTACACCAAGAATACCAAAGTAGAAGAGCGGATAAAGGAAATCAATGACAAAAAGCTCAAGCTTGATGAGCAAGTTGAAAACATCACCAAGGAAAAAGAAAAATATGAAGAAGAAAAAAAGCTGCTCGAACAACAGGTAAGTAAACAAGACACAAACATCAAGAACAACCAGAAAGAACTCGAAAAAGCCAACGTAAAAAATCAGACAGAGCTTAAAGAACATCAAGAAAAATTGCAAGCAGCGAATACGGCTAAGCTAGAACTAGAAAAGGAACTTGAGGAACTTAAAAAACAAAACAAAGAAACAAAAGAGAATTACGAAACATCGTTAAAAAAACTTACAGAAGACCAACAAACAGAAAAAGAAAAACTAGCACAAGCACACACGCAGCAATCAGCAAAATATGAAGAAGAAAAAAAGCTGCTCGAACAACAGGTAAGTAAACAAGACACAAACATCAAGAACAACCAGAAAGAACTCGAAAAAGCCAACGTAAAAAATCAGACAGAGCTTAAAGAACATCAAGAAAAATTGGAAGCAGCGAATACGGCTAAGCAAGACCTAGAAAAGAAACTTGAGGAACTTGAAAAACAAAACAAAGAAACAAAAGAGAATTACGAAACATCGTTAAAAAAACTCATAGAAGACCAACAAACAGAAAAAGAAAAATTAAAACAAGAACGCACCCAGCAAATAGAAAAACATGACGAAGAGAAAAAACTGCTCAAACAACAAATAATCGAACAAGACACCAACATCAAGAACAGTAAAAAAGAGCTAGAAAAAACCAATAAAGAAAAGCAGGCGCTTGAAAACGAAAAATTAAAGCTAGAAAATCAACTGCAAGAACTTACCAAAAACAACAAAGCGCTTGAAAAAAGCATTCGAGAAAAAGGCCAAGAACTCAACAGGCTGGTACAAAAGCTCGGTCAACAAAAAAAGCAATTACAGGAAGCAGAAGAAAAGATCCAAAAAACTGCACAGTTAGAACAAGAGCTCTATCTAATAAAATTTGATTACACGCAACTCGAAAAGGCTATCAATGCAGCTGAAACCGAACTAGCCTCTACCGACAAAGAAAATCTCTCCGCGTGGATTGAAAAATATCAAAAGCTATATGCAGGATATTTCAAGTCCTATGTTGAAATAACAAGCTATCTCGAAGGAACTGGGACACTTGATTTAGTCAATAGGGAAGCATTAGAAACGCATGTTAAGGAGCTTTCTAAATTTTGCCAGCTCTTTATTTATGCAAAGAACATCTTAGAAGCCGCCCAAAACACTCTCAACATGAACGCCTCGGTGTACGAAAGCCCAAAATTGAGCAAGGAATTACAAGACTTTAAAGAACAAGTTATCGACGACCAACAGGTTGCACGCCATATAACAAAACACATGGAGATGTACAAAAATCTCATCAAAACACAAGCTAAAGATGAGGAACTAAACCTCATACTCTCAGAAAAAATCCGCAAATGGATTATAGAAGGGGGTAATGTATGGCACACCTTAAAAGATAAGTCCAAACTCAGCGAACTAGAAATCACAGAAATTTTTTGGTTCCTGTACAGTCAAGGCCTACTACACGGGTTAGTCAGAAGTGGTCCAGAAAACTTTAGCTTTGTTCTCGATGATTCAATGCAAGGAAAAAAACTTTTCCGCTTATTAGAAAAGCTTGTGCCTCAGAATACTGCTGGTAAAAAAGAACAACGCAAAGCGACTCATTTGACAAGTTCAAGCGGATTTAAAAATCAACTGACTTATGAGCTAAAATTTTGGGACAAATCGCCAGGCAAATTTTTCTTACCAATGGGAATGCAGGTAATCCTCTTTATGTCTGCAGACTACCAGATGCCAGATGGCCAGATAAAGAAAATCTATTTCTTTAAGCCTGAATCCTATAGTGGGAAAGTCAAATTAAGCACCGATGCACTCCTTCACGGCTTCGAACTGGCAGTTTCTAAAGGAAGAAAGCTCCTAAAGCCCCTACTAGGATCAGGAGACGATGCTCCTTGTTTCCAGAAAGAACGTGTCCCTCAACAGTTTTCAGCTGCTCGAACTAGTGATGAAAATTCTCAAAAGCCACTGTTTGATACCCAAGGCAACACCAATTTAAGCAACCTAGTAAAGCTCTTCTATGAGCATTTTCAAGATACTCATCGTCGCATTGGCAATGAAATCGCCATTAATGAGACTACCAATCAAATGGCCGCTCTCTATTCCAGTAGGTATGACACACAAAATATTGAACAAAAAACAGCAAAAGCCATTCTTGAAGCGCAATACAAGCTCAACCGGCAAAAAAGTATGTACGCCTGGGGTTTACAGTTATTTCCTCAAAACATAGGTGTCCTTGCATATTTTGATAGCTTAAGCCGGGCAACCCTATACGAAAACATTGTTGCAGAACTAAATTATGATGCAGCAAGCCGTGCAGAATGGCTTGAAAAAGAGAAAAAACCTTTAGAACTTTTGCAGAAACTTCTGAAAAGCATAAATGATCTAGAAACAACGCTCAAGAAGCTCCTGCTCCTTCAAAACTCTTTAGCTCTCTACTCGTCTCAAGAGATAGATGAAACCAAATGGCGAAACGAAGTTATCTCAATACTTAGTCCCAATATGCCAAAAGACTGCGAGAAGGCAGCAAACCTCACAGCTAATATCTCAATAACAAATGATGAACTGCGCGATCTTCTGAATAACATTATTGGGAAACTTATATCCGATCTTTTTACGGAAAAAATAAATCCTCTGTTCAACGGTAATAATGAACTCACTCAGTCAACCTTTCAGGCTGAAGAACAAGTACAAGTAAAAAAAGAATAAATAAACAAGGGAGGGCTAACGCCCTCCCTTGAATGCAATATGCGCTTTATCTTATTTTAACCGCGTTCCATTCGGCACCCCATCAGCAGGCGCAACGATCGTTGGCACACCATCAGCGTCAGTCGCCATGAGCATCATGCCATGCGACATTACTCCAAGCAGTTTACGTGGCTGCAAATTGGTAACAAAGATTGCCCGCCGCCCAGTTAGTTCATCAACTGAGTAGTGTTTTTTAACTCCTGCACAGATCGTTCGAATCCCCAGTGCACCCAAGTCAACCTGCATCTGATAAATTTTTTCGGAGTTAGGAATATCTGATACCGAAACAATCGTTCCGGTATGAATCTCAACTTTAACAAACTCATCTATGCTGATCTGATTAGCTGTCGCATCGGCCGTAGTCGGCACCGCTTCTTTTTTTTCTTCCATTGTCTGTTCCTTTGTTTGATTCAATCGAGTAAATAAGGGTGCTGTAGGAGTAAGAACAAATGATAGATCCCACGCACCATTACAAATCCATGAACGCATATCGCGACCTGGTACAAATGGCACACCCAGAGCACCAAATAACCGCTCCATGCTCGCCGGCATAACAGGCCAGACCACCGCACCAATAAGCGCTAACGAGTGGCACACCGCTGCAATAATCGTTGCAAATCGTGCTTCGTCAGTTTTAAGCACCTGCCAGGGCGCTTGCTCATGCATATAGCTATTAACACGGGCAACGGCGCGCCAGACCTCGGCATATGCCTGATGCAGATACAGCCGTTCCATCTCTTTGCAGGCGGCCCCAATAGATTGTTGTATATCGACCTTTAGTTGCTGTTCAGCTTCTGTCCATGCATAGGGCCCGCTCAGCTTGGTTAAGGATTGCTTTTGTGCCAAGACCAACGTGCGGTGCACCAAGTTGCTCAAATCGTTAACCAGATCAGTTGTGACGCGTGTTTCTAGGTCGCCCGTAGAAAAGGTCGCATCCTGCGTAATTGGCAGATAGCGCGTCAAATAATAACGCACGGCATCAACACCGTAGGCTTCCGCCAACTGCACCGGATCAACGACATTACCAATTGACTTTGACATCTTCTGCCCATCAACCTTGATCCAACCATGCACCAAGAGCGTTTTTGGCAACGGTAGGCCTGATGCCATCAAAAACGCTGGCCAGTAGACGGCATGAAAGCGCAGAATGTCTTTTGCCATCAACTGAATATCTGCGGGCCACCACTGCTGACACGTTGCAGAGCAACCGGTTTCATCATATCCGACACCCGTTACATAATTAAGTAATGCATCAGCCCAGACGTATGTTACATGGTGTTCATCACCGGGGAATGGCACACCCCAGGTCAGCGTACGACGCGAAATCGACAAATCCTTGAGCCCGGATGAGACAAAAGAGATAACCTCTTGAAGACGCTCATGCGGAACCACAAAATCGGGATGGCTTTGATACCATGCCAATAAGCGTTCTTGATATTTAGAAAGCCGAAAGAAATAGCTCTCTTCACTTACTTTAATTGCTTGTTTACCTGACAAAAGGGAATACGGAACCTCTTCACCCGACCGAAACTCCATATCTTTTTCGGTTAAAAAGGCCTCCTGCGACTGATCATACCAGCCAACATAGGTATCTTTGTACACATCGCCTGAATCTATCAAACGCTGCAACCACCCCTGTACTGCACGCATATGCGCCGGATCTGTGGTTCGAATAAAATGATCGTATCCAATATGATAGTGATCCCACGCCGAAGAAAATGCGGGCACCAGCTGGTCAACAAATGCTTGTGGGCTCATCCCTGCTTTTTCTGCAGCTTCGGCAACTTTTTGTCCATGCTCATCAGTTCCCGTAAGCAAAAATGTTTGGTCACCCTGAATTTGGTACCACCGTTTAAAGACATCAGCAAGCAGTGTCGTATACAAGGTACCCAAGTGCGGCTTGGCATTAACATAATAAATCGGTGTGGTTATATACCGATTGTTGGACGGCTTGTGAGCGCCCTGTTCCTGTTCTAAATTCATAAAAACCCCAGACATTACTCATTCATCACTGTCTAGGGTACCCAAATTTGCCACCGTGGGGTAGCCCAGGCGCTTAAATCTCTAACGAAGCAAATGGCGCTTTGAGCTGTTGGTATACGGCATTAATATCAAATGAAATCGGCTTGGTATCAGCAAGCGCCGCCAAAAAACCGGTGTCACCAATAAAACGAGGTAAGATATGAATATGCATATGAGCGGGAACACTTCCCCCGGAAGCTTTGCCACTATTGTAGCCCATATTAAGACCATCGCACGCAAAAAGCTCCTGATACATTTTGGTAATCGCCGAAGCAACTTCCATCAACTCAACCCGTACTTCACGTGGCAGTTGGTGTAACTCTGCTACATGCTGATATGGAATCACTAGAACATGCCCGGCATTGTAAGGGTGCAAATTAAGCATAACCACGCAATGCTCAAAACGCCGTAAAACAAGATGCTGTTCGTCATATGCAACGCCGAGCTCTAATTTAGAACAAAACGGACAGATACCTGAAGTATCTTTCGGCTTCTTACCCCCAAATTTTAGATACGAACTCCGCCACGGCGCATATAAAATATCCATACAAAAACGTCTCCGCGATCATAAATAGGCTTTGTATATGTTTTGGTATGAAAACTAGTATACGCATTAAATAAAAGGACGGCGAAATAGACTCGTATCCCTCACCGCCCCATCGCACTAATACATTTTTAGTGCGTGACATCCTCAGCGGCCGTCTCTAGCGCACATAAGCGTTGCTCAAAATCAATCATGACTTCTAACACTCCCTGCTCAATTTCGGCGAGTTGTTCCTGCAGCTCCATGAGCCGGTCGTACGAATTGTCTGGAACTGCGCATGAGCGTGCAAGCAAAAGTTGATAATACAACACCGGCAGCGCAACAATAAGATCTTGCAACTCCACCACCTCGCGGCCGCTCTTGATAGCTTCCCAGGCGCGTACAAAGCCTTTAGGAAGCGCGTCAACCTCGTCCATAGCAATTGCGTTAGTATACACCGCATCGAAGGCGCTTATGAAATCAATATACTTGAACATGCGCAACGAAATGGGTTGCTCGTATGATATGCGACGCTCGCAGGTCTCTATGGTTGCTCCGTAGATACTCAACACCCAGCCAAAGAAACAGAGACTGAGCGCATACATTACTGACATTTTCATATGATTCTCCTTGTTCGCAGCGGTCAAGAGCCAAAAACATAGCTCGCCTTTGTACCAACGGACACAGCCCCCCAAAGCTGTTTGCTTTGAGGGGCTGTGTTTGTATGTATCATACTGCAACCGCGTGCAGCAAGAGTTTTTTGTAAAACTCTAGAATGCTACACCAAGGTTGAGGTAGAAGTCAGTGTCGCGTGGCGCACGTTTGCCGGCAAAGGTATGTGACCAACCACCCTCTAAGGTGCAATCACCCAAGGTAGTAAAGATACTTACCCGTGCTTTGTGGGCCGTACGCTCAGTGTTGGAACGCAAGACGCTACCATCTAAGCTCTGTTTTGTCGCACTTGCTGCATAACCAAGTGGTAATGCCGTGCTGACACAAAGGCTAACATTGTCACAACGCTTGTGGTATAACTCGTAACCGATATCTAAACCGCAGCAGTCATTGGCAAAGAACGTCAAGTCTGCAT